>Ga0209503_10002039_pt1 | contig 10097 bp, 3 predicted proteins | sample SouAtlMetagenome_2_FD_187448 | JGI IMG/M metagenome (GOLD analysis project Ga0209503, IMG submission 187448) | Marine eukaryotic phytoplankton communities from Atlantic Ocean - South Atlantic ANT15 Metagenome (SPAdes) (version 2) | ecosystem: Environmental > Aquatic > Marine > Oceanic | place...
CTTCGGAAGGCTTCAGGGGTGCCCGGGGCACACACACGCTTTCTCTCACAGAGGGTTCGAGGGGCAAGCATTACGTCAAGTGCTCCATGATCTGCCACTGGCCCATCGCACTTCCGATGTTCTTCCCCGGCAAGCTCGGGTAGCGGATCCCGCCAGTGGCGCACATGTGCGGCACGAGCTCGCAGCGGTGCCATCGCGTGTCCGTGAAGAGCTGGCGCGTGTGGTTGGCGTTGATCGGCGCAGGCTTGGCCAGCTCCAGAATGACCATCACTTTCAGCGTGTACGACTCATTGGAGATCTGACTCGAGTCCCTCATCTGCTCGGCTTCTTCCAGCTGCGACTGCACCTGGGCATCGGTGATTCTCGTGGTCGCCTCGTTGTGCCATACAAGGGAGGTGCCGTCCTTGGAGATGACAGCCTCGAACCCGGTCGCCTCCCTCTCCATTCCGTCAAAATGGTCGTGGTACTTGAATTCAACGCGCAACCGACGCTTGGAGGCCCACGTCCCCTTGGCCTCCGTCCAGCTGCCAAAGTAGGTAAAGTCATTGTGGCCCACGATAAACATTTGTGGCGTGTCGCTGGACACGTCGGCATGCACGAGCGTCCACTTGCCTTCCGGGCGCCACTTGTGCTTCAAGTACGGGCCATCATCTTCCCTCACAAAAATTCCCTCCTCGCCGCGATACGAATTGGTCGTTGAGGGGTTTGGACAGGCCGCACAGGGCGGCGCGGCCTTGAAGCCGACCACGACAAAGTGATAGTCAGGCTTGCACACGTGGCCGCTGTAGCGTGCATCGTAGTAGCAGTCGGGGAAGATGTCCTTGGTGCCGACCAACCGGCTCAGCAACACGTGGCAGCCCGCGCAAAAGGGCTGATCGGCAAACGTCCCGTCGACGTCGGTCACAAGATGCTCATCTGCCCAGCGCCAGATCGCTCTCAGCCCACCTGCAGTCCCAGAGCTCTCGACCCATCTGGTGCCAACGAAGCGCGTCTCCCCGCCGTAATTGCCTCTCAAAGTGTACCCAGAGCCCTCTGCCTTGGAGAAGCCGCCGACGGCCACCATCGCTGCACGGTCGTAGTTGTAGAAGGTGGCATTTTCGACGGTCAGCCCCCACGATGCAGGCAGCGTCAGCCCGAGCCGCATATGCCCGCGACCGGGTACATCAACCGTGTGCGGCTGCTGCGTGTGGTCGCATGCGGGACACGCATCCTGCGCGTGGCCGATGAACTTGGTGCCTACCAGCTTGTTGGAGCCCCATGGTCCCCGCAGAGTGCCCATCGATCCTGCGCTGCCAAGTGAGCTGCCCTCGGCGCCCAGCGACTCGATGCCGCGCATCACGTTGTCTGCGACAACGGCGTCGATGATGCGGAGAGCAGCGACCGAGCCAAAGCTGATGCCGTTCTGCCCATTCCGCCACGAAAACATGTTGGTGAAGTTGGATGGCTCGAATGGATTGTGCTCGCTCACGGGCTCGCAGGGGTCCGTCGCGCGCGGGTACCAGCCCGGCAAGCCCTCGCCGTTGTGGTTTGTGCCCGTGAAGATGCGAAGGCCGTACCGGTGGTTGTTGTGGGCCTCGTTGCCGTCGAACCAGGTGATCGGAATGCCCTGGGGGCACACGTGCTCCGCACCGTCCTCGAACTCGGAAGCACCGCGCACCTTGGACTCCGGGAAGAACCAGAATCCATAGTGCGAAGAGCCGGCGGCGATGTTGTTGGCGACCACGTTGTCGCCATTGACGAGCCAGTACGAGGCGGGTGTCGCGTCGGTGCTGAGGCCGACAAACGACTCGCGAGTGACTGCGGCAAGGTTGCCCGTGATAACGTTCTTGCTCTCCAGGCCGTCCTCGACAAAGTACGTGTGCCCGCGCGTGTCAAAGGCAACTGTCGCGCAAAGCATGTGTAAAAGCATGGGCTCCAGTGACAAGGCACGGCACGGCGGGCAGGTGCGAAACATGGGTTCGAGTCCGTGTGACGGCACCGTTATTCTGCACCCGCAGGTAGTGGACACCATGGATGGCGATTGCGCGGCTGTAAGTGTGACGGATCACATTGTACCGCACGTAAGAGTTGCGCACGGCGCCGATCATGTGGAAGTGAATGCTGTATCGGCCAAGCCGGCCGAGCTGCCCCATACGCCTCACCTCAATGTTCTCGATACGCGCGGTGAGCGACTCGCCCTGCGAGCGGTCGACAATCGACGGCTTGCCCCGCGAGTGCAACATAATGTGACCCCCATGCCTGTCCAGCTCGGAGATGGCATCTCCCTGAATGACGACGTTCCGGCTGAGCAGCGCCACGTTGCACCGAAGGTCGATTGTGAACCCGTCTGCAAAGTGGCGCGTCTCGCCAAGGTGATCGTACTGCAGCGGCGTCGACAGTTTGAGGCGGTAGCCGTCGTCCAGCACTGCAAACAGGCCCACGCGGTCGAACTCCTCCATGCTGCCGCTCTCCGCTGAGCTCGTGACCAGAACCTCGGCAATGCCACCGAGCGGGTCCCAGTCCACTGGCTCGGTGAGCACCAGCTCGGTGTCGCCTGCACGTGCCGTCTGGGCGAGCTTGGTGTGCGTTCGGCCGTCGAGCACCGGGCGGCCGTGCAGATCAAGGGTGCAGAGGCGGCACGAGAGCGTCTTGGCGCCGTAGACAGGGATCTCTTGCGAGATGGGCGTGCCATGCAGCGTGATCACAGCCCGCTGCAAAAAGGGCTCGTCCTCTGAGCCCACGGCGAAAGATCCGCCCATCACGAAGATGTAGTTCGCGTTCAGGTGGACGTCCTTCCGATCAAACTCGAGGTCGCCCTGCACGATGAGTAGGTACACGCTGATGTCGCAGTCGAGCAGGAGGCGCTGCCCCGTCTGGATCCAGACCGTGTCGCCCGTCGTCTCCAGCCCTGGGATTGTATTTTTGACGAGATTGCCCGTCCAATCGGTGACGTATTCGCCGCCCCAAGTGCTGTAGCGAGACCACAAGTCAATGTACGAGTACACGGCGTTCTGCGTGGCGGCCGCTGTGCCCATGGAAGGCAGGGTGAGCTCGACGGGCCCGACCCCCGGATTGGCGGCGGAGGTCTTGCCGTGCGAGGAGGTGAGACAGGCGACTTCGGAGCGGTTGGTGGTTGCGGTGGCGCTAACAGAGGTGACGGCGCACGGCAGCCCAACCACCGTCACATGCACATCGGCGGTGTCAATGCCCGAGGGCAAGCCATCGACCTGGAGCGTGATGAGCGTGCCCCCCGCTGTCGAGCCGCGCACCGGTGAGATTGACGCGACGATGGGCGTCAAGGCGAGCTCGTACGCCAGCTGGGTACCAATGGTGCCTGCCAGCTCGGACAGCCCGCAAGACGTGATGATCAGCTCTCGCAGGGCAAACACCGGATTGGCGGCGTCCGCGGCGTCCGCCATATACACACGCAAGCGCCGTGCGCTGATGCCAACAGCTGCGTTTGCACCGCCGTCACTGAGAACGACCGTCACTGAGCTAGGCGGGCTTGCTTTCAGGGCCTCAGTCTCGGCAGTCATCACCCATGGCGGGTGCATGGGTGGCGATGGGGGCGGCACTGGCGGCGCCTCAGGCTTGTTGAGGATCCCGCCTAGTCTCCAGTCATCTCCAGCCGTTTGGGTTGAATAGAGCACGAGCACCGAGTACGCGGGCGACTTCCACTCAAACGTGAGGTTCGTCAGCTGGCGCGTGAAGCCCAGGTCGATTGTGATCGCGGCATCCGGCGCGCCGCTCGAGAGCCAGTACGTGGAGGCATCCCCGTCAGTGGCAAGCCGCACGCCATACGGTTCGCTGGTGGGAGCAACGAGGTCGGTCTGACACTCGGCATCGAAGACATCGGCATCAGATGTCTGGAACATGGCAATCGCATCGGCGGCGTCGATGCTGTACCCGTCGTTCTGGCTCTGGACGTGTGGGGGCTCGAGGTCCGCCAGGGCAGCGATCTGCGACGCCGAGCCAAATCCACCATGGTAGGTGTCCCCCAGGATGGATGCCGTGTTACCTTGACCGATAGGCAGGCCACATGCCACCGACGCGTTCGCGGAGGCGCGCGTCTGGTCGCACGTGAGGCAATGGCCAAAGGTGGCTTCGCGATCCTCGCAGCACTGCGTGCGCGCTTCGGCGAGGGCCGAGGTCCTGCCCTTCGCCCCGATGAGCGCGTAGGCATCGTCGAGGTAGGCGGGAGGATCGAGGCCGCCGAGGGATTCCAGCACCTCGCTTACCCTCTCTAGGCTGTAGCGCCACGCGAGCCGAGAGCACGACACCAGCAAGACTGGCGCACCATCTGGAAGCTTGTCGACCCACGCTGCGAGCTGCTCGACGCCCTCGCCCTCTGTCTGGGTATCGAAGCAGGCTGCACGAGGCTGGGGATTGGTCTCTCCGGCACCAAGCTGTGCGACGCAGACGCCATCGCGGCCGGTCACAAGCCGGTCGAGACCACAACCAGCAAAGAGGTCGAGGCCGTTGACCGTCATCGAGCAGCTTTGGGTGGTGGTGGCGGCGGTGGCGGTCAGCTGCAGATGCGGGCAGGAGCTCGTGCCCGAGAGCGGCAAGCCCAAGGCTGCGTTGACCGGATGGCAAGCTTCATCCGCGGCAATTGGCACAGGCACTGCGACCGTCACGTCGCACGCACGACTTGTGGCCCAGCTGAGCTGTTCCGCCGTCGTGGGCGCGTCAAAGACTAGCTCGAGCTGTGGCCGCCTCACCACGTCGGGAGCGTGCGGCGCGTAAAAGGCGCGTTGCCCAGTGCCTCGGCTCTTCATGATGGTGAGCACGACGGCACACTTCTGCAGCTCAGCGGGGTCGCGCTGCGAGATCGGCGTCGCAAGCAGGGCAACCAGGTCAGGCGCCTGGTCTGCCTCGAGCAAGTCGTCCAGCCAAGGCTGCACGTCCCACTCGACCGTAGCGTTCGCTGAACCGATTGGGCCAGCTCCACAGTCGAGCACGGCGCCGAGCGCGGCGACAAACGCGCCCGTGCTGCCCGAGTGTGGCGTGACCTTCAGTACGGCGGAGCGAAGGCTCGAGCCGCGGGGCAGGTTGGTGGGCGTCAGCTCGGTGAAGTTGAGCTGGATGACCTTGCTGCGCAGCGCGATCGCCTGCGCCACGTCCCACGGCGGCGACGGCGGCGGCGATGGCGGCGATGGCGGCGGTGACGGGCTGCTGTATGTGGCCTCAATCTCGACCTCCGCCAAGTGGAGGATCCGGTTGCTACCTGGCAGGACGATGGTCACGTAGCTGCCCAGCATCCCGCCGCAGTCGGTGAAAAATGGCCCAGCACCGTTGTCCCAATCGCTCGGAGCGGTCGCGTCGGCGCACAGCTCCGCCGGTGCTTCATGCTGCCCCGAGGCGTGGCCAATCCAGATTTGATGGTGGCCAAAGCGGCCGAAGTAAGGCGGCCAGTCTTGCCGGTTGTAGATGGTGATCATGCCAATGGAAATCAAGGAGCCATCGCCGACGCCAATCGAGAGCCACGGGTCGGACTCGGTGTCAGATTGACAATACGTCCCGACGTCGCCATCAATGGCCTTGTCATGTGTTTCGTACTGCCCAAACTGCTTACTCGACATGGCGGCAGTCATCACCCATGGCGGGGACGTGGGTAGCGATGGGGGCGGCGCTGGCGGCGCCGGATTGATTCGGTAGATGTTAACCAGGTCACGAGCAGCTACCACAGAGTTGCCTGGCGTGGTCACAGTGCAATCCGTTGCAGCGGCGATAGGAAAGCAGTTGCCATCGTTGCCGGTGGCGTGGTTAAAGTACACGTGGCTGGTCGTCCCAGGGTCTCTTGCAAGCACCTGAAGCATGCAATCCTCCGGATCGAGGTTCTTTTGCCCCGTCCAGCAGCAGTTATCGTTGTCGCCTATCGGACCAACCGTTCCATCGCTGCTAACACCAGGATAGCACATTGTGTTCGCTGCAACGAGCTCGGCTTGCGGCGGCGGTGCGAGCGGCTGCGGGGGTGGAGGTGGGGCCAAAGGGCCTGGCGAAGGCATTGCCGGTGGCACTGGTGGCGGTGCCGGCGTATAGCCAAGCTCATGCGGCTCAATCTCGAGGCTGCTCACATCCGACAGCGTGAGGATCTGCCGCCCGCTCGCATGGTGGAGCGACGATGGGGCAACGCACGTGACGCTCGTCGACGACGCGGACGTGACCTGGCACGCGTCGCCACACACGCGCACGGCGGTGTCGGTTGAGAAGCTCGTGCCCGTGACCGTGACCGTCGTACCACCAGCGAGCGACGTGGAAGTCGGCGAGACGCTGGTCACTGCGAAGGCTGCGCCCTCAAGCGCCGGCAGGACAGGAAGGCCCGTCGCGACGAGCCTGCGCCGCTCCCCAGTCGGCTGACTTGTGCCCAGGGCGAGACCCCATGAGGTGATGACGCTGACCATCTGCTGGCCCGCGCTGGGTGGGTCGGCGACGCACTCGAGCGTCGAAGCACTCACAGTCGTGGGCACGCATTGCGTACCACTGCCGATCCAGACTTCGGCGCTGTCCACCGGAAAGTTGGAGCCGTCGCCAAAGGAGCCGCTCAGAGTCAGAGTCCACTGCGCGAGGTCCTGGTTGGTGGCCGTGACCCCCGCCAGAATGGGCGTGCGAGCCTGGCTGTAGGTGAACTCGCACGACGGCGCGATGCAGCTTGCCGCAGCGCCCCTGACACTCAAGAGCAGTGGACCACCCGAATCCTCCGTCAGAACGGCGGCGACAGAGGTGACGCACAGCACCGTCGTCGCATTTGTGGAGAGGACGCGGCAACTGAGGCCTCCAACCGTCACCTCGAGGTCACTTCGCCGTGGGCTAAAGCCATCGCCTGCATGCAGAGGTGCGAGAGAAGGTGAGAGGGTGTGAGAGTGAGAGGGTGAACGTGAGAGGGTGTGAAAGAGGGAGAGCGTGACACCTGAGAGGGTGAGTGTGGTGCCACCAGCAATCGAGCCAGACGTCGGCGAGATGGAACGAAGCTGCGGCGGTGTTGTGACAGTAGCGCTTGCGACGGTAGGTGCATAGCCACCCGCCGTCGTCGCAATACTCACGGTGTGTGGAACCAGCGAATCCAGATGCGGCAGCCGACACGTCAGCTCGACGACCGTCCGCATCTCCTGTGTACACGTGGCCACTGGGCACTCCGGCGGGGTGAAGCTCGTGCTCTGCTGCGCAGTGAGCACCTCGCAGCTCTCGCCGCCCACAAAGACCTGATTCTCAGAGGCGGTCAGGGAGAGCGTGTGGCCCGTGACGAGCAGGATGTCCCCTTGATTGCCGCTCGAAGGCGTCCACGACAGCAAGACAGGCGTGAGCGACAGCGCGTACACGAACGTGCAGTCCAAGCCGGTCGTGCATGGCACGGCCACGCCCGACGCGTCGCGAAGCAGCAAGGGCTGCGCTGCCGACTCGGGGAGGGCGGGTGACCGCGGCAGCAGGATTGGCGGCGCCGCCGGTGGCAGCGAGGGAGGCGACAGCGGCGGCAACGGCGGTGCGGGCGGCGGTATGGGCGCCACACGGCGGAAGCCGCAATCCGCACAGTCCGTGCCCCACGCGCAGATGGCATACTCAGAGTCAGGGCCGCCGTCGTCACAGACGCCGTCGCCGGCGACATGGTACTGCGCGTCGCTGCACTCGTACACGCAGACTTCGGGCGGGGCCGGGCTAGGCGGCGGCATGGGGGGTGGTGGCGGAAGTGGCTTTGGCGGCGACGGCGGGCTGGGCGGCGACGGCGGCGGCGGCGGCGAAGGCGGCGGGCTGAACGGCGCGGCCACGTCGTTCACGCAATCGTAGCCGAGGACGGCCAGGTTGTAATTCACAAGGAGGTCGTAGTCGGCCGCGTTGAGCGCAATGTACTGCAGCGCGACAGCGCGCACACGTGTGGGCTTGGCACAGGGGCAAGCGGCCGTCAGAAGGGATGGGATGGGTGCGGCGTGCCTCGGAGGCGCCGACGCCGGAGGAGCAGGGCGTGAGCGACTTTTGCTCGCAGATGCCGAGCTCGCGACAGAAGCCTTCGCCCTGCTGCTGGCATTCGAGGCACGCGAGCTGCGAGCCACTGAATGAGGGCGGTGGTGTCGACGGTGGCAAAGGTGCGGATGGTGGCGGCGGGAAGCCGAAGGCCGTCATCTCCACGATGTTGATATAGCCATTTGTGCCCGGTACGAACATAGTGACGTACGTTCCCTGCAGAGGACTGGGGCAGACGTGGGTGAGGGTGGTGCCCTCACCCCAGCCCTCGCTGCACATGACGGCCGGCGCCGTCCTTTGTCCAGGAGCGGCGCCCACCCAGATTTGGTGGGAGTAGAAGCCATTGTCGTTGTTGTGGATGACAACCATGGTCACACCAGCTTCGGACGCCAGCTCGATGGAAAGCCAGGCGTTCTGATTCTTGCTGCTGGAAGCCGTGTGGCACATGCACGAGTCACACGTATCGGTCAGCCCATCGATGCATTTGGCCGCCCCATACTTGCCTTCATTATTACCCCAGGTGGAGGGCATTGAGGCGGAGACTGCGGGCAGCACGGGCGCAGGAGGCAAACTGGGTGGCGGCGGAGATAGCGGCGGTGGCAAGGGCGGCGGAGGCGGTGACGGGGGCGTGATGGGACTCGGCGGTGGCGGTGACGGTGGCGTGGGCGGCGGCGGCTGTGAGGGAGGCGCCGAGGGCGGTGGAGGAGCTTGCGGCGGAGGCGATGGTGGCAGCGGCGGGAAAGAAGGCGGGGGCGGCGACGGTGGCAGAGGGTAGAAGGCATTCACCCACGCCTCGAGGGCGGCGTTGGTCTCGACCACCGGTGGGACACGGCAGGTGATGGCAGTCGGGGAGTGCGACTCCACGACGCACTGCCGCTCGCCCAGGGCGACGGAGAGCTGCGCGGAGCTGTTGGAGCTGTTTTGGCCTGCGATGTGCTCGAAGCCGCCGCCACTCACAGTGAGTAGCGAGCCTCCGCCGGCGGAGCCCGCGGCAGGCGAGATGGCGGTGATCGCAATGACGGATTGGAAGGTGAGCGAGGGCGGCACGGCCGCATATCCAAAGCCGGGCAAGAGCACTCGTATCGGGTGCATCCCAGGGGGTGCGCTCGCTGCCACGCATGCCAGGCTCACGTTGCCATCGCCAGCGTTGGGAGTAGCAGCACAGCTGCACGCCTGACCACCGATTGTCACCTCAGGTGTCGCGGTACCATCCGGCGGGCTGTCCATGGTCAGAGCGATGGGCATGCCCGCGTGCCCAGAGGTGGGGTGAATCGACCGCACCAGCGGTGGGTTGAAATAGGTGAACATCGGCATCGAATCGGCCGTCATGGCGTACCCGAGCTGCGGTGTGTGCACCGCGACAGCGGCGGGGCCAGCATCCGCCGCAGAAGTGGTGCAGCAGATCTGAGAGGCGGTCTGGCTTGTCGTGCTGCACAGGACCCCGCCTATCGCCACGGTGGCACTGGCGTCGAGGTTGGTGCCACTGACGCAGACGGGCGTGCCGCCGGCCGCGGAACCTTCGCTCACATCGAGAGCCGTCAGCTCTCCCGTCTCTGCCTTCTCGAGCAACCGATACCCGTCGACGGCGGTTGCGCTGGCGACCTCTGAGACGCCGTGAGATTCGAGCGTCGCCACCCGCACAGTCGTCTGAGAGCCGGCGTGGGAATGCGGCACGGCCATCAGGCCGGTGATGCACTCGAGCTCGCCGTGCCCGCTCGCAGACAACGTGCAGTTGGCAACGTCGGCCACGCCCCCATTTGTGTGCAGGGTCACACGCATCAGGGCTGGATCCGCCTGGAACCCGCCGCCACTGACGGTGAGCCGCACGCCACCGGCAGCCGATCCTGCAGCCATGACACCGACGGCGGGTCCATGGATGGCGCTGATGCTCAGGACGCCTCGGACGAGGACGTCTCCGCTCTGTGAGGCGTAGCCGCTCGGTGGCACATGGACCTGGCAGGGACCAAGGGGCGTCAGCCTCGGGAAGCATCGCTTCGCTCAGATGTGCCACCAGGCGCCCGGAGGCCGCAATCTGAGGCCGGGCGCCCACAAGCCACGACCTGCAGGCTGCTGCGGAGCCACGGGGCCGCGCAGCCTTGTTTCAACAGGGAGGTGGGCCCGGATGGGCGAAGTCGAAGGGGCGTCTGGGCAGTCGGGCATCG
>Ga0209503_10002040_pt1 | contig 10093 bp, 13 predicted proteins | sample SouAtlMetagenome_2_FD_187448 | JGI IMG/M metagenome (GOLD analysis project Ga0209503, IMG submission 187448) | Marine eukaryotic phytoplankton communities from Atlantic Ocean - South Atlantic ANT15 Metagenome (SPAdes) (version 2) | ecosystem: Environmental > Aquatic > Marine > Oceanic | place...
TGTAATATAATTAATAAAAATACCAAAAATGCTGCCATTACTACTGCCATAATTGGTGTAGTACCCCAACCAGGAGCAACTTTACCATACTCAGCATTTAATGGACGTAATATTTCACCTAATCGTGTTCGTAATGCCATAAATTTTTATATTTAAAAAATTAATTTTTTTTTAGATGTTATACAATAGTTACCACTAAGTATAATATAATACATATACACGTGGAAACAGCAACTATTATTGTTATTTTTGTATCGAGTTTACTTTTAGGAATTACTACATATTCTATATATACTGCTTTTGGACCTGCCGCTCAGAACTTACGAGATCCATTTGAGGAACATGAGGATTAAAAATAAAACCTTAAATGGTTTTATTTTTTAATAATTCGTGGTGTTTCTCTAAAGAATACTGCAAAGAAAATTACCATTAACGTACCAATAAGTAAAAACGTATAAACTAAAGCTTCCATTGTTTAATCCTATTTAAATTTAAAGAAGAGATAAAAAGAAAGGCTTGATTTGGACTAAACCGCGCCTTGTTTTTTCGTTGATTTGTCACCTAGTTTTTGGAATGCACCAAATTCTACTTGCTCTGTAACTTCTGCACCAATACCTGTAAAAACATCTCGGAAAATCGTACGACCTCCATGCCATAAATGACCAAGGAAAAATAGTAAAGCCAAATTAGCATGTCCAAATGTGTACCAACCACGTGGGCTACTTCTAAATACTCCATCTGATTCTAAACTTGTACGATCAAATTCAAAAACTTCTCCTAATTGGGCTTTACGGGCAAATTTTTTAACAGTTGGTGCGTCTTTGAATGTTTGACCATTTAATTTACCACCATAAAAGTCAACTGTAACACCAACTTGTTCAATACTGTATTTTGATTCAGCCCGACGGAATGGTATATCTGCTCGAATAATTCCATCTTTGTCTATTAGAATAACAGGAAATGTCTCAAAGAATGCAGGCATACGACGAACAGTTAATTCACGACCTTGTTTATCTCGGAAAATAGGATGACCTAACCAGGCTTCTGCAATACCATCACCTTTGTTCATAGGACCTGCACGGAATAAACCACCCTTTGCTGGATTATTACCAATATAATCATAAAATGCTAACTTATCTGGAATTCTTGACCAAGCTTGACTTTCAGATAATCCTTCACTTACCGAAGTTTCAACTTGACGTTCAATTTCCTGTTGGAAATAACCACTATCCCATTGATAACGAGTTGGACCAAATAATTCAATAGGTGTAGCTGCAGCACCATACCACATTGTTCCTGATGTCACAAAAGCTGCAAAGAAAACAGCTGCAATACTACTTGATAAAACTGTTTCAATATTACCCATCCGTAATGCACGATATAATCTTTGAGGTGGTCGAACAGTTAAATGAAAAATACCAGCAAAAATTCCAAAAACACCTGCTGCTATATGATGAGAAGCGATACCTCCGGGATTAAATGGATTAAATCCATCAGCTCCCCAAGCAGGAGCTACTGGTTGAACTTTACCTGTAATACCATAAGCATCAGATACCCATATACCTGGACCAAATAATCCAGTTACATGAAATGCTCCGAAGCCAAAACATAGTAAACCTGATAAAAATAAATGAATACCGAATATTTTTGGTAGATCTAATGCAGGTTCACCTGTTCGAGGGTCACGGAACAATTCTAAATCCCAATAAACCCAGTGCCAAACAGCTGCTAAAAAGCACATACCTGATAAAATAATATGCGATAAAGCAACACCTTCAAAACTCCAGATACCCGGGTTTGATACACTCTCACCAGTAATACTCCAACCTCCCCAAGAATCTGTAATTCCTAAACGGGTCATAAAAGGCATTACAAACATACCTTGACGCCACATTGGATTTAATACAGGATCAGATGGATCAAAAACAGCAAGTTCATATAATGCCATTGAACCAGCCCAACCTGCAACTAATGCTGTATGCATTAAGTGAACAGCAATTAATCGACCAGGATCATTTAAAACAACCGTATGGACACGATACCAGGGTAATGCCATAGTAAATTATTCCTTAAATAATAAAAATGGTTTTTGACTTTCTTACAATTAAACTAAATAGAAGTTATATTGTGAACTATTATAAGCAAATTGAGAAAATTTAATTAATTTAAAAAAGAGATTTCTATACCTTGAAACAAAAATTATTCAAAATAATTAGTAAACGAGTTTAATGTCTTTACTTATTTTATTATTTTAAGTAAAGTGTATTAAAAGAATGACTTATAGAAAATTATTTAAGTCTTAAAAAATTAATAATAATTATTTTAAAATTTTTAGATATGGCCAAAAAAAGTATGATTGAGCGTGAAAAAAAACGCTTAAAATTATATAAAAAGAATCAATATAAACGAGTAAAGTTATTAAAACAATATCAAGATTCAGATAATTTTTCTTCAAAACTTGATTTACATGCAAAGTTACAAAAGCTACCTCGCAATAGTTCGAAAACCCGAATACGTAATCGTTGCTGGAAAACAGGTCGTCCGCGAGGTGTTTTTAGAGATTTTGGTTTGTCACGTCATGTATTTAGAGAAATGGCTCATCAATGCTTATTACCTGGCGTTAAAAAATTAAGTTGGTAAAATTTTATAAAATAAAAATCAATTTTAATTTATAATTACTTTCGGTATAGAGTTAAAATTCTATACTAGTTTTGTTACAACTTAACGTAAAATATTCCTTAGAACTAAAAAATATATTTTTAATTTATCAAAAAACTATGATTGAAGATTCACAAGTCTATACAGCCTTATGTATAGCTTTATTAGCAAGTGTATTAGCAGTTAGATTAGGATCTACTCTTTACGAATAATTAATTATACTTAATCAAAATCTACTTTAAATTTTTACTAAAACTTAAAAAATATAACATATGGTAACAGAAAACCTAAAAAATTTTGATTCCCCTGTTTTTCCTTTTACAGCTATAGTTGGACAAGAAGAAATGAAACTAGCGTTACAGTTAAATGTTATTGATCCAAAAATTGGCGGTGTTATGATTATGGGAGACCGTGGTACTGGAAAATCAACGACAATTCGTGCTATTGCCGATTTATTACCAGAAATTGAAATTGTTAAAGATGACCCATTCAATTCTCATAAATCAGATTTAGATTTAATGGGTAACGATGTTAAATTGGCAATACAAGCTGGTCAAGATCTTGAAACAGAATTTATTAAAATTCCAATGATTGATTTACCATTAGGCGCAACTGAAGATCGAGTTTGTGGAACAATTGATATTGAAAAAGCATTAACGGAAGGTATTAAAGCATTTGAACCTGGTCTGTTAGCAAAAGCAAATCGAGGACTTTTATATGTAGATGAAGTAAATTTATTAGATGATCATTTAGTAGATATTTTACTTGATTCAGCTGCTTCTGGTTGGAATACAGTTGAACGTGAAGGTATTTCTATTCGACATCCGGCACGATTTGTTCTAGTTGGTTCAGGAAATCCTGAAGAAGGAGAATTACGTCCTCAGTTATTAGATCGTTTTGGTATGCATGCAGAAATTAGAACGGTAAAAGATCCTATATTACGGGTTAAAGTTGTTGAAGAACGAACATCTTTTGATCAGACTCCAACGTTATGGATTGAAAATTATGAGACAGAGCAACAAAAATTACGAGAAAAAATTATTCAAGCTCAAAATCTTTTACCTTCAGTTGATTTAGATTATGATTCAAGAATTAAAATATCAGAAGTTTGTAGTCGTTTAGACGTAGATGGTTTGAGAGGCGACATTGTTACTAATCGTGCTGCAAAAGCACATGCTGCATATAACGGTAGAAATAAGGTTACAGTCGAAGATATATCAAAAATAATAACCTTATGTTTAAGACATAGATTACGAAAAGACCCTTTAGAATCTATAGATTCAGGCGATAAAGTAAATAAAATTTTTAAACAAGTTTTTGAAATTGAAGATTAGATTTTATCATGTTAAAATTTTTCTGGTTATTTATAAATTTATTTTTAATTTTGATTATTTTCTTAAATATGCCGAAGGAACTAACAGGTTTATCAGGGTTTATGGATAAGTCTAAGTTTTTTAACTCACCATCAAAATCACGGCAATTTGTAAATAATACGATTGGATTTTTTACTATAGCTTTCTTAGGCTTAGCTTTATATTTAAATTGAATAAAAATTACATAACTAATATTTGACAAAAAGGTAAACTATTGCTTTTTTGTCAAATATTAGTTATATGTTATTCTAGATACTTCTTCTTTTGAACGCGGAGTAGAGCAGCCTGGTAGCTCGTTGGGCTCATAACCCGAAGGTCAATGGTTCAAATCCATTCTCCGCTAGAAGCTTTAAAATTAAATTGATTGTAAAATAATAGAAAAAAACTAAAAAATTTTATTATTTTTTAGTATAATTAATTCAATAGTGTTAATTATATATGAGGTTTATACATGACATTAAATTTACAAACGCCTTTCCCTACTTTTGGGGGTAGTACAGGAGGTTGGTTACGAGCAGCAGAAGTTGAAGAAAAATATGCAATAACTTGGAAGAGTACGAAAGAGCAGATTTTTGAAATGCCTACGGGAGGAGCTGCTATAATGAAAAATGGTGAGAATTTATTGTATCTAGCACGTAAAGAACAATGCCTCGCATTAGGAACTCAATTAAGAACGTTCAAAATTAATAATTATAAAATTTATAGAATTTTCCCGAGTGGTGAAGTTCAGTTTTTGCATCCAAAAGATGGTGTTTTTCCTGAAAAAGTGAATCCGGGTCGTACGGCAACCAATAATAGAAGTTTTTCAATTGGAAAGAACCCTAATCCTGCTTCAATAAAATTTAGCGGTGTTAGTACTTATGAAAGTTAATATATTTAAAGATTAGTTATAAACTAATCTTTTTGGCGAGATGGCAGAGTTGGTCGATTGCGTCTGATTTGAAATCAGATGAATCTTTTCAGATTCCGTGGGTTCGAATCCCACTCTCGCCTACTTTTAGAAACTATGCTTAATTGTGTTATCTAATTTTATGAGTATTTATGAGTAAAGTTTACGATTGGTTTGAAGAGCGTTTAGAAGTTCAAGCGATTGCAGATGATATTTCTAGTAAATATGTTCCACCACATGTGAACATATTTTATTGTTTTGGTGGTATTGTTTTTACATGCTTTTTAGTTCAAGTTGCAACAGGATTTGCTATGACATTCTATTATCGTCCTAGTGTAGTAGATGCTTTTGCTTCTGTAGAATATATTATGACAAGTGTTAATTTTGGTTGGCTAATTCGATCAATTCACCGTTGGTCAGCTAGTATGATGGTTATGATGATGGTTTTACACATATTTCGCGTCTATTTAACTGGTGGTTTTAAGAAACCTCGAGAATTGACATGGGTTACAGGAGTAATTTTAGCTGTTGTAACAGTTAGTTTTGGTGTTACGGGTTATTCTTTACCTTGGGATCAAGTTGGGTTCTGGGCATGTAAGATTGTAACCGGAGTTCCCGCAGCTGTACCAGTAGTAGGACCGCCCTTAGTATTAGTTTTACGAGGTGGAGAAAGTGTAGGTCAAAGTACATTAACACGTTTTTATAGCGCCCATACTTTTGTACTACCACTAGCCGCAGCTGTACTAATGCTAACGCATTTCTTAATGATTCGTAAACAAGGTATCTCAGGACCTTTATAATTAATTATTTAAAATTTATTATGTCAGTAATTAAAAAACCAGATTTAACAGATCCTAAATTACGTGCAAAACTTGCTAAAGGTATGGGCCATAATTATTATGGTGAACCCGCATGGCCTAATGATCTTTTGTATGTCTTCCCTGTTTGTATATTAGGTACATTTGCTTGTTGTATTGGATTAGCTACAATGGCGCCTACTCAACTAGGTGAACCTGCTGATCCATTTAATACACCTTTGGAAATTTTGCCCGAATGGTATTTTTTCCCAACTTTCAATTTACTCCGTGTATTACCAAATAAATTATTAGGAGTATTAGCTATGGCTGCCGTACCGGCAGGTTTAATTACAGTTCCATTTATTGAAAATGTAAATAAATTCCAGAATCCGTTTCGCCGTCCCATAGCGAGCTTAGTTTTTATTTTTGGTTTTTTTGTAGCAGTTTGGTTTGGCATAGGTGCATGTTTACCTATTGATAAAGCTGTTTCATTAGGATTTTGGTAGATTATTAAATAATATTAATTTTTTTTAATTAATATTATTTAATAATTTAGATTTATGTAAAAGAAACTTTTGCTCCTGCAGATTCTAATTGTTTTTTCGCATCTTCAGCACTATCTTTATTTAGACTCTCTAGAATCTGTTTTGGAGCAGATTCTACTATTCCTTTTGCTTCTTTTAAACCAAGCCCAGTTAAACTACGCACAACTTTTAGAATCGCAATTTTCTTATCAGAAGGAACATCCTCTAACATAACATTAAATTCTGTTTTTTCTTCTATTTCTTCTGTTATAGTAGGAGGTGCCATTACCATCGTACCACCAGCAGTTGTTGTAGATGCGTCAACACCAAAAGTGTCTTCGACTTTTGTTACTAATTCTGATGCTTGTAATAATGTTAATGTTTTTAACTCTTCGAGAATTTGATCAATTTTTTCTGACATCTTAAATTTCTATTATTGATATTTTTAAAATAAATGTTTTAAGCGAAAATATTTAAATCTAATTTAATTGATGGACCCATACTTGTACATAAAAATAGACTTTTAAAGTATTTTCCTTTTACTCCTGAAGGACGATTTTGTTCAATTGATTGGTACAATTCTGTAATATTTTCAATTAACTGTTTATCGGTAAAATTTATATTACCAAAATTCACATGAACTATACCTGTTTTATCTGCCTTATACTCAAATTTACCTTTTTTGAATTCTGTTAATGTACTCTTTATATCATTTGTAACAGTACCAGATTTAGGCGATGGCATTAAACCTTTTGGTCCTAATATTCTACCTAATTTTGCCATTTTTGGCATCATATTTGGTGTCGTTATTAATAAATCAAATTGAATATTCCCTTGAGTAATATTTTCAATTAAATCAATGTTTCCAACAATATCTGCTCCTGCAGATTCTGCTTCCGAAAAATTTTCTTCATTTGTTAAAACTGCGATTCTAATTTCTTTACCATTACCATTTGGTAAAGTTACTGTTGTTCTTAATTGTTGATTGGCATATTTAGGATCAATATTTAAATTAGCATGCAACTCAACTGTTTCAACAAAGTTAGTATTAGATGTTTTTTTTAAAGTAAATATTGCTTCTTGTAAATCCGAATAAGTTACTTTATTTATATTTTCTAGATTTTTCTTTTGACGACGAGATATTTTTCGCATAAAATTCTTCACTAAATATTATAAAATTTAATTTTAATCTATAATTGAAATACCCATATTTCGAGCTGTACCTTCAATAATTTTAACTGCACTGCTAATTTTATTAGTATTTAGATCAGGTAATTTAGTTCGTGCAATTTCTTCTAATTCAATTCTTGTTATGGAACCAACAATTTCTTTGTTGGGTTCTCTAGAACCTCTTTTTACTTTTGCAGCATTTGCTAATAGTACAGAAGCTGGAGATGTTTTTAAAATAAATGTATAACTTCTATCTTCATATACTGAAATTTCGACAGGAATAATAAATCCTATTTTATCTGCTGTTTTAGCATTATATTCTTTACAAAAAGCAGCAATATTGACACCGTGTTGACCTAATGCCGGCCCTACAGGTGGGGCTGGTGTTGCTTTTCCAGCAGGTAAAGCTAGCTTAATTAAACCAGTAATTTTTTTTACCATTGTAGTTTATAATTTTTTTCTAATTTATTAAAACCAATTATTTTCGGAGTTTTATAAAAAACTAAAATTCTATATATATATATATCAGTATATAATAACTCTTCTAACATGGAAGAAACGCGTCCTGAAGGACTTGAACCCTCGACATCTAGTTTTGGAAACTAGCGTTCTACCAACTGAACTAAGGACGCTTAGTAAAATAATATATTATAATCAAATTAAGAGTTCAACATTTTAGAATTAAAAATATGAATAAAAAATTTAAATCACAATCAAACTTTAAAAACTATTTACCACATAATTTTTTAGCAGAAAAAACGGTTTTAAGTTGTATGATTATAAATTCTGAAATAATCGAGATTATATATAAAAATATAACGGTAGAAACTTTTTATTTTAAAAATCATCAAGAATTGTTTAAAGCTATTCTAATTATGTATAAAGATAAAAAAGGAGTTGATATTATCACTCTAACAACATTTCTACAAGAAAAAGGTTTAATAAACAGAATTGGTGGAATAAAAGTTTTAATTGAACTTAATAATCAAATTCCGAATTTAGTTCATTTAAATGAGTATTTAAGATTAATCCGAGATAAATTTTTACGGCGTTCATTAATAAAACTTGGACATAAAATAATAAATTCAAGTTACGTAACTAATATTTCATTAGAAAGTATTTTGACAGAATTTGAATCTGAAGTATTTAAGTTAACGAATAATTTTAAGACTAGAAAATTATTTAGTGCTACTGATCTAGTTTATAATGTTTTTATAGAGTTAAAACATAATACAATGAACCCGAAATTACCTGGATTAACATCGGGATTTTGTGCTTTAGATTCATTGACACAAGGATTTCAAAATTCTGATTTGATTATTGTTGCAGGTCGTCCCTCCATAGGAAAAACAGCTTTTTCCTTGTCTCTTAGCCTTAATATTTTGAGAATTTCAAAATTACCTGTTTTAATATTTAGTTTAGAAATGTCAAAAAAACAAATAATTTATCGACTGTTATCTATGGAAACAAATATTAGTCAATTACGTTTACGTAGTGGTAAATTATATAGAAAAGATTGGTTAAAATTAAATAAAATTATTAAAATTTTTTCAAAGTTACCGTTATTTATAGATGATAGTTCTAACTTATCAGTTTCAGAAATTCGCTCAAATATTAAAACTATTCTTCTACAATATAAAAAAATTGGTTTAGTTATTATTGATTATTTACAATTAATGCAAGATCCTTGCTCAAATAATGAAAATAGGTCTCAAGAATTATCTCAAATTACTCGATCATTAAAAAATATTGCAAATGAATTTAATATTCCAATAATTGCTCTTTCTCAATTAAGTAGAAATGTCGAAAATCGTAGTGATAAAAAGCCGATTCTGTCTGATTTACGTGAAAGTGGTTCTATTGAACAAGATGCGGATGTTGTGTTAATGCTTTATCAAAATTATAAAGATAATTTAAATACATCGACACTTAATCCTATCAAAATAATCGATTTAATAATAGCAAAACAGAGAAACGGTCCCACAGGTAATATCAAAATTAAATTTGATAAGACACGTACAAAATATTTGGAATTATAGAATATTAATATTGCCCGGAACCAGATTCGAACTGGTGACACGAGGATCTTCAATCCACTGCTCTACCAACTGAGCTATCCGGGCGAATAAGGTAACATACATAATAGTTTTATATTAAAATAATGAAAATATCAAGCAAAATTGTTTTATAACTAGTGCACCAATTATATTCATAAAGTCATTTTATGTTATAAGAAAATTCCTTAAAATTGATGTGGGTTTTATATCATTTAATCTTGGTTTGGACTTAGATAAGGTATCTAATAATATATTGTACTTAATATAAATGTATAAGATCAAATTAAGTCAGTCACATTATACATTATCAAAACCCATACGAATTTCAACATATTGGAGTCCACGTAACTTTGAAAATGAAGAATATGAAAAATACGAAGTTTTAGCAACCAAGAGTTTAAAAAAAAATTTTAGTGGTCAAAGTAAAAGACTTCAATAAAGGTAAGGCTTTACTTTGTTATATAATTTTGAAACTTTTTATATTGTTGTATATTAATTACTAGACAGATTTAATTTGATAATTAGTAATTATCAAATTAAATCTTTTCATGAAAAACTATAAATTACGAAGTCTAATTAATTATAGTGTTAGTCAATAGGACGCATAGATAATACAGGTTCATTC
>Ga0209503_10002041_pt1 | contig 10093 bp, 8 predicted proteins | sample SouAtlMetagenome_2_FD_187448 | JGI IMG/M metagenome (GOLD analysis project Ga0209503, IMG submission 187448) | Marine eukaryotic phytoplankton communities from Atlantic Ocean - South Atlantic ANT15 Metagenome (SPAdes) (version 2) | ecosystem: Environmental > Aquatic > Marine > Oceanic | place...
CACTCTCTGCATGAAGAACACCTCCCCTTCCTCACCCTGGACGTCGTCCTCACGCCTCGGGGTTCTCGGCGCCTTGGAAGGGAGCCAGAACCTGCGCATCCTGGTTTTGGGCGACCTCATGGTGGACCAATACCTTCTTGGAAACGTTAACCGGATCAGCCCGGAAGCCCCGGTGCCCATTCACCGGACAGAAGAACGGGACCGAAGACCAGGTGGCGCCGCGAATGTGGCACTCAACCTGCGCGCGCTGGGGTGCCAAGTCAGTATTGCCGGCATGGTGGGAGGCGACGATCACGGACGCAACCTGCTCACTCAACTTCGAAGCGAAGCCATGGACACCCGTGGGGTCGTTTCCTCCTCTGAGCGCCCAACCACACTGAAGACCCGCATCATGAGCGGAGGTCAGCACTTGCTCAGGGTGGACGAAGAGGTGGACACTGACCTCGACCCGGGGGCATCCAAAGCCATCATAGAAGCGGTCAGGGCCTGCTTGGACCATGTTGCGCACCATGCCATTCTAATTGAGGACTATGACAAGGGTGTCCTTTCTCCTACTGTCATCGCGGGGGTACTACATGAAGCGAAAAAGCGGGACATACCGGTGAGCGTTGACCCCAAGTTTCGCCACTTCACCCTCTTCGAGAACGTGGCCCTCTTCAAACCCAATTTGAAAGAACTGAGAGAGGGTTTGGGGCTGCAGTGGGACGCCGACGATGAGAAAGGCAAGTCCATCGCCATTGACCGCGGCCTTGACGCGCTGGAGAAGCAGCTAAAACCAAACTCCATCCTGCTGACGCTCAGCGAAGAGGGCGTTCGAATTCGACACCAAGGCCAAGACGACGCACACCCTGCTCACCCCCGCGAAATCCTCGACGTTTCTGGCGCAGGAGACACGGTTATTGCCGTGGCCACAGTCCTGCTGGCCCAAGGGGTTGCACCGTCGGACCTGGCCATCGTCGCCAACCTCGCGGGAGGACTTGTCTGCGAGAAACCCGGCGTGGTGCCCATCCTGTTGGAAGACCTGGTTCGAGAAGTCAAACAATTGCCCCTGAACGCATGACCCTTCGAGAAATACGCGAAAGGGTCAACGTGTTCCTGCACCCGCATCGGGAAAGCACACTCTCCGCGCTCAGGGCACTAAACGTGCTCATCTCCCTGACGGCTTTCGCCTCGCTGGTCGCCTACTATGGATTCCCGTTGGAATCGGACACCGCTCAAGGCCTCATCGGGGTCATCAAAGCGAGCTTCGGATTCTATGTGCTCCACTTTCTCATCCGGTGGTTCTTTGATTTCCATCCGATTCAATTCCTCCGAAAAAGCGCCCTTGAAGCCGCACTGATGGGGTTGCTGGTGGTCGAAGGAATCAGCGACGTATTGACAGGAAAGGTGTTTCTCGGTCGGGCCCTAGACCCCTTGGGCTTCGAATCCGTCGAAGACTGGACCGTATGGTTGGTCCAAGCCTATTTCCTGATCGTGGTCATCATGGAGCTATCGGAACGGGCCCGCACGCTGCCCCGGTTCCGCTTCCACCCCGCCACCTTGTTCATCAGCAGTTTTGTATTCCTCATCCTCGCCGGCACGGGCCTGCTTATGCTCCCCGAAATGACTGTGGCTGGAGGAATGGGGTTTTTTGATGCCCTCTTCACCTCCACCAGTGCCACCTGCGTGACGGGGCTGATGATTGAAGACGCAGAAACCTTCTTCACCCACAAGGGCCACGTGGTGTTGATGGTTCTGATCAAACTGGGCGGCCTCAACATCATTGCCTTCGGATCCCTCCTCGCTCTGTTTGCCCGCTTTGGCGTCGGCGTGCGTCAGCACGACGTCATCGAAGACTTCGTCAACCGAGGCAGCATCCTCGGCAGCCGAGGAACGTTGGGACGGGTCATCCTGTGGAGCAGCGGCATCGAGGCCATTGGCGCCATGGCCCTCTTTCTGCTGTGGCCAGGCGGTCTGTTCGACACCATGGGAGACCGCATGTTCAACAGCGCCTTTCTGTCCATCAGCGCCTTCAACAACGCCGGCATTTCACTCTTCTCGGGCGGACTGGCGGACCCGCGCGTCTCAGAAGCATGGCTTGTGCACTGGGCCGTCACCCTCCTGGTCTTTTTCGGGGCGCTCGGCATGGTGGCCATCTTCGACCTCTTCTCACGGGATGCGCTGCGGGACCGCATGCGGAACCCTTGGCGCCAAATCGGCTTTCCCACCAAGATTGCCTTGTACTTCTCCCTCGGACTCGTGGGGTTTGGTGCCGTTGCCTATTTGATCTTGGAGTCCAGCGCCGGCGGGACACTTGCCGGCATGGACTGGACCGGGCGAATCACGACGGCCTTCTTCCAAAGCGCCACCCGAACCAGCGGATTCAACACCGTGGACATCGGCGCCATCGGAACGCCCATGCTCTTCCTGCTCATCGTTCTGATGTTCATCGGCGCGTCCAGCTCCTCCACGGGAGGCGGAATAAAGACCAGCACATTTGCCGTCGTCTTTGCCGACCTCATCGGCACCATCCGCGGCCTGCAACACCCGCACCTGTTCAAACGGACCATCGGCAAGGCCCTGCGCAGTCGAGCATGGGGCATTTTGATGTTCTTTCTGCTCTTCAACCTCATCGGCACCTTCGCGCTGACCCTAACCGAACCCCACCTCGCGGCCGAGAACCGGGGGTTCCTCAATCTCTTTTTCGAACAGGTCAGCGCCCTGGGAACAGTGGGCCTGAGCACCGGAATAACCAGTGAAATCAGCCCATCCGGACGCGGCATCCTGATCGCCAGCATGATCATTGGAAGGGTGGGTACATTGACCGTCGCCTTTGCATTTGCCCGTTCTGTCGTCAGCAGGAACTACAAATACCCCGAAGGCCACACTATGGTTGGCTAATGGCGACCTTGCACCCAATGGGCACTCCAATCACTCCGTACGACAGCGGTGACGCCAAAAAGGCACAGGTGGCACAGATGTTCGACAACATCGCACACCGCTATGATTTCCTGAACCACTTCTTTAGCCTTGGCATCGACAAGCTCTGGCGACGAAAGGCCGTGCGCATGCTGCTTTCCGCCGGACCAAAAGAAGTACTCGACGTGGCGACTGGCACAGCCGACTTTGCCATTGAAGCCGCGCGAAAGGCCCCTGACCTCCGCGTCGTTGGGGTTGACATCTCCGCAGGAATGCTCGACATCGGCCGCAGCAAAGTGTCCAAAGCCGATCAAGATGGCCGCGTCGAACTGGTGCTCGGGGACGGCGAGTCATTGCCATTCGAGGATGGACGCTTCGATGCATTCACCGTGGCCTTTGGCGTTCGGAATTTTGAAAACCTGACCGCAGGACTTCGGGAGATGCACCGCACGCTGCGCAAGGGCGGAAAAGGCTACATCCTAGAATTTTCAAAGCCGCGTCTGTTTCCCATGAAGCAGCTTTTTTGGCTTTACTTCAGCTACATCATGCCAACCTTGGGCAAGTGGTTCTCCAAGGACGCCTCCGCCTACACATACCTGCCCGAGTCGGTCAAGGTTTTTCCGGAAGGCGAGGACCTCAAACGCATACTGCTCGACTGCGGGTTCAATGGATGCACCCTCCATCCATTGACCGGTGGCATCGCCACACTCTACGTCGTGGAGAAGGCATGAACCTCATCGTCCACCCGTCCTCCCTCTCTGGCCGCCTGGTCGCCCCTCCCTCAAAAAGCCACATGCAGCGGCTTGTGGCTGCGGCCTTGCTCGCCAAGGGGGAAAGCTGGATTCGAAACACGTCAGAAGCCGAAGATTGCTGGGCCGCAATTTCAGCGGCGGCAGGCCTAGGGGCTGAAATCGAAACCGGAACAAACGCATTGCGCATACAAGGCGGGCTCAACCCCCGCTCTGAGAAACTTGAAATCGGAGAAAGTGGCCTCGGGATTCGCATGTTCTCCTCCATTGCCGCCCTGCACGATGGACCGATCACCCTCCTCGCCCAAGGGTCTCTGCAAGAGCGGCCCATGGCAGGAATCGCCAAAGGCCTATCTCAAGCCGGTGTGCGCGTGCAACTGGACAATGGATGCCCCCCTGTCACCCTATACGGACCCCTGCGCGGAGGCACTTTCGACGTGGACGGAAGCCTGTCTAGTCAGTTTCTGACTGGGCTACTCATGGCCCTGCCGGCTGCAGAAAACGACAGCGTGGTTAAGGTGAACAACCTAAAAAGCCGCCCTTACGTCGACATGACCCTCGACGTTTTACAGCAGGCCGGCATTTCTCTGCAACACGAAGGCCACTCCCGGTTCACGATTCCCGGGGGACAGCAGTTTCAACCGTTTGACCAAACGGTAGCAGGAGACTGGAGCAGCGGGGCCTTTCTTTTGGTTCTGGCCGCATTGACAGGTGATCCATTTCTGGAAATCGATGGCCTGGGCAACACCCCCACTCAAGCGGATCAAGCTGTGACGGGCGCCCTGCTCTTGAGCGGCGCCAAAATGATGCGGACCGAAACCGGAATCCGCGTGGACCGGGGCAGGCGAAAAGGGTTCCAATTCGACGCAACCCATTGCCCCGACCTGTTCCCCCCTCTGGCTGCCTATGCCGCCTTCTGCAAGGGACCGACCCGCCTCACAGGCCTTCACCGTCTCCAACACAAGGAAAGCGACCGGGGTGAAGCCATCGCCACCGAATTCGGAAAAGCGGGAATACAAGTCGACCTGAACCCCGAGGAGGACACCATGGTCATCCACCCGGGGGCCATACAACCCGCCACCTTCGACGGGCGAGGCGACCACCGCATGGTCATGGCAGGGACCGTCCTGGGCCTGGCCGGCGCCCCAATAGAGGTCATCGGCATTGATGCGGTCGGCAAGAGCCATCCGGCTTTCTTCGATGAATTGTCGGAAGTTGGCGCCACCTTCGGTCGGGCTTGAACCAACACCACCGAACTTGGGGCCGTTGCCCCGCCTCAATCCCCCCCTTCATTCCCCTGCCCTGACGCCGCTTCGGGAATTCCTCGGCGCATTGCGGGGCTGGTGGCAGGCTTTCGGCTATATGAAAAAGCAGGGGTTGCGCGCCTACCACCTCGCCGGACCTGCAGCCCTGACGGGCATAGCCCTTGCCGGATTCAAGTTGACCCGCGCGCTCACCGAATGGATTCGATCCGCTGCGCTCAACGGCCTGAAGTACATGGGCGCAGAACCCAATCAGCTCACGACAGCACCAACGGGCTGGTGGAGCGACATCTTGAGCTGGGGAGCCAATGGGTTGGAATCGCTCTTAGAATGGGGTGTGGCGCTGCTCGTGCTGTGGCTCAAAGTCAAAGTGACCAAGTACGTCCTGCTGACCCTCATGGCCCCGTTCATGAGCGCACTGGCAGGAGCCGTTCGCAAGCGGGAAACCGGAACTGCAATCCCCTTCAAAGCGACCCAGATATTGGCAGACCTCGCACGGGGCGTCAGGACCGCCTTGGTGCTCTTTACACTCGAAACTGGACTCACACTCTGCTTGGCAGCCACAGGGCTGTTCCTGACCCTCTTTGCGGCCCCAGTCGCGGTCCTGTTGTCCCCTGTGCTTCTTGCCGTCGGGTGGATGGTGGGGGCTTATTTCTATGGTGCGGCCGTCTTTGACGCCGTCTACGAACAAGCTGGACTCGACTGGCGCGCATCACTGCGCGCAGGTTGGTCCGCACGTTGCCGGCTCCTGGGCATCGGCGCCGTGTTCTCTGCCCTACTGGCCCTCCCCGCAATCGGGGTGTTGATCGCCGCCCTCCTGGGGCCCATGCCGTGCACCGTGGCCGCAGCCAGATTGACCCACTCCCCATCTCCATGAACGTTCACTTCATCGCCATCGGTGGCGCCGCCATGCACAACCTCGCCCTCGCCCTGCACCACCAAGGCCACACCGTCACGGGCTCAGACGACGCCATCCACGATCCCAGCCGCAGCCGACTGGAAGCGGCCGGACTTCTCCCCGATACACTGGGTTGGAACCCCGATCGAATCCACACCGGTCTGGACAAGGTCATCCTCGGCATGCACGCCCATCCAGACAATCCCGAACTGGCCCAGGCCTCCGCGCTCGGCGTCGACGTGGTCAGCTATCCCGAATACCTCTATCAGGCGGCCATCGATAAACAGCGCGTGGTCGTCGGGGGAAGCCATGGAAAAACCTCCATCACGGCCATGCTCCTGCACGTCATGCACCAGCTGGGCAGAACACCGGATTTCATGGTGGGCGCCCAACTGACAGGGTTCGACCGAATGGTGCAAATCACGGAAGCCCCAGACATGCTCTTGGAAGGCGATGAATACCTGAGCTCTCCTGTGGACAGAACGCCCAAGTTTCATTGGTATCGTCCCCACCTGACCATCCTCACCGGCATCGCATGGGACCACATCAACGTCTTCCCCAACCCCGACTTCTACCGCGAACAATTCTGCGAATACCTGCGCAAGGTGGAGCCGAATGGAACCGTCGTGTGGTGCGAAGAGGACGATGAACTCGCGCGCGCTGTGAACACCATCCTGCCGGAACGCCCCGACATCCATTGGGTCCCCTATGACACACCCGAATTCAGCATGGAAAACGGCACCCTGCAAGTTCGCATAGACGGGGTGACGACCCCACTGAAACTGGTGGGGACACACAACGCCTTGAACCTGGCTGGCGCAATGAAACTGGCTGAAGCGTGGGGCGTTTCAAGGGCAGATTTCCTCGGTGCCGTCCAAGATTTCAAGGGCGCGGCCGGCAGACTGGAACGGGCGCGCGACATGCCCGAAAAACGATGCACTGTCTTCCGGGATTTTGCCCATGCCCCCTCCAAAGTGAAGGCCACGACAAACTCCGTGCGCGACCAGTTTGGCGACAGAAAGCTGATCGCCATTCTCGAACTGCACACCTTCTCCAGCTTAAATCCCGAGTTCCTGCCCACATACGCTGGCGCCTTGGATTCCGCAGACGAAGCCTGGGTCTGCTATTCGCCCTCAGTCCTCGAACACAAGCGGCTGCCGCCACTGGATGTGGACACGGTGCGAACCGCATTCCAACGGGAGGATTTGCGGGTGTTAGACGATCATGGTGCACTGCTAGAAGCCACCAAGTCAGCAGCGGGACCAGACTCTGTCTTCCTCCTGATGAGCTCAGGACGCTTCGGGGGAAAGAACCTAGAGGAAGCGATTGACGTGACCGTCAGGGCCCTGTGACCTTCACCCCAGAACAACGTCCAGAACCATCATCACCACGAAGCCGAGGATGAACCCAAGGGTCGCCACATCGGTGTACTTGTCCCTCTGTGTTTCGGGGATGACCTCCTCCACAACCACATAGATCATGGCACCCGCTGCAAAGGCCAATGCATAGGGAAGCATGGGCTCAATCGTGAGCACGGCAACAGCCCCCACGACACCTGCAACAGGCTCCACAACAGCGCTGAGCTGACCGAACCAAAAAGAGCGCTTTCGAGAGACCCCCTGCCTGCGAAGGGGCATGCTCACGGCAATGCCTTCCGGAAAGTTCTGGATGCCAATGCCCAATGCCAACGCAATTGCACCACCAATCGTGGCCCCCTCCAATCCAGCAGCAGCCCCACCAAAAAGAACCCCAACCGCCAAGCCCTCAGGGATGTTGTGAAGCGTGATGGCCATGACCAACAGTGTGGTTCGATGCCAATCGGTCTTGGGGCCTTCCGCCTCCCCCTCATCGAAGTTGATGTGCAGGTGAGGGGTCAATTTGTCCAAAGCAAAGAGGAACAGCGCCCCGACGATAAAGCCAATGGCCGCCGGGGTCACACTGGCTAGGCCTTCGCCCCCCGCCATGTCAATGGCGGGAATCAGCAGCCCAAAACAGCTCGCAGCCACCATCACCCCACCGGTAAAACCGAGCATGCCGTCCAGCAGTCTCCTGTGCAACTCCTTGAAGAAGAAAACCAATGAGGCACCTGCTGCCGTCATCAGCCAAGTGAACAACGTGGCGATCAAAGCAGCCCCGACGGGGCCCATCTCAATAAAAAAAGATTCGATTTCAGACACTTGGGTATCCGGTATTGGGTTCTTCGTCTTCGGGCTCTGGGAAAACAATGATGGGTTCTGGATTACTCTGGTCTACCCAGAGACGCGTGGTCACCGAAGGCGACAACACCTGGGCATCGCCATCTTCAGAAAAACGGACTTCCACGCTGCCGTCAAAGGCATGGCGGGTCTCCAAGGTCATTCGCGTGCCCAAGGCAATGCCGAGAATGCCGAGATGACGGAGAAATGAATCCCGGCCATCAACGACCCCCACCACGACCAGCTCAAGGCCTCTGGGCGCCTCAGAAAGCAGCGTGCGCGCTGCTACCGAACGAAACCGTCCGTTTGGCCCAGGAATGGCATCTCCGTGTGGATCGAGCTTGGGAAACCCGAGAAACGCGTCCAAGCGGTTGGTCAAGTCCCGACTGCCCACGTGCTCCAATTCTTCTGCGATTTCATGGACCTCGTCCCATTCGAAGCCCAAGTGATCGACCAAAAAACTCTCCCAAAGTCGGTGGCGACGTAGGATGTTCATGGCAATGCGACGCCCCTCGCTTGTGAGGTGGACGCCGTGGTATCTCCGGTAGGTGACCCAGCCCTTGTCGCCAAGCTTCCTCAACATCGCCGATGTGCTGGCCGGTGTGGCCCGAACGCGGCCCGCCAATTCAGTCGTGCTGACCTGCGCCTTGCCCTCCTCGTGCAAATGCAAAATGGCCTTGAGATAGTTCTCGACAGAAACCGTCGGCATGTGGCAAAATTAGAGCAGAGCAACTCAATTTTTAGTCTTGCCTAAAAATCAAATGAGCTTCACTTGAATTTATTTTGAACTTAGGAAAACAAAAAGGTGAGCACACTCCAACTTTTACTGATGCGTCACGGCAAGGCCGAAAACGGCACAACCGGACTGCCCGATCACGACCGTCAACTGGCCAGCAGAGGGCGCCTCAACGCCCGGGACCAAGCGCATGCATTTCTACCCAAAACAGCGGACGGAATGCTCGTTAGCAGCGCCAAACGCACCCAGCAAACAGCCGACATCCTGATCGACACATGGACAGAACTGGGTACACCCGCTTCAGCCATGCCCATCAGACGAGACACACCGCAGGGTTACCTCGCTTCAGCAGACCAGTGGATGTCGCTCATCGCCATGGAACAAGAGCCCAGCCGACTTTGGATCGTGGCACACAACCCCGGAATCAGCGAACTCGTAATGCGACTCACCGGTCAATACATCGGGATGACCACGGCGGACATCGTACAGATCGACCTGGACCTCACCGCTTGGATCGACATTGCCCCAGGCCAGGGACAAGTGACACGCCACCGCACCGGCCGAGGGGTTTAACTTCACGCCATGCCGCACCCCGACCCATCGACCGGAACACAAGATTTAATGACCCTCACCCCTCTGGAAGCCCAGTTCTGGACGGTTCGCCGAATTGCAGGCCTACTGGGCGCAGCCTTGCTCATCGGAGGGCTCATGCGGTTCTCCGACCTCACCGCCTACCTCATCATCTCCATTTCACTGAGCTTCATTGGACGCCCCCTCGTGCGGCTGTGTGATCGAATCCGCATCGGAGGCCGCACCATCGGCTCAACCGTTGGGGCCATTCTGACCTTGTCCCTGCTCTTTGCTGCACTCGGATTGCTCGTCAGCCTGTTTGCCCCCCTCATATCAGCTGAAGCAGGTGCTTTGGCCAGTCTAGACTTTGAAGGAACTGCTCTCCAAATCGAAATTCTGGCGGCCGAATGGCTCCCCGTCCTGCAAGCCCAAGGCGTAGACCCTGCAGCATGGATCGACACTGGCAGTCTGGGAAAGACGCTGTCGACTGCATTGGGGCCAAATGGCCTTGGCGGGGCGCTGACCGGCGTCTTTTCGGTAGCGGGGAATCTCGTGGTGGCCCTCTTCAGTATCGCCTTCATGACCTTCTTCTTTTTGAAGGACAGACAGCTGTTTCCCAACATGTTAAACGCCCTCACACCGGACCAGCATATGGATCGCATGCAGAGCGTTATTGAAAATTCCACCCGCTTGCTCACGCGCTATTTCGTGGGCTTGGCTGCCCAAGTGGCCATCATCACCACCATCATCACCAGCGGGCTCCTCATTCTGGGTGTGCCCAATGC
>Ga0209503_10002044_pt1 | contig 10091 bp, 11 predicted proteins | sample SouAtlMetagenome_2_FD_187448 | JGI IMG/M metagenome (GOLD analysis project Ga0209503, IMG submission 187448) | Marine eukaryotic phytoplankton communities from Atlantic Ocean - South Atlantic ANT15 Metagenome (SPAdes) (version 2) | ecosystem: Environmental > Aquatic > Marine > Oceanic | place...
GAATAATTTAGATAATTTCCTTTTGTTTTGGGTTAATAAAACAGGCATTTCATTTTCCAGTTTAATATAGATCCGATCTTTGACTTTTTTATACATAGGAGGCCTATAGGGATCATATCCTGTCTTTGATTCTTTTTCTTTAAGAAATACAACCACATTTTTTTTGAGTATTATGTTTGCTCCAGTCGGGTTTAATCGTGTAAAATAGCCTCTGCTTACAAGGTCATTGTCTTCTTTGTATTCAAATAATGAATAAGTTGTATTTGTATCTAAAAAAGTCACTTTCGCAGAAATTTTGTTTTTATTTAGCGCTAAAATTTTATTATCAGTTCCACGAAATTCCATTTCATCTCCAAAAACATTATATCGCACTGCATAAATTTGGCTTGGCATTAAAGAAATTCTAGCTCTTGAAAAAGTGTCATTCAAATACCTTGAGCCTTCAATAGTGGGGTCCTCAGAACTACTTAGAGTCAAAAAGGTATTATCCATTTTTGTACTAGTCCCGTCAGCAAACTGAATCCCTTGAGCATACGCATGCTGCACAAAAATAAAAAGTGGTATTAAAAAAATAGACTTGCTCATAATTTTACAAATATAGAATTTTGAGTTGATTTCTAACTAATTTTTTTAATTCAATTTATATCTAAAAAACATTGTAACTTTGAACTTTTATAAAACTTCAATGAAATTATATATTGTTCCAACGCCTATAGGTAATTTAGAAGATATTACCCTTCGGGCTATTGCTACACTAAAATCGGTAGATTTAATTTTAGCTGAGGATACCCGTACTTCCGGCAAGCTACTCAAGCATTTTGACATTGCAACACCCATGCAGTCTTATCATATGCACAACGAACACAAAATTTTAGACCGCCTTATTGACCGTATGAAAAGCGGCACTACCATCTCGCTTATTGCTGACGCAGGGACACCCGCGATTTCTGATCCTGGATTTCTACTAACAAGAGCATGTGTGGCAGCAGAAATTCCTGTAGAATGCTTGCCCGGTGCAACCGCTTTTGTGCCTGCGCTTGTAAACTCCGGTTTGCCAAACGATCGCTTTGTTTTTGAAGGGTTTTTACCACTAAAAAAGGGCCGCCAAGCTCGGCTTAAATTATTATCGCAAGAACAACGTACAATCGTACTTTATGTAAGCCCTCATAAACTCAATAAAACTTTGGAAGACATTGCTTTGTATTTTGGCGCGGCACGTCTCATCTCCATTTCACGAGAAATCAGCAAAGTGTTTGAAGAAACCCGTCGTGGTACGGTCCAATCTATTTTAGAACACTTCACCAATCATCCTGCCAAAGGTGAGATTGTGCTTGTAATTTCAGGCGCTTCAGAAACTTAAGATTGATTGTGTTTTCCTTGGTTCCATCCGTATTTCCCAAGGTATAAATTTCCGCTCTCTATCGCTCCTTTTTCAATGTTTGTACCCATAGAATCATTCCATCTGTTGAGGTATCCAAAAAGCGATACAACCCCGAGCATTTCTACAATTTCTCCTTCATTCCAATGTGTATATAGCCGCTTTTTAAGGGCATCATCGACAGCATTGGGGATAACGGATGCTGCCAAGCTAAAATCTAGTGCGACGCGTTCAGACTCATCAAAAGCAGGATGCGTTCTGTAGTCCCAAATGTGATTGAGTTTTTCCTGCTCGGCACCATAACGTTCTGCTGCGCGAATGGCATGGGCTTGGCAATAACGGCATCCGGTAGCATTGCTGCTGACCCAAGCAATCATTCGTTTTAAGGCAGATGTGACTCGTCCCTCATTCGCCATCACCGCTTTATTTAAATTGATAAATGCTTTACTGATGGCTGGGCGGTGTTGCATTGTAAGCACAGAATTAGGACAAAATCCGAGAGTTTCATTGAAAAAATCAGCAAGTGATTTGGTTTCTAAATCATGGTCTGGGTTTAAGGGATTGACTAATGGCATTTTTAAATTTTTAGTAGTATTTTTGAGTGAACAAGAAACAAAAATATTTTATTATGGCCCACAAAACTACAACCCATTGGAAAGGCGGCATGCGCTTCGAGTCTGACAACCCAAGTGGAAACAGCGTACTAATGGATACAACTTCGGCAGGAGTCGACCAACAACAAGGCTTGTCTCCTAAGGCGATGATGTTATCGTCCTTAGCAGGATGTTCCGGGATTGACATTGTTGATATTCTCAAAAAAATGAAAATTACAGACTATGATTTAAAAATTGTTGCGGAAGGAGAATTGACAGATGTTCACCCAAAATATTACCATACCGTAGCGGTCAATTATTATTTTTCTGGAGCCAATATTGATCCAAAAAAATGTGAACGCGCTGTGCAATTATCCGTAGACAAATATTGCGGCGTCATGGAAATGTTCCGAAAATTTGCAAGCGTCAACACCTACACTCACTTTCAATCTAATTAATAATGCGCTGGACACTCAAGCCCGTTCCCAATGAAAATAGCGTCCAGCACTTGGCAACTGCGCTAGGGATTGACGAAACCATTGCCCGTCTTTTAGTGCAGCGTGGCATTGAAAGCTTTGCGCAGGCCAAGGCTTTTTTTAGACCACAACTGAAAGACCTGCACGACCCTTATTTAATGAAGGACATGGACATAGCGGTGCAGCGCATTCAGACGGCTTTGTCCACAAATGAACGTATTATGGTCTATGGTGATTACGATGTAGATGGCACAACATCTGTCGCGCTGATGGCAACTTATCTCGAAACGAAGACCGAAGCGATTGCCACCTATATTCCAGATCGGTTTACGGAAGGTTATGGCGTCTCTTATGCCGGAATCGATTATGCCGCGGACAATGATTTCAGTCTTATCATTGCTTTGGATTGTGGGGTAAAAGCCCTTAAAAAGGTTGCATATGCCAAAGAAAAAGGTATTGACTTTATCATTTGTGACCACCACCGCCCAGGTGATGCCTTGCCACAAGCTGTTGCCGTTTTAGACCCCAAACGCTCGGATTGCAGCTATCCTTTTAAAGAATTGTGCGGCTGTGGTGTTGGTTTTAAATTGATACAAGCTTTGGGGCAACAATTTAGCGAGTCTATTGACGACTTAACCCCTTACTTAGACTTGGTTGCCACGGCCATTGGTGCCGACATTGTGCCTGTTGTTGGAGAAAATCGAATTTTAGCTTATTATGGATTAGAAGTATTAAACTCAAAACCACGTGTTGGATTTCAAGCCCTGATTCACCATATAAAAAAAGAGACTTTAACCTTGACGGATGTTGTTTTTGTTATTGCACCACGCATCAATGCCGCAGGACGCATGAAACACGGGAATTATGCCGTGTCTTTATTGAAGGAAGCAGATGCAACAAAAGCCCAAGCGGCTTCTGAAGCCATTGAAACATTTAATACAACACGGCGCACATTGGACCAAGAGATCACCAAAGCAGCCCTTTTACAAATTGATCAAAACCAGGAGCAAGACAAAGCAACGACGGTTGTTTACAGCCCTGAATGGAACAAGGGCGTCATAGGAATTGTTGCCTCTAGACTGATTGAAACCTACTACCGCCCCACCTTGGTATTTACAAAAAGTGGGGATTTTTTAACGGCTTCGGCGCGCTCTGTTCGTGGGTTTGATGTGTATACAGCCCTTCAAAATTGTAGCCGATATATTGAACAGTTTGGTGGGCACAAATACGCTGCAGGCTTGAGTTTAAAACCAGATAATTATGCCGCCTTTAAGGCTGCCTTTGACGTTGAGGTTGCATCTAGCTTACCGCCGCACCTTAAAACGCCAGAAATCCATATTGATTTTGAATTAGATTTAAGTGCGATTACTCCCAAATTTTATAGAATATTAAGGCAATTTGCTCCCTTTGGCCCTCAAAACATGGCTCCTGTTTTTAGCACAAGTGCAGTACATGACTCTGGTTATGGAAAATGTGTTGGACAGGACGATAAACATCTTAAAATTAGCGTTTACAAAAACAATACAATACCGCTCAATAGCATTGGTTTTGGCTTGGGCAGCAAATTAGGATTAGTGCAGAACAAAACCCCTTTTGATATTGCTTATGCCATTGAAGAAAATGAATGGAATGGCCAGGTCAGTTTGCAATTAAAACTAAAAGATATCAAACCCTAAATTATGGCAAATAAAGACCCTTATGCAGCACTTAGATTTAGAGAATTTAATATTTTTTTATTGCTTCGTTTTGTATTGGTTTTTGCATGGTCCATGCAATTTATTGTTATTGAATGGCAAGTCTATACTTTAACTAAAGACCCTTTGTCTTTGGGCATTATTGGACTTATGGAAATAATTCCAGCCTTGAGCATGGCTTTATTTGCCGGACACATTGTGGATCAGCGAGAAAAACGCAATTTATTTTTGTGCTGTATTGGTTTATTTTCATTGATTAGTCTGGGCCTATTTTTTCTTTCAGAGGCTTCAATTATGGCCAGTTGGGGTCAAAAATCAATTCTCTATTCAATCTATGGGTTTGTTTTTTTGGGGGGGTTGTTACGTGCCTTTTTTGGGCCCACCATTTTTTCTTTAGTATCGCTTATTGTCCCTAAAAAGGTATATCCAAATGCCGCCACCTGGAACAGTTCAACATGGCAAATGGCTTCAATTTTAGGCCCCGCTGTCGCAGGGTTAACCATTAATTGGCTGGGTGTACACTGGTCGCTGTGCATCGTTTTTGTATTGGTTGTTATCTCATTTTTATTGGGATTGCTGATTTCCAAAAAACCAGTTTTAAATCCAAAAATTGGTGAACCTATCATTCAAAGTTTAAAAGAGGGTGTGCGTTTTGTGTTTAAAACAAAAGCCATTTTAGGCGCCCTTAGCTTAGACATGATTGCGGTGCTTTTCGGGGGAGCTGTCGCCCTTTTACCAGTTTTTGCACAGGATATCTTAAAAGTAGGACCAGAGGGTTTTGGTGTTTTAAGAGCCGCGCCGGCTGTTGGGGCTTTTCTTACGATGTTAACCACAGCATATATTCCAATCAGCCGTAGAGCTGGGATGAAATTGCTTGTAGCCGTGTTTGGTTTTGGGATTTCGATTATTGTATTTGGGCTTTCATCGGTCTTTTGGATCTCAGTTGTTGCGCTTTTCTTTAGCGGCATCACTGATGGGGTTTCCATGGTCATTCGACAAACAATTTTACAGCTTAAAACACCGGATCATATGCGGGGCCGAGTCTCCTCTGTCAATTCTATGTTTGTAGGATCTTCAAATGAGTTGGGCGCTTTTGAGAGCGGATTAACAGCCAAATTAATGGGCACTGTGACGGCCGTTGTGTTTGGCGGGACGATGACGCTGATTACAGCACTTACCACGGGCTTAGTCTCACCAAGCTTTAGAAATTTAGATTTAGAAAAGGACTTGGAAGCACACGAAAATTAGTAATAATAGGGCAGTTATTTAGTCAAGTTAATGTTATAGCTATAATTTAAACCAACTATAGATTTACTTTTTTTAATGGGCGTGGAATAGTCATCTTGTAGTGCGTAGAAAATGCCCAAGGTTCCAAAGTTTTTAAATTTTCGACTTAGTTTTAAAGTATAGCGGTGTCTGTTAAAACCTTTATTTTTTTCTGGGCTTCGAGGTTCATTAAAGACCTCTCCGAAGAGTTTTACATTTAATTTAAGGGGTTTTACTTTGTAGCTCAGCCCCATTCGGTAACGGGTGTATTCTGTTGGGATATCCCCTTCACTTTCTGAAAGACCAAGCTGGTTTTTGTTTTGATATCTCAATCGAAATGAAACCATTACCCTATTAATTTTTTGTTTGAAAACCGCATCGAATTGATACCTAAACATGTATTCATGGCCTTGCTTATTACCGACATCATCGTTATCAGTTATATAGCGCACCCCACCGCCGAGTTCGAAATTTTTAAAAAGCTCATATTTCACTTTAATTTGTGTAAAGTAGTTTTTAAGTGAACTAATATCATTTCTGTATCGGAGGTGCTCGGAAACAGAAAAGAAGAGTTTATCAGTTGCTTTTAAATTCAATTCAACAGCGCTCCATCCTTCAAGATCTTCAGTGTCTTGAGCATAAGATGGCATTGTTATAAATAGAATTAAAACAATAAGGCCTAAGCCATATAATCTTGGAATGGGTCTTTTCATACTTGTTTTTTGTAGCGAATTTTCACTTTGACAGTTTGTTTCTCAAAGTCAACTTGTCCGATTTCAACTTTTAAAATTTCAAAGCCCAACTTGTCTTCAAGGTCTTTTTTTAATAGCTCGTGTTGGTCTGGTTTTATGTAGTCTAGTGATTGGTATAGAACATCTTTGGAGGCGGTTCTTTGACGGCCCTGACGGCTCCAGTAGCGGTCTAGATAATAAGCCATTAAAATCACCACGGCATTGGCTGTAAGAATTTCTATATAGCTCATTTTTTTATTGGACAACGCATTGATCACTGAAAGCCCAATCACAATAAAAAGGTAGGTCATTTCCCTTACCTTGAGCGGATCTGTTCGGTAACGCAGAATTCCAAAAATGGCAAACAAACCCAAGGCTAGCCCTAAGTCAATTTCGTATTTTTTTAAGGTAAAGCACAAGAAAAAAACCACAGTACCAACCAGGTAAAATGTAAACACATAATCGGCCTTTTTTGAAAAGGCATAATAGCAGCCTCTTATTAGAGCCGTTAGTGCTGTAAAATTGATTAAGAAACGAACGCACATTTTATAAAAGTCGTCGTCAAAAAAAGGGATTTCAAAAAACTCCATTTAATTAAAATTGGTTAATTAGTCCAAGGTATTTATTTTGTTTCAATAAATAACTATGCTTTTCAAAAATAAATCTAAAGGGCAGCATTTTCAAGAATCTAATTTCTTTAATAAAAACGCTTCACCGTCAAAAACTCCGTAGGTGTAGTTCGTAATCCAATCCCCTAAGTTAAAATATGTTGATTTTGAGTTTAATGGCACCTCAAGTGGCAAGTGCCGGTGGCCAAATACAAAATAATCAAAGTGCTTGTCTTTTAATTTTCTGTGTGCATATTGGGTTAACCATTCATTATGATTCCCCATAGATTTAAGATCTTCATTCCCAGAAATGAGTTTGTTTTTTAATGATAGATATTGGGCAAACCGCACCCCAAAATCTGGATGAAGCCAGCGGTAAAGCCAGTTAAAGAATGAGTTTGTAAACACCTTTTTCAAGCGCTTATATCCTTTGTCATTTGGTCCTAGGCCATCGCCATGGCCTATAAAAAAAGTTTTGTTGTTTAATTTAAACTGTTGGGGCTTATGGTATACTTCAATGTTAAATTCTTTTTCAAAGTAGCCCCGCATCCACATATCGTGATTGCCTACAAAAAAGTGAATCTTAATCCCTTGGTCACTCAGCTCCGCCAATTTTCCCAACACTCTGGTGAACCCTTTTGGGATGACATGTTTGTATTCAAACCAAAAATCAAAGAGGTCTCCAAGAATAAACAAGACTTCGGCATCTTTTTTTATGTCATCCAACCACGCTACAAACTTTTCTTCACGGGGTTTAGAGGCCGCTTTTGTGGGCGCCCCAAAGTGATGGTCTGATGTGAAATAAATCTTTTTTTCCTTAGATATTTGAATGGTTTTCATACACTTTATTCATTGTCACTCGCATACCACTCTGCATAGCAGCTGGCAGTTTCTCGAAGTTTAAGGGCGTGTAAATGGATGTTAGCAGGCAAGCGTTTTTTAATTTTTTCAGCAAAATCAATGACCAGCATTTCACTGGTAGGCTGGTAGTTGACAAGAACGACCTTATGGCCACTAGATTTCAAGTCTTCAGCCAGTTTTGAGTGCGGTGTGTTTCTGTTAAAAATTGTGGCGTGATCAAAGGGCGTTACGATGGTTTCTTTGACTATTTTTTTTACATCAGAAAAATCCATAATCATTCCAAATTTCGGACTGCTGTCGTCCATTATTGGCGTTCCAAATAATGTTACATTTAAACGGTAGCTGTGGCCGTGAATGTTTTTACATTTCCCATCATGACCATAAAGCGCGTGGCCGGTCTCAAAGGAAAACTGTTTCGTAATTCTTATTTTGGACATTTCTAATACTCTGTTTTTAACAAAATCCAAACAAAGTTAGTGTTTTCGGGCTTGCGGTAAAAATTGTTTTCTAAATTTCACCACCAATGGCACCCCTCTGGCAACGATCCACAGTGTAAACGCCCACAGTATCCCGTGCAACTTGAGCTCTAAATAATGACCTAAAAGTAGGGCAGGGATGAACACAAAAAAAGTGGCAGCAAACAATACGTTTCTCAAGGCTTTCATTTTTCCAAGCCCTTTAAAGATGCCATCAAATACAAAAGTAATTGCACAGAGGGGCTGCATGGCTAAAACAATCCAAAAGACCTCGTAAAAATCCGCTAAAACATTCGGGTCTGATGTAAACATTGCTCCTACAGATTTGTAAAATAGCCCTCCTAATCCAGCCATTAAGAGCCCCACGATGAGCGCTTTTTTTGTGAGCCGTTGGCTTAACTCAACCAAAGTTTCAAATTGTTTAGCCCCGAAAAGTTTACCAGACAAAATATTTCCAGCACTGGCATAGCCATCTACAGCAAAAGCTGCAAAAAACCATAAATTGATGGTAATGGTATAGGCGGCGATATAGTTGGTACCATAGCCCGTTGCAAAACTTGTAGCAAAGTAAAGGGCAAGATTGAGAGCAAGCGTTCGTAGAATTAGATTGCCAATCATCATTAAAAATTTTGGTAGTTCTTTGTTTACAGGACCTTTAATTTTTAAAGTAATGGGTGTGTTTTTTAACACCAGTGCGGTCGCCATAACTGCCATCAGGGCTTGAGACAAAACGCTTGCCAAGGCGGCACCCTTAAGGTTCATCGGTGCTATAAAGGGCTTGAGACAAAACGCTTGCCAAGGCGGCACCCTTAAGGTTCATCGGTGCTATAACATTTGTAATTCCATAGACCAAAACAAGGTCCAAAGCAATATTTATAGCGGTCCCAATGATGGCAATAACCATGGGGTAGTAAGTGTTTTGTAGTCCTCGAAATACCCCAAAAACAGCAAATGTGTAGAGGGTGAATGGAAAACCAATGATCCGAATTTTATAATAGTCAACGCTATAATCCAATAGCACCCCCGAAGCGTTATAAAATTTAAAAATAGCCTCACTAAAAGGAATGGTAGCTGCGCAAATCAAAACGCTTAAGATCAGAATGATGGCAATGGCTTGCGCCGGAAGACTTTTCACCTCTTTGAGTTTGTTTGCGCCAAGGTATTGGGAAATAATTGAAGAAATGGCTGAACGAGACTGTCCTAAGACCCAAATGAGCATGGATAAAAAAGAAGAAACAATGCCAACCGCTGCTAGAGAAACAGTAGCATTTAAAGGCATATGCCCAACAATGGCAGCATCTGTTAGTGATAAAATTGGTTCGGAAACACCCGCAATAATGGCCGGTATGGCCAGCCGGTTGATTTGTTTGTTGCTAACATTAGTATTCAAAGTCTATAAATTGACCACAAAATTAGTTAAAATAGAATAAATAATATTTTAATTTATCAATCCATTGAGGTCGTAATTAGAGAAAAATTCCCAAATAATAGCACTAGAATCAATGTCTGCGTTTTGAAACCAGTTGTGCTGTCCTCCAAAAACTTTGTAATGTTTTACAATGGTTCCATTGGTACCATTATTATAGATTATTTCATCCACTGTTAGGTTGTTATTGAGATTCACGTCATCTAAAGTATTTATTTCTGGGGTGTCTGAACACGCATTGTTCATAACCCAATAATCCAAGACTTCTTCAATGGGGGTATTCCATGCCTGCACACCATCATATGGCACTACAGCATCATTAGTCCCATGAATTTGCAACACAGGAACTTCCCTAATAGGACTACATTCTTCTAAAGTTTCTGTAGTCATTGAGCCAGTAACAGAAGCAATAGCTGCAATTTTATCACTCAATTGACAGGCTAGTAAAAAGCTCATAAACCCGCCGTTAGACATACCTGTTGCATATATTCTATCAGAGTTAATAGAGTATATTTCCGACAAATATGCTGTTAGAAAATTAACGAAGCCCACGTCGTCTGTAGTGCTACCGTTTGTAAATCC
>Ga0209503_10002048_pt1 | contig 10078 bp, 3 predicted proteins | sample SouAtlMetagenome_2_FD_187448 | JGI IMG/M metagenome (GOLD analysis project Ga0209503, IMG submission 187448) | Marine eukaryotic phytoplankton communities from Atlantic Ocean - South Atlantic ANT15 Metagenome (SPAdes) (version 2) | ecosystem: Environmental > Aquatic > Marine > Oceanic | place...
CCCCCTCCCCTACCCCCTCTCTCTCCCCCCTTCCCCGCCCCCCTCCCCCTGGAGGTCGTGCGGGGTGTCCTGGGCCCCGTCGCTGACCGAGGCGTGGCCGCAGTCGTGGGCAATTTCGAGGTCGTGACGGAGGACCAGGGGTGGTCCAGCCGCGGGACGCTCGTCGCCAAGCGCGAGGCGCAGAACGATCTGCTGTCGCGAAAGACGTTCCCGTGGTACTCGCCCCCCCAGGAAGACAACAGTAACGGGAACGAGCGGCGGAGGCTCCACTTCTCGCATGAGGAGGGGCACGGCGATGGCCCGCACGACGACGGGCCTGAAACGGACGAGGCGCGGGAGGCGCGGGAGCGCGAGGAGCGGGAGCGCGAGGAGCGGGAGCGCGAGGAGCGGGAGCGGGAGGAGCGGGAGCGCGAGGAGCGGGAGCGCGAAGACAGGGAGCGCGAGGAGAGGGAGCGCCGGGAGGACGAGGAGAGGGACCGGGAGCGGTTGGCGCGGGAGCATACCAACAACCTGGTCGTGGTGTGGGAGGCGGAGGGGGGCGACGTCCTCCAACCGGAAGCTCTCACGGAAATCTGCGAGATCGAGCAAAGGCTCACAGCACTGCCAGGCTACGGGGATCGAGGGAGGGGATCGGCCTGCGCTCGAGGCTACGATGAGAACATGGATCCCACGGACTGCATGCCTGTGCAGGGCGTGCCCGCCATGATCCGCGCCGCCGCCGTGGAAGGCCTCTTGAAGGACGCAGATGGCAACACTCTCGATGGCGCGTCCTGGCGTGGCTGTGCCGACATGATCGCCGAGGGTCTGCCGGGCATCCTGGCCTGGGCCTCTCAGTGCGCGGACAGGTACTCCCGCGGGGGCCATGCAGAGCTGCACCGCCACGCCGAAGGCGAGGAGAACACCTGCGGCCGCTTCCCGCCCAGCTTGTTCGGGGAGGGGTTCAGCTCCGGCAACCCTGTCTCGGGACTCACGACGACCCTCTTCCCCGTGCAAGGTGAGGAAACGGGCGGGAGCCTTGGTCTGGATTGGATGTACGCCCTGCACGAGGACGGCACGCTGGAAGAGGTCTTGAAGGGCACGCACGTGCGGGGCTACTACAACGACGAGCGGGAGAAGATCCAGGAGAAGTACATGGACTCCCTTCTGATGGCTGACATGATGCTCTCCGCCTCTGCCGCCGTCATCATCTTCGTGCTGCTCGGGATCCACACCCAGAGCATTTTTCTCACCGTGGTCGCGTTGCTCCAGGTGGGCCTGAGCTTTCCGACCGCCTTCTTCTTGTACAAGCTAGTTCTCAACTTGAAGTACTTCCCCTTTCTGAACTTCATGGGGATGTTCGTGATTCTCGGCATCGGGGCGGACGACATCTTCGTCCTCTTCGACAAGTGGGAGCAGACCGAGGAGATCATGGGCAGGGACGCCCCCACCGAAGACATCGCAGCAGTGGCCATCCCGGAAGCTGCCTTCGCCATGCTGCTCACGACGTCGACCACCGCAGCAGCTTTCTTCGCCACCATTGTGGCCCCCGTGGCGCCCGTGCGCGTGTTTGCCATCTTCATGGGGCTCCTGGTCATCTGCGACTACATTTGGAACATCACGATCTTTGGCGCGGCCGTCGCCTACCGCCACAGGGCCCTGCGCGCCATGAGGCTGAGCAGCGACGACGCCGGCTGCCGCTCCGGGCTGTGCCGCTTCCTCCTGGACTCCCGCCTCAGGTGCCTCAGGAAGAGTCGGAAGCCCGCCCTGGAGGGCGGCGACGGAACGGGGCAGAAGGCGCACCTCGACGATGACAGCCTCTCGCCGTGGACCGTGGAGGGCTTCTTCACCAAACCGTTCTTCAAGACGGTGCGCGCCACGCGCTGGCTGTCCATCGTCCTATTCGTGGGCCTCATCGGGGTCACGGCCTACTACTCGACGAAGATCGAGGCCCCCAAAACTTCCCGCGTGCAGCTGCTGCCCTCCGACTCAAACTTCGAGCGGATGGACACCCTGAAATCGAACGGCTTCATGAACTCCAACGAAGGCAATTCGGGCTGGGTGAGTGTCGTTTGGGGGCTCGTGCCGGAGGACAACGGCAACCACAACGATCCAAAGGACCGGACCTCCATGGTGCTCAACGAGGAGTTCGATCTCGCCCTCGACGGGAACCAGATGTGGCTGTGGGATTTCTGCAACCGGACCGCTGCCCAAGACTTCGTGCCGTCCACCCAGAACCCGTCCTGCTTCCTGGCCGACTTCGACTCTTGGCTGAAGTACGATTCCCATCATCGTGTCGAAAACTGCGGGCCCGACGCGGCAAGTGGCGTGCCCGTCGCGCCCGTCTATCTGGCGAGCTGCTTGGAAGAGTTCCTTCAGGAGCGGGACGACGACACTGTGCCCCCCCAGGTGATCCACGATGGCCGCGTGCGCGCCGTCCGGCTGGCCTTTCCCACTGGGATCCGTTGGGATGCCCCCCTCTCCGTGACCGCTGAACTCTGGGATCGCTGGGAAGCCCACATCGCGGCGGAGGCGGCAAACGCACCCCCAGGCATGGGCGGCTTTTTCCACACCTCGGGCTCCTTCAATTTCTGGGACACGAACACCAGCCTCCGCCGCGCCGCGTACAGCGCTGCCGTCATCGCAATTGGCGTCGCCGCTGTGGTGCTCCTCGTCGGAACAGGCAACGTCATCATCACCCTCTACGCCACGATCAGCATCTTCGGCGTGCTGACATGCGTGGGCGCCACGATCTACGGCATGGGCTGGAAGCTCGGTTTCCTGGAGGCGGTGTGCTTTGCCATCCTCATCGGACTGTCGGTAGACTTCATCATCCACTTCGCCCACATGTACTGCCACGCGCCCCACGAGGACCGCCGGGACAGGACCCGGCACGCCCTGCGGTACATGTCGGTCCCTGTGCTCTCTGCGGGGCTCACGACATTTGCCTCCAGCGTGTTGCTCTTCATATGCAAGATCGTGTTCTTCAACAAGTTCGGGGTGGTCCTCATGCTCACCATCCTCTACTCGCTCTTGATAACCTTCTACTTCTTCAACGGCCTGAACGCGGCCGTCGGCCCCAACGGGACCTCCGGCCGGATTTTTTGCCGTGGAGACGAGGGAAAAGCCTCTGCGGGGGAGAGTCCTTACGGCGCGGACTCTCCGAGCGCGTCCTAAGACTGTAGCGCCCCGTCAGTTGCCGCGACGTCTTCGGCCGATCGGCTCAGGCCTTCGGGAGCCAGGCTCCGCCCTCCTGAGTAGGGAGGGCCACCGGGATGCCGACGAACTCCATGCCGGCGGTGTGGAGCTTGAGGAGCCCCCTAATAAGAAACGCCTACCGCGAGTGCGAGACCATCCACGCGCGCTGGGCTATGCTCGGCACCGTCGGCTGCGTCGGCCCCGAGCTCACCGGCGACGGCATGGCCGCCAACCCCTGGTTCAAGCAGGGCGCGCTGATCTTCCAGGACGGGGGCCTCGACTACCTCGGCAATGCTAACCTTGTCCACGCCCAGTCCATCCTGGCGATCCTGGCCTGCCAGGTCGTGCTCATGGGCGGCGCCGAGGCGTACCGCGTGAGCGGCGGCCCCGCCGGCGAGGCCGACGGCCTCCACCCCGGGGGTAACTTCGACCCCCTCGGCCTCGCCGACGACCCCGACACCTTCGCCGAGCTGAAGGTCAAGGAGATCAAGAACGGCCGCCTCGCCATGTTCTCCATGCACGGCTTCTACTGGCAGGCCATTGTCACCGGCGAGGGCCCCGTGGCCAACCTGATCGCCCACCGCGCCGACCCCGAGGGCGTCACCGGCTTCACCGAGGCGTACGCCACCAAGTTCACCCCCCATCTCTAAGCGCACACACTGAGCGGGACGCGCAGCGTTTACTTCCGCTGCCCCCTTGAGCTAGACATTTGTGTGACAGAGATTTTTCCTTTTACTGCCCCCCCCGCGCCCTCCCCACCCACCCACCCACCCGCGCGCGCGCGTTTCGCCCCTTGGGCGCCGAGCAGCAGCCGGCCCTGGCCTCTCTTGACGCCGCCGCCCACCAGCGCCTCGGGGCGCTATTTTTTTGTTTCTTGTGAGACGAGCGCGTCTCCCTTGAGCGCTCTTGCGGGGGGGGGGGGGGGGGGGCCCCGGGGGGGGGGGGGGGGGGTGGCCCCAGGCGGGGGTGGCCGGGCCACCCCTGGCGGGCGGGTTCCGGCGGGGCGGGGGGGGCGGGGCGGGGATGGCGGGCGCGCGCTCCCAGCCGCCGGGGCCGCGGGCGCGGGGGGCAGGGGCGGGTCCGGATCCAGGGTTGGGCCCGGGGGCGCGCGGGGGCGCGGGGGGGGGCACCGGGAGGGACGGATCCGCAGGGGCGGGCACCGTGTCGGGTTCGGGGCGGGTGTGCGGGGGGGGGGCTGGCGCAGGCGGATTGGATCCACGCCCGGTCGAGGCCTCGTCCGCCCCCGCCCTGGCCCTGGCCCTGGCCTTGGCCCTGGCCCTGGCCCTGGCCCAGCTGCCCATGGCGACGGCTGCCTGGGACTTGGAGGCTGGGGGCAACTCCACATGCGCCCGATTCTCAGGTCCGGCAATGGGCGCGTACAAATGCAACTTCAAGTGCTGGGGGCGGCGTTTCGCATACGATGCCCCCCACCGTGAGTACGCTTACTCTGGAAGCTCCACCATTCCCCGCCACTGGGTCGACCGGGATGGCCTGAGCGACGGCATTGGCCGCGGGCCGGGGCAGATGAGCGACTCCCTCCCCTTCGTTCCGGGAGACTGCGGGCCCGCGGGGACAGCCGGGTCTCAGCCCATGTCAGGCAGCACCTACGACGGCTACCTCGGCTTTTCCGTGGGCGGGCGGCACGCGTGTATGCTGGTCAACCACACGTTCATGGATGGGTATGGCTGGGAGTATCGACAGCCCGAGAGGTACTGTTGGGGCAACCTTAACGTGGCCAGGGGCTCTACCTGGGCATCCACGGGCAAGCCTCAGTACGCGGCGGAGCTGACCACCTGCTACGCCTGCGTGGGGGAGGACGTCTCCGGCGGCGACCTGCACGGGCGCTCTTTTCTGCAGCTCTCTGCGCACGGGGATGGGACGTGCGGCGTGACCAATGCGGGGCGGGTGCAGTGCTGGGGGCTGCAGACAGGCGGGGCAGGCGAAAACCGGCTCGGCCCGGGGGCAGCCTCCTCGTTGGTGAACCAGCGCGTGGACTTCGGCGAGGCGCAGAATTTCACGGGACTGGGCTACCCCTCGTGGGGCCAAGGGACGGGCGTTGCATCCGTCACCGTAGGCCCGCGCTCCACCTGCGCAATCTTCGGGGATGGTCAGCTCAAGTGCATCGGGCGGAACGCGGAGGGGGCGCTGGGTTACGGCGACGTGGTCGACCGGGGGAGCTCCTCGGCCACCCTGGGCAGCAACCTGCCCTTCGTGACGTTGCCCATGGGCCGAACCGCCCGGGCCGTTGGCGTTGGCTTCGACAGAACATGCGCCGTGCTGGACAACGGGTCTGTCCGGTGCTGGGGCGTGGGCTTCGACGGGATAGCTTTGTGGTCGGGCGAGACCGAGGCAACGGACGTCGTGTGCGCCTTGGACGGCTGCTGCCTGCTCTTCAACAATGGGGGGGTCAGGTGCTTCGGTGGGGGCGGGGCATTCTTGGGGTACGGGGACACAGCGGCCCGGGAGACGCCCTCCGACTTCCTGCCCTACGTGGACCTCGGTGACGAGACATATGCCGTACGGAAGCTGACCGCGGGCGACCGTCACGTCTGCGCGCTGACCCAGTCCGAAATTATCAAGTGTTGGGGGGAGAACGAGTACGGCCAGCTGGGCTACGGGGACACTTTGGACCGGGGCTCGGGCGTGGGGCAGATGGGCGCGGCCCTGCCAGGTGTGGAGGCATACGTGAGGGGTGCACGGCCTCCGCCGCCCAGCCCCCCCCCCCCCCCCCCCCCCCCCCCCCCCCGCCCCCCCCCCCCCCCCCCCCCCTGGATGACCTGGCCTTCATTGAGGCCCACGCCGACTGGAACTGCACCCTGGGGGGGGAGACGACGTATTGCCCGGAGGTGCTCGTCGCGCTGGAGGCGGTGGGGGCACCGTCGGTGGGGTGGAAGCTCATCATGAACGACGGCCTGGTGGCCGCCAACGCCACGCAGGGGGTCATCCCGGGGGGCACAACGGAGACGGTGGCGCTGGATGTGATTGAAGCCCGGCTGGATGCGGGGCGGACGCAAATCGACGTCAAGGTGTACACGACGGAGATGGGCAGCAAATGCGCCGCCCCCTCAGTGCCCGACACAACCACCGTCTACGGGTACTCCTGCCATCACTCGACCATCCCCCTGGTCGTCAACGTGGCCGTCTCCAGCGGGCTCGTGGTCTTCCCGAACGCGCACGAGGTCGCTGTGGCGCTGGACAGCACGGAGGACGCCCGTAGTACCACCCTCTTCGTGGGCTTCGAGAACACTGCGCCCTACGCCGTGGACGTAGGGGCCGCCTGTGCCGGCTTCATGTCCGTGCCCGAGGGCCAGAACGGGACACTGGCGAGGATGCTACAGCAGACGCTGCTGTTCCGCTTCACTCCGGCCGAAACAGACCTCGACTTCGCCTCGGGCGGGGCCACAACCTGCTCTGCCCTGGTCCGGCGCACGGAAGAGGCTGACAGAAACGAGACAGTGACCTTCCAGGTCTCGGGCCAGCGTGGCCGGCCCTCGACGCTGAGCACCCTGGAGGCCGTGAGCGCCACCGCAGCGGCCGAGACGGTTTTTACCATCGCACCCAAGGACCGCCTGGGCAACCCGTGCGACCAGGCCTGGTCGGGCTTCAGCTTCACCCTGAGGGCTATGGACGCCGCGGGCACGGAGACACCGCTACCCGGGTCGTCCATCAGGGTCTCGAACGGGGACCACGAGCTGGTCGTCCCCAGCCTGCAGCTAGGCTCGGGGAACTACGTGCTAAAGGGCTCCGTCCAGGGGCCGGGCGTGGCCCTGACGGACCTGGCGGCCGAAAACACCCTCACCATCGCCCCTGTGACCTGCGGTACGGGGGGCACGGCCGCGGCCGACGGCCTGTCCTGCGTGTGCCAGGCGGGGTACTACGGCTCAAATGGTTCTTGCCAGCAGTGCGAGGTCGGCTCGTACAAGTCCAGCGCAGGCGATGCTGTGGGGTGCAGTCTGTGCCTGGGCGGGTCCACTACGTCTGGTACCGGCTCCACCACCAGCAGCGCCTGTCAGGCGCCAGCAAACTCGGTGGAGGACGAGTCCTCTGGGAGCTTTGTGTGTGACGAGGGCTACTACGGGTCCGCCTCGACCGGGTGCTCGGCCTGTGGGCTAAACTCCTTCAAGGGCGGCGCCGGGGACGCGGTAGGCTGCACGCCGTGCCCCGAGGGCGGCACGACCACGGCGACGGCGTCCATCTCCGCGGCCAATTGCACCTGCCCGGCCACTACGCAGCTCGACTCGGATGCCGACAAGTGCCTCTGCCTGGAGGGCTACTACGGATCCGGGGGGTCGTGCTCGGCTTGCGCTCTGGGCACGTACAAGGGGGAGGTGGGCAACGCGATGGGATGCTCAGAGTGCCCCGAGGGTGGCGTGACCGTCAGCACGGGCTCAACGTCCGCGGACCTGTGCTCCTGTCCGGCGGGCTCAGAGCTCAATGCCGAGGGGACGGCCTGTCTGTGCTCGGCGGGGTACTTTGGCTCTGAGGGGGAATGCCAGGCCTGCGCGAAGGGGTCCTACAAGGCGGGGGTGGGCAACGTGGTGGGGTGCAATCCCTGCCCGAACGGGTCGACCACGGGCGGGACCGGCTCCGTGTCGGGTGACAGCTGCGATGCCCCGCCGCACAGCACCGTTGACCCCGTCTCCGGCAACTTCGTGTGCCAGGCCGGATACTTTGGGTCGGCAGCTTCCGGGTGCGAGAGGTGCCCCTCCGGGACGTTTAAGGACGTCCCGGGAGACATGGCGGCCTGTTCGGACTGTATGGGGGTGATTGGCGAGGGCGGGACTACGCTCGGCACGGGTGCAGACGCCGAGAGCGACTGCGTTTGCCGCTCCGGCTTCTACCAGGTCGAGGAAGGGGAGGGCGTCCTAGTGTGCTCCGCTTGCCCCGAGGGGGCCACCTGCGACGGCGGGGGAGTGGAGACCATCCGCCTTAAGCCGGGCTTCTGGCGCTCAAGCACCAGCTCCCTGATGCTGCACGAGTGCGAGCGACCCCAAGGGGTGGACTTGTGCCAGGGCACGGATGCGCCGGTCGCCGTCGACGTCGACCCCAGTGCGTCGCCCGCGTGGGGCTGCCGTGAGGGCCACCATGGCTTCCTGTGCTTTGAGTGCATGGAGGACTATGGCAAGCGCCTTGGGCTGTGCGAGGCCTGCGGCCCGTCGGCCGGGGCCAACGGCGCGGCCGTCTTCGTCGGGACCCTCGCCGTGGCGATCGGCGTGTACTTCTTGGTGGCCAAGAACCTGCGGTCGGCACTAGGTGAGCCGGTGCCGGGGGGCGAGACGGGGGGTAGCGGCGCGGCGGGGGCAGAGGCGGCCCCCTTGGCGGGGCTCGGGGTCCGGGACCCCGCTACCCTCCTGGCGCTGGGCGCGGGGGTGGCCGGGATCAGTGCAGGCCAGCCCAAGGGCGGGGTGGCCACGCCCACCCAGACCGAGGCCAGGGCCGGCCCCGGCGCCCCACCCCAGAGCCTGACCGTGTCCATTGTCAAGGTCGTGGTGACCTGGCTCCAGCTCGCGTCCCTCGCAGCCGGCGTAAAGGTTCCCTGGAGCCCCGAGGTGCGCGAACTGCTCGAAGTGGAGTCTCTCGGCACAATCTCGCCCTTCTCCTTCTCCTCGTTCAACTGCGTTGCACAGCTGGACTTCTACGCGCGCTTCTACCTCGCCGCTACGGTGCCCCTCTTGTGCGTCGGGGTCGCCGGCCTCGTCGTTGGCCTTCGGGCCGCGGCCGGCCGCATGCGCGCCCGCAGGCGGCCCGGCCTCACCCCTGCCCCCGCCGTCCCCAGGTTCGCCCTCGACACCTTCGTCATGGTCGTGCAAATGCTGTGGTTTCTGACCTACACAATGGTCACCGAGAGCGTTATGAGCATCTTCAAGTGCCGTGCCCTGGACGCTGACGGCCTCGCTGTGCTATCCGCGGACGTTTCCGTCGAGTGCGGCACGCCCCAGCACCGTGCGGCCGTGTCTCTCGGCCTCGCCATGCTGCTCCTGCACACCGTCGGCGTCCCTCTGCAGGCCGCCCTGCAGATGCGCGCTTTCCGAGGCCGCCTGGCCGAGCCCGGCATGCGCGTCCGCTACGCATTCTACTTTCAGAACTACAGGCCCGAGCTCTACTGGTACGAGTGCTTCGGGATGCTTCGCAAAGCCGGGCTGGCCGCCGCCGTCGCGCTGCTTCAGGACCGGGCCGGGCTCCAGGTGTTCACCGTGGCCTGGGTCTCGCTGGTCTACCTTACCGTGCACACCCACTTCAAGCCCTACGCGGTGCCGGCACTGAACGAGCTGGAGACGGGCGCCCTCTTCGTCAGCGCCGCCACGCTCACAGCCGGCACGTTCTTCTTCGCCCTGCCGGAGGGGCCCGACGCCGTGGCGCGGGGGTTTGAACGTGGGGTCTCCTGGACCCTCGTGCTTCTCTCGCTGGGCTTCCTGCTGTGGGCCGCGGGGCTGGTGGCTGTGGACGTGCGCGGGGGGGCGGCTGGACTCTGGGGGGGGGTCCGGGGGGCGCTGGCGCAGCGTCTGCCCGAGCGGCTGCGGGCGGCAGGGCCCGTCCGCTGGCTCCTCGCCGGAGGGGTGGGCGCGGCGGGCGCGGCGGGGGCGAAGGGGGAGCTGGCGCCGGTGATGCTGGGCGTCGGGGAAAAGGCCCGGAGCGCAACAGTCACGGTGCTCAACCCGCTGTCAGAGCCCGGCGCACCGGAGGGGGGGGCGGGGCCGGGGCCGGGGCCGGGGCCGGGGCGGCCGGCGGTGGCCCGGCGGGGCTCAGAGCACTTCATGCCGGACCTCCCGGGCCACCCCTGAGGGCGCCCTTTGATGGCCTCCTCGTACCCAGGCCGACTGATGCATGGGCCCGTCCTAAGGGGGGGGGGGGGGGGGGGGGGGGGTAACAAGCCCCCCCCCCACCACCACCCCCCCCCCCCCCC
>Ga0209503_10002049_pt1 | contig 10072 bp, 7 predicted proteins | sample SouAtlMetagenome_2_FD_187448 | JGI IMG/M metagenome (GOLD analysis project Ga0209503, IMG submission 187448) | Marine eukaryotic phytoplankton communities from Atlantic Ocean - South Atlantic ANT15 Metagenome (SPAdes) (version 2) | ecosystem: Environmental > Aquatic > Marine > Oceanic | place...
CGCAAGGGCCGGTTTTCGGCCCGGTCTTGCTGGCTCGGGGCGACGGTGTGAAGACTGAAGTCAGACGACACGCTCGTTGCTCGTTCTCGGCTACTCTTACGTGTGCGCACAAGCTCGCCAGAGGCAGCTGCTACAATGACATCCCAGACGTCCATCGTTTCCTAGCTGTGCCCCACCACTTCTCGTAGCTTGGCTTGTGACACGTGACGAGTGTGGGAGGTCCCTGTACGCCACGCTCTTCACAGCCCGCATGCACATGCCAGCATTCAGCAGGTTCACGAGTCAGCAGCTCCATAGAAAGTGGAGCTGAAGAACTCTATGCCTTCGTGGCGATGAAAAACGAGAAGGAGGGCGACGGCTTGAACTTCTCCGTCGGGAAGCGCCCAAAGCTGAGCTTCTCGTCGCCAAACCTGTAGAACTCGAGGTTGGTCCACCCGTGTGTGCCCATCTCGCGCCGAGCCTCATCGACGCTCAGGCCGCCCTCGATCGCGCCCGGTGTCTTCTTGGCCGTTTCGCTCTCGGAGGGGTCCATGAAGTTCAGCACGAATACCGATTCCGGCGCCGCCACCGCAGACACGTCCTTGAGGAGCTTGAGCTTAACTGCAGCTCCGAGGTACATGATCAGGCCCTCGGCAAGAAAGAGGCTGGGCTTCGTTGCATCGAATTTTGGCTGCGAGGACAGCTCCGTGGCCAGCGTCTTGTCCTCGGAGAGGAAGTCGAGATCCACGCTGCTCACTTCGCAGTGCGCCGTGGGCGCGTGGAGAAAGTCCGCAAACACCTTGGCCCTGGCCGCGTTGACCGTCGCCGACTCCTCGGCCGCCGCTGAGGCCATCTTTGCTCGGAGCTCTGGTTGGTGAGCCCCCGAGCGTGCAGGGCCCGCCGCCCGATACGATGCAAACCCCACCAGGGCGCGCGGGGGACGGGAATTACAGCGGACTGCCCGGGATAAGAGTACGGCGGTCGTTACTAAGTACGGCTTAGTTACTGGCTGTAACTAAGAGTACGGCTTGATTCTGTGAAGCACCGTAGTGATCTGTAAATACGTGCTAGAGCACGTCGGCCCAAGCGCGGCGCTTGCTGCTCTTGCTACTCGCCTCCGCGCGCCATCGGCCCGCACGCGGCGACGCCTCCACGCCGCCGCCGCCGCCCACGGCGGCGTCCACCTGCAGCCACCTCCGGCGCACCTCGCTGGCGAGAGGTCCGAGCTCCGATGACAGCGGCACGCCGACAGCCGCACCCAGCGCACCTGCGCCCGCGCCCGCCGAGCGGCGCAGCGTGCGGCCGAGCGAGGCGAGGAAGATGCGCGACGAGATCGGCGACGAGATCGGATCGAGATGAGTGGCGCCGAGGCCGTGGGCGTGCGGCAGCACTCCGTGGCGCAGCAGCAGCAGCAGGCCGAGCAGCAGGAGCGAGGCCACAGTCACCCAACCCGCGGCTTCGGCCGCGCGCGACGGCGGCGGCGGCCGCACAGCGAGGGTGGCCTCGGCGGCCTCGGCTCGGGGCTGGATGTCCAACCGATCGAGGATCAGGTCCGGAGACGTCTGGCCCTCCTTGGCCGCCGGCGCCGGTGGAGATAGCAGGGAGGTGGGGCTGACGAGCCCACTCTCATCGGAGCGCTGCGCAGCCTTGCGCTGCTTGCCCCCCCTCGGCTGCCTCGTAGCAGGGGATGTGATCCGGCCAGCCTGCTTCCTAGCAGGAGGGCCGATCCCGCGCCGAAGCCAGCCGGGCTCCTCCTCCTCCTCCTCCTTCTCCGCCGCCGCCGCCGCCGCCGCTGAACGCCCCCCGGATCTAGCCTCCCCCTCGAGGAGCCCAGCCGTCTGCGCGGCGAGGGTCTGCTGCAGCGCCACGCGATGCCCTGCGAGCAGCCGCCGCGCCGGGGTCCCGCCGGTGGCGGAGCCGGTCGCCGCCGCCGCGCACGCCGCGACCACCGCCGTCGCCGCGTCGACCGCCGCCTCGACCGCCGCGGCCGCGCTGCGCTCGCGCTTCCACCAGCAGGGCGAGGGCGGGCACGGCTTCTCGGACGGGCGTGCCGCCGGCGGTACCGCTACCGCCGCCCCCGCCTCGGCCGCGGCCCTGGCCAGCCGCTCGGCGCGCGCCGCCTTGGCCTCGGCCGCGGCCTCGCGTGCGCGCAGCGCCGCCTCTATGGCGGCGGCCGTCTCCTCGATGGCTGCGACCGCCGCCGACCGCTGCCCGGCCACGCGCCCCTCCGCGGTCGCCTGCGCGCGCGCCGCCGCCGCGCGCTCCGCGTCGCGCGCGGCCTCCTGGCGCTGGCTCTCCACCGCCGCCTCCAGCACCGCCACCGCCGCACCGCGCTGCTGCGCCACCGCCGCGCCCTCCGCCCGCGCCGCCGCCACCGCCGCTGCCATCTCCTCCACCGCCGTCGCCGCCTCCGCCGTCGCCGCCGCGCCCTCCGCCTGCGCCGCGGCCACCGCCGCCGCCATCGCCGCCTCCATCGCCGTCACCGACGCGCCGCGGTCAGCAAGCGCTGCCTCGAGCGCCGCCTCGCGCGCCGCCGCGTCTCTCGCTACCGCCTCCAGCTCCGCCGCGCCCCGCGCCCGCGCCGCCGCCACCGCCGCCTCCACCGCTGCCTGCGTCTCTCGCTGCGCCGCCTCCGCCCGCGCCTGCTCCGCCTCGAGCCGCGCGACCAGCGCCGCCGCCTCCGCCTCCGCCTCCGCCCGCCGCCGCGCCTCCGCCCCCGCCGCCTCCTCCGCCGCCGCGCGCCGCGCCGCCTCGCCTCCCTGCAGCCGCTCGACCTCGCTCAGCCGGCGCACTAGGCTGCGCTGCGCCTCGACGCTGGCCTGAAGCTGCTCTCTGGAATGCACCAGCTGCTCGTTCGCCTGGCGCAGCTCCTCAATCTCCTGCAAGCTCGGCCCGGGCAGCTCCTGCCGCGGGAGCACGCGCACCGCCTTGGCGCGCAGCGCGAAGCGGAGCGTGCCCAGGCTCTCGTCGAGGCTCTCCTCCTCGGTGCGCAGCGTCGCCACGAGCACCGAGCGGCTGCCGCCGCCGCCCAGGGTCTCCTGCAGGAGCCGGGTCAGCTTGGAGTCGCGGTACGGCACGTGCGACCCGACCCGCTCGTGCAGCCGCTCGATGACGGTGCCGAGGGCGCAGAGCGACTGGTTGATGTGGCGCGCCTCCTCGCGGCGCAGCGGCTCGTCTGAAGGCGAGAGCGAGGCGGCGCCGACGCGAGAGCGCTCGGCGACGCCGCTCTTCTTTGAAGACTCCATCCCCGCCAGGTCGACCAGCACGAGCTTGCCGCGCCGCGTCGACCGACAAAAAGCATCGTCGCCGCTGCCGCCTGCGAGATCACCTGCGACGTCATGCAGTGAGATCGCGAGGACGCCGTGCCCGCGCGACGAGCGCTCGTTCATTTGCATCCGGCCCACCGCGCGCGCGGCGGAGCCGCGCTGCACGTGGCGCACCGCCTCCTTGGCGCTGGAGGCCACCTCGTGCCACAGCCCCTCGACCACGAGGCCTTGGCTTGGCGTCTCCCGCAGCGAGAGCGCCGGCGCGTCGTGGCCCGCTGGGGCAAGCAAGTCTCGCAGCCGGTCGAGGTGGATCTCAAGGAACGAGATGCGCACGCGCAATCGTGGCCGCGCCGCCGCCGCCGCGCCCTCAAATAGCTGGCGGCACGCGCGCGGCACGATGCCGTGCAGCTGAGGGTCGGACCCGCACAGGTCGGCGAGCGCTTCCTCGGCGCCAAACATGGTGTGCGTCTTGCCGCTGCCGGTCTGCCCGTACGCGAGCACCGTTACGTTGTGCCCCTTGAGCGCCCACGCCACGCGCTCGCGCACGCCCTGCTCGTAGCACTCGGCCTGGCCCTGGTCTGCGTCGAAGACGTGGTCGACAGAGAACTCGAGGCCCTTGGCCTGGAGCGTCGGCGTCGCCCCTTCCCGGCGCACAACCGCCAACGGCTGGATGGGCTGCTCCGAAAGCAGCCGCCGGGTGGCAGACCACTTCGATGACCGCTTGCTGCAAGCCGGGTCAGCCGGGCGCAAGCGAGCGCAGATCCGTAGGGAGTCCTCGTTGCTCGAGCTTGTGGTGGTGCCGGGTGCTGTTGGCATGGTCTCCTTCAAAGGGCTCCGCGAGCGCCGGGTTGTGCTGGCCATCCTGTAGGGGAGCGCGCAGCGAGCACTTACCCGTCGATCGCACGTTATGGGGGAAAACAGCGGACTGTGCGACTTTAAGTGTAACGTGAACAGGTGATCAGGGAGACGTCGCAGAGAAGCCCAAGTAAGTAAAGACAGGACACCTCGTCCTACGCGTAAAGACGACCTCCTACTTAAGTAATTCAGACCGAGAGGTTGAACTCGATACGACGAGTGGTGGCCTCACTCGCCTCCAGCGGGGCACGCGTCCAGTGAGGCATGGTGTGAGGCGAGTGAGGTATGGGATGCGGTGGGGTCCCTCGTCTGCCAGGGCTGGCTTTGTCCCCACTCACGCGGATCTCCAGGCTCGAGGGCGTCGTGCTGATCTCCTCGCCCCCCTCTCCGAGAGCGTCTCCGCGTTTCTGGGTAATAGGCGCGAGGCCAGCTTGCCTGCCGATCTCCTTTCGCCGCCGCCAATCTTCACTCCGCTCGCCGGATTCCGTTACTTTGAGGAACTCCGCAAGCCGTGGACGAGCCTCTATGTCGGCAAGCAAGCTGATCTGTGCCTGGGCGAGCGCTGCAAACACCTCTTCTTGGACGACGCATGCGACGTCAACGTCACAGGGCAGCAAGAGCTTGCCGTTTTTGTACAGGGAGGCGAAGGGGTCGTCGGCGTACAAGGCGTCAAGGGGGTACACGGCCAGCAGCGCTTGTACGACGCTGTCCGATGCCTTGTTCTCCAGCGCAAAGTTGAGTGGCAGCCTGCCGGTACAGTCCTTCTCCTTGGCTCCATCAGGGTGAGCCGCCAGCAGCGCTCGAACAACGGCATCCGACGCCCCGGTCCAGGCCGCGTAGTGCAGTGGTAGCCGGCCGTCGCAGTCTTTCTCCTTTGCGCCCATTGGATTGGCTGCTAGCAGCACTAAATCCGCCTCCTTATCCGCACCATCAGCCGACTGGAGCGCCGCCGCAAGATGGATGGGCAGCCAGCCGCCGCTGCCCTCCCCCTCGGCGCCCGACGGGTTTGCAACGAGCAGCGCTTTCACAACCGCATCTGACGCCTGGAACGCCGCCGCAAGGTGAATCGGCAGCCAGCCGTCACTGCCCTCCTGCTTGGCGCCCTCAGGGTGAGCATCCAGCAGAGCCTGCACCACGAACTCCGTCGCCTGGAACGCCGCCGCAAGGTGAATTGGCAGCCAGCCGTCGCTTCCCGCCCGCTTGGCACCCTCAGGGTGAGCATTCAGTAGCGCCCTCACCACCGCATCTGACGCCTGGAACGCCGCCGCAAGATGAATCGGCAGCCAGCCGTCGCTGCCCTCCTGCTTGGCGCCCTCCGGGTGAGCATCCAGTAGCGCCTGAACCACGAAATCTGAGGCCTGAAGCGCCGCCGCAAGATGAATCGGCAGCCAACCGTCACAGTCCACCTGATTGGCAGCCTCAGGGTGAGCATCCAGCAGTGCCTGCACGTCGGCGTCCGACGCCTTTTCCTCCAGCGCCTCGATGAGAGAAATTGAGAGGGAAGTCTCATCTGGACGGCGTTTGCGCCGATGCGAGTGCGCTTTGAGGGCCGCCTTTGGTGAGGGGTTACGCCAGAAATGGAAGAACCCTTGCCTTGGCGGTTTGTCTGTCCCCCCTGGAGCGATGAGGTCCTGCCGCCGCCGGGGAAAACGCGGGAAGCGACGTGCCGGCTGCCTGCCGGGGCTTCCGCCGTCTTTGGCGCCGCCGCTGGCTTCGTGCTCCTCCGGTTGCGCCGCCCCTCGGGCCAGGCTAACATCCTCGACGCGCGGCATTTCGTTGGCGCGCGGCCGAGGGCCGAGCGCGAAGCGTCAAAGTCTCTTCGTGTCTCAAGGAATGCACCGGACGGATTATGGGGAGGAAAGGCGGACGCAAACGGCTGCTATGCCCACACTACGCGACTCGGCACCCCGGACCCCGCTGTCCTACAGCTGTGTGCAGGCTGTGTGAGCAGGGTGACCCTGAGGGTGAGATGCATGACATGCGTTTATACTAGCGGCCGTCAGCTGCGCCGTCTGCGACTCGCTGCTGCCGCCGGCGCCGCCGATTTGGCGTCTCTCGCCGCTCGTCCCGCGCACGTGCCTGCCTCGGGGAGGGCGCCACCTGCATCGCCAGCCACCTGGCGGCCTTCACTGCCTCCGCCTGCAGCGATGGCGGCGCAGGTCGACTGCCATCTTCACGGCCGCCTCCACCGCCTCGGCCTCCCGGCGTGGCCCAGGTCGCTCCCCGCGGTGCCAGAGGCTCTGGCGTCACAAGTGGCTGCGGCTGTGGCGGCGGCGCCGACGGCTGCGGCGGCCGCCGCGACGGCGGGCCGGCGCCACGGAGGGCGGCCGGGTCACGGAACGCCTCCGACGGATCGCCCGGTGGACGCCAGGTCCCATCCTGCTGCGCATGCCAGGTCGCCTTCGCCGCCTCCACCACCGCCCGTGCGCTCGGAGGAGGGTCGCGCGCCAGGGCCTGCCCGTACACGCCCTCGCCGTACACGTCCCCGCCTGTAGGCAAGTAGTCACGGCGGGGTGCTGCCTGCCCGTACACGTCCCCGCCGTACACGTCCTCGCCACGCCGGCGGCTCGCCCTCCCCTCGCCCGCTGCTCCGACGCTCGGCCGGCCGTCAGGCGGCGGCGGCTGCGGCTGCGCTCGAAAGCTAGGCTCCTCGCGACCGCGGCGCCCCGTGTACCTTGGGTAATCCCGTCCGCCCGCGAGGCCCGTGGCCTCATCCTGGCTCGCACGCCATTTGCTTTTCGCCGCCTCGACCAAGGCCGGCGCACTCGGAGGCGGCAAGTAGTCCGGCGGGGTAGTGCTGCCCCGCGGCGGGTAGTCCTGGTTAGGGTTAGGGTTAGGGTTAGGGTTAGGGTTAGGGTTAGGGTTAGGGTTAGGGTTAGGATTAGGGTTAGGGTCACCTGGGTTAGGGTCACCTGGGTTAGGGTCACCTGGGTGAAGGTCACCTAACCCTAACCCTAACCCTAACCCTAACCTGCCGGAAGCCCTGCTGGGGGTCCTCACGGTAGTCCTCCATCAGGTCGAGCAGCTCGTCCACCGAGGCCGCCGCCTCGCGCCTCGCCGCGCCAGGGTTGCCACGGTTCACCGCCGGCGTGCCGATGGCGGTCCCGATCACCGGGTTGCCCGGGGTGCCCATTGGGGCGGAGGGCGCCCACCGGGCCCCATCGGGGATGACGGGGTTGGCTGCGGAGCCCAGGGAGCCGCCCTGCGGCGCGTAGCCGCCCTGCTGCCCCTGGCCCCGCTGCCCCTGCTGCCCCTGCTGCCCCTGGCTCCACTGCTGGTAGCTGCCCTGCCCCTGCTGCCCCTGCCCCTGCCCCTGCTGGCCCTGCTGCGGAGGGTAGCCCTGCTGCTGGCCCCGCTGCCCTGGATAGCCGGCCTGCTGCCCGCCCTGCGGCGGATAACCCTGCTGCTGCCCTTGGTGCGCATAGCTATCCTTCCCGCCACTGCGCATGGCCCCTGCCGTGCTCACCGCTGCGGCTGCTAGCCCGAAGCCCAGCACCGCTGCGGTCGGGCGGTTCCACTCATCAGAGACGAAGAGCTGGTTGAGTGGTGGTGGTGGTGTCCAGCTTTCGTAGGAGAAGGAGGGAAATGACACCGCAGGAAGAGGAGCGGGCTTGGGAGTCGCCCAGGAGAAGGGGAATGACTCCACCGCAGGCGCAGGCGGGGGCGGCGGAGACGGCAGCGGCGAAGGCAATGGCGCCGGCAGCGGCAACGGCGGTGGCGGGGCCACAGGTGCAGGCGGGGGAACGAGCTCAAGTGCCGGGGCGTTGGGGGCGTCGCCGTCAGAGAGTTGCGATAGCTCCGCCAGCTTCTGCTCGAGCTCGGCGTCCTTCGCCAGTGCGACTCTCTCCGCCTCGCGTGCTCGCGCCTCGTAGAGCTCCAGCCGCTCTGCTAGCTCTGTGACCGTTGCCTCGTCGCTGGCCATCGCTGCCGCTGCGCCGGCGAGTGGGCCAATGGCCCAAGCGCAGAACGCCTGGATCGCGCCGCGCCGCGCCCGGTCTGCTCCGCAGGCCTCCGCGTCGAGGGAGATGGCGCCCTCCCGCGGCGACTGATCACGCAGCGGCGTTTTGGCCGATTCGGTCATGCGCAGCCTCAGAGCACGTGGTGACAGGTGGTGAGGCTTGAGGCTAACCAGCAACCCGGAGGCTGAGGCCATGAGCGCCATGAAGACGGTGATGGTTGCAGGCATTCCTCCCGTCTGCGGAGCTCATCAACTGCCATGGGGGTGCATGTGCAGCGGACGACCCCGGCCTTAACTGCTCTGGATTCACTTTGATCTCCTCGCCAAGACGGCGCCAACAATGCGAAACGGCAGTTGAGTTCGGATCAGTTCGATCAAAGATGGCGTTCGACGATCGACCAAGCGACTTCTACGGCGAGGAGAACCTTGCGTCGTACTCCCGCGAGTCGTTCACCACGGTGGCGAACTCGAACGCCGGTGGCGCCATTGGCCTTAAGCTCCGGCCGGTTCTCCAGGCGCAGATCTCATCCGGGCGCGGCTGCACTGACAGCACGGCAGGCTTCACTGACCTCCGTTTCCTCGGGCAAGCACTACCCGACAGCGCGACGGCTGTCGGCCCGTGGGACTCGATCTCAGCGACCGGCGGGTCGGGTCGGCGGGTCGGTTTGGTCCAGCAGGCTGAGCTCATACGAGCCACCCTCGAGATGGACCCCTCGCTCAGCGTGCCCGCTATCCTCCGTGAGGCGGCGCTGCTGGTGGGCACGGAGCCGGAGGGCCCGCTGCTGATGCAGGCATGCCGCGCCCACTGCGCGCGCCCTGTGCTCTTCCACGCCTCTGCGCGCCTCTGCGCGCCGCCTCTGCGCGCCGCCTGTGCACGCCTCTGCACGCCTCTGCACGCCTCCGCATCCCTCTTCGCAGGCGGGGCGGCTGCTCGATTGCCTGGGCCTTGGTGGTGATGCCTCGACACACCTGCAGGCGCAGGCGCAGGCGCAGCATGGGTGCAGAGGGGACTCAGAGGTTGCGCATGGCGACGAGGCTGCGGAGGCGGAGGCTGCGGAGGCTGCGGAGGGCGCGATGCCCGTGCCCTCCCCATGCGGCCCTTTGCATGGCCTCGCATCGGAGAGCTCGGCGCACCTCTTCGCATCGGTGTGCACGAGCGCTCCCGACGAGGAGGAAGAGGTGACGCTGACCCTGATCTGGACCCTGGCCCCGGCCCTCTCCAAAGCCTGAGCCTGACCCTCAGCCCTCAGCCCTGACCCCGACCCGCTAACCCTACCCAGGCGGAGGAGGAGAAGGCCGAGCAACTGCTCATGGCGGCTGCGCACAGGTGTATCTCGCTACTCGGACGGCACCAGCCGCCGCAGCCGCCGCCGCCGTCGCAGCAGCAGCCGCAGCAGCAGCCGCCGCAGCAGCCGCAGCAGCAGCAGCCGCAGCAGCAGCCGCAGCAGCAGCCGCAGCAGCCGCCGCAGCCGCAGCCGTCGCCGCCGCAGCCGCCGCAGCCGCAGCCGCCGCAGCCGCAGTGCCCGACGACGCCACTCGTGAATGGCGGCTCGCTGCGCTCGGCGAGCGGCACGCTGCTCGCCGTGGGCACGGTGCTGCGCATGGGTTAGGGTTAGGGTTAGGGTTAGGGTAGCTAACCCTAACCCTAACCTTAACCCTAACCCTAACCCTAACCCTTACCCAGGTGCTGCGCATGGGGCACGAGCGAGGGCGGGTCGAGAGATTCGACGAGGCGGGCGGCTGGTGAGCCATAGTCAGTAGAGCCATAGAGTCGTAGCAAGCAGAGCGGAGGCGGGCAGCCGGCGTCACGCCTGCCCACACCTCATGGGGCATCCCATGGGCATCCCGTGGTGCGCTGCATGGTGCATGGCGTGTGTTCGAGGGGCACCGACTTGCACCGTCCGTGTCTCTACCCTCCCCATGACCCTCCCCAGGTACGACGTGCAGCTCGAGGGCGGGAGCACACTGCGCATCAAGCCCGCTGCCGCCGCCGCCACGCATAGTCGGCATAGTC
>Ga0209503_10002053_pt1 | contig 10063 bp, 7 predicted proteins | sample SouAtlMetagenome_2_FD_187448 | JGI IMG/M metagenome (GOLD analysis project Ga0209503, IMG submission 187448) | Marine eukaryotic phytoplankton communities from Atlantic Ocean - South Atlantic ANT15 Metagenome (SPAdes) (version 2) | ecosystem: Environmental > Aquatic > Marine > Oceanic | place...
GCTCCGAGCCTTTGCAATTGTAGCGCACTCTCGGTCTTGTAGTCTAAAACCCGTAACCAGCTCTTTCGAGGTCTGATTTATAGAGCTAAGACCAAACTGACCTGTCCCAGTTGTGAAGCTGTTGGTTAATGGGATGGGGTTGACGCCGTCAAATACATAGAAGGTGAACTGATTATTGACTGGCGCCATCTGCAGCGCAAGAAGGCTATCTATCGTGGCCTGCTGCGTCAAAACAGTTTCGGACAATTGATCTACCCAAAAGGAAAGAGTGCTGTCTCCAACGAGAATTTCTGACGGCAAAAAGGCTCCTCCGTAAGTGGAAAGCATGTCTTGCAAGTCTGTCGCACCAATAAGGGCGTCAGCATTGCCGTCAGGGTTGTACGGGTACGTAACCTGCCCTACAGCAGTCAAGCAAGAAGCAGCCAAGAGAAGTGTGAAGAAGCGGTTCATTCTGAACTGAGGCTATCTGTTTCCAAATTGATTTTGCCTGCGCAAAAGCAGCCAGCATTGTGTGTCAGGCCATCTCCCTCGATGGCTGTTAGGTTAAACTGTTCTCCATCGCCACTGCAACCATTGGCAAGCGAGCGATAAAAACGGGGGATTTTCCCTATTGAAGAAGGATCAAGGTCATTGTACGAGGCTATTTCAACATGAATCCTTTCCTCGTATTGAGCGCCGCAGTAGTAGTTATTACCCGTGCTGACAACTTCTCCGAAGCCAAAAAACAACTCATCATCAAATAGTCTCAGCTCTGTTATTGTCGCTACGTGTCCGCCGACGGCGTAACAGCGTGCCATACATCGGTCGTAAGATGTAATATCCATGTAGGCAAGAGCAACATGTGTTGCATTCTGACCTCCAATACTCGCAACGAATTCAGTATTGTACACTGAAAGAAAGTCTTGTAGGTCCACAACACCTATAAATCCATCCGAGTTTCCGTCAGGGTTGTAAGGGTATGTGATCTGCGCTGCAGCTCCAACGCTCACAGCACACATCATCAAAGCAATAAGTCGTTTCATTGGTCTTGGTTTGAGGACCAATAAGATACGACATAAGTCTAGCTGCTCAAAGTGGACACATATATAGCCTCTCTCTTCCCTCTCCTTTCCCTTGCTTTGTAGGAGGCTTCTTAACAAGCTCATACATGTTGGCTGTGAAGGCAACAGCATAGACTCAAGAAGGTAATCGTTTGGGCCTTTCAGTCTTTGATGCAACGAACGGACATGCCGTAATTAATCCCTAAATCCTTGATCTCTTTGGAAGGGACATTTGTAGCAGCATCAAATGCCAACAACTGGCCGCGATCTATCGCCAAAAAAGAACTCGTCCAAGAGCAAATCATCTCGTTTGTATAAGTACCTAAATTCCCATTCCATGTCACGTATTTATTATTCCAAAGATTAAGATTTGCTTGACCATTGGAGTCGTAAGGAAGGACATTAAAGTCCACCTGAGAATTATCGATCAAGGAAAGAATCATCTGCGAAGACGCGTCATAGCTTCCGAAAAGATTATTCCAATCATGCACAGAGGGAACGCCCCACCCTTCTGGACAAAGGCCTCGGTCGTCAATCACTGAAGCGAAATTGTAGAATACTCCAGTTTCAGAAGGAAATGTGGTGTACATACTCACGGCGAAATCCACATGCAACGGGGATATTTGAGAAGAGGCATCCCAAGTTGGAATTGCGCTGCCATTTCGAAAGGTGGTCGTAGCCAAATCTTCTGCTAACCAACACCTCCCATCAGCCGTCTCTACAATCTCATAGTCGTAGCCGTGGTATGTTAAGAAGTCCTGCCCCTCGCAAGGCCCCAACACTGGATCACAAACCCCATCCCCATCGGCATCTTCTAAGCAATCCCCACCACAGACTCCAATGGCATCGAGTTGATTGCCTTCACAGTCGCAGTCTCCTTCAGGGATGTCTGAGCATCCACATTCGTAGATGGCTCCCTCCCCATTGCACACACCGCATTCATCTTCGAGTCCTTCGCATACGTTGATGTCTTCGATGTCAGCGCGAGTGCGGGTTTGACAAAAGCATCCATTCAAATCATTGGTTTGAAATCCTCCAGTCGCCCAATTTGAAGTGACTACCGCTGGAGACAATGCACTATAGCCGTAGTATGTCATTGGAGCGTTTCTCACATCAAGCCAAGCAGAACTGGTTTGATTGAAAATTGATGTCTTGTAGCTCCCCACGAGGTCTTTGTCCAACATCTTCCAATTGCCACGTAAAGCGACGCATGAGCTCGCACAATCATAGTAGTCGAGCTCTCCTGTGTAGTAAACAGCGCTGATCGAGTCAGTTGCAAGAACACCTGCATTGAACTCCGACCCATAGACTGACAGAAGATCGAGGAGGTCATTCAAAGAGATGTACCCGTCATTGTTCCCGTCAGGGTTATAGGGGTACGGATACTCTGTTTGCCCAACAGCAGTCAAGCAAGAAGCAGCCAAGAGAAGTGTGAAGAAGCGGTTCATGATGATCAAGGAGTTTCGGTCGTAGGGGTCCATGTCGCCTCAATAATTTGACCGTTTAAGCCACCATTCGTTTGGTCTGTCAGCACATCACCCTCTCCTTCAGAGAAATTCCACAATCCGACCAAGCCACTTTCATTGCCCTGTAGTTCAGCTCCGAGGTAAGTCCCAATTTCTATACCTGTTAACTCCCGATTCCAGACTCTGAACTCCCCTATCAAACCTTCGTAATGACTTGGACTGGTCAGGAAATACTTGGCGAGATACATCTTTTCCTCGTTGTGCACGAGTCCGACAGGCCCAATATCTGAGTCTACTTCCACGCCGTCAACATATAGATGGACCAACCCTGTTGTCGCGTTTCTCGTTACGGATATCCAATGCCATTCCTCATCATTCAAAGCACCACTTTCAACCGCCGCGACACCACTCGAGTTGTTGATCGTAAATGATGCCACCCCATTGCCATTGTGCCCAATGAGGATGGCCCAATCCCCTGTACTGAATTCACATCCATTGCAATCTTTACTCAACAAGGCCTGATAATTGGACCCAAGGCCTTCAGAGTCGGAACCCGTCTTCATCAAGACATCAAACGTGACATCTTCCACATTACCTAGGCTCGCATTTCCAAAGTCTACGTGATCATTGACCCCATCGAAACTCAAAGCAAACCCGCTCGCTTCCTCTTCAGCACCGCAATCACCGTAAGCGCTCAAGAGGTCGAGGAGGTCGTTGAGCTGGACGCATCCGTCGAAGTTGATGTCTGCTGGGTTGGCCACAACACACTTGAAGAGATCTTCATCCCAGACTGTTCCTTCATGACAGAATTGGCAATTGAAGTGGCACGAACCATCATCACAGGTCGATTCCTCTGAAAAGTTGCATGCGAGTGAGTCTGTACACCCCATGGCAACGGGCGTCTCTACGAAACCAATCAACGAAACAGCAACGTCCCCAAGCGCCCAGCTTTCATCGCATATATCTTGAAGTAAATCGGCACCAAAAATGATTTCTGCATTCGATAGGGAGTGCTCAATTGTAAAGGACATGGAGTACTGTGCACTCGCACAGTTTTGTCCATAACAAAAGGTCTCTAGACATTGCTGGGTAGCACCAGAAAATGGGTCGTTGTGCGCAGGGTAATTGGCGGGATATGATTGAGGAACACCAAACGCATGGCCAAATGTGGTCTCGATCAATGTGTTACCGTCAATGCTTGTGAACCACAAATCTGGATCATTCGGACCACCCGTTGAACCATTGCCATCCCAAGTGTCTAAAGCGTACACATCAAATGTCAATTGAAGACTTGTGTGGGCAGGCAGGCAAGACAACGTGAGAGAACACGTTTCATTGCTGAAGTTGCCTAGAAGAATGCGATTGTCATACTCTATGGTTTGAGTTGTCGACCATCCGTCAAAGTCATTCTGACTGAAGTCAGATTGATAAAAAGTATGGGGCTCATCAAGGCTCTGAGCCGTCGACCGCAGGCTCACAGCAGTCAAGCACGAAGCAGCCAAGAGAAGTGTTAAGAAGCGGTTCATCATTCAGTGTTTTTGATGCAGCGGATGGAATTCCCGTCATTGACTGCATTAGAGTAGAGTGACGCGCTTGCCATATTATCACGTAGCCTCATGATGTAGGCTTTTTCATTTACATCCAAAGAAGTCGTTCCGAAAAGCGTGGTTGTTCCGTGGTACAAAAAGGCTCCATCAGCTGCTCTCCGTGCACCTGACGGTAAACCATCAAAGCCAAAGAGGTCGGTACCATTCCATTGCACCTCTCCTTCGTTCGTCGCTTTCAAAGCTTCGCCAGCGACCTCTGTACCTCCAGCAGTCTCTATCAAAACCTCAAAGTCCTGCAAGCTGGGCACCTTCCAGCCTGTTGGACAAATTCCACGGGCATCTAAAGCGGCTGCAACATTGTATAGACTTCCGTACGAACCAAAGTCTCCCTCATTGTTGAGGTACCAACATCGCGCGCCATCGATAGTTGCCGACCAGAAGTTTGAATCTTCCAGCAAGGAAATAGCATCCTCATTCCTGTAGTTCTCAGCCCGCAAATTCTCCGCAAACCAGCACTGCCCCCCAATCTGCACTGTCTGGTAATCGTAGCCTTGATACTCCAGTGGATCACCGCACTGCCACGGTGACTCTTCAACACCGCAATCACCGTAAGCGCTTAAGAGGTCGAGGAGGTCGTTGAGCTGGACGCAGCCGTCGAAGTTGGAGTCGGAAGGGTTGGCTACGATGCATTGCTGGAGATTTGAATCCCATATGGTCCCTTCATGACAACAGCCTGGACCTGGGCAGCAGGTGTAGTCGCAGCTTCCATCGTCGCAAGAAGCCTCTTCTGTGTAGTTGCATGCGTAGGAATCGGTGCATCCTGATACGCTGTCGCCTCCGCACTCTCCACAATCGTCTGCATACAAGCAGGTTCCATCATCAATGACCGCTTCCAAGTCGAAGTTGCAAGCACCCACATCTGTGCATCCCGTTATTGGGGCAGCGGCATTGTAAAGTGCCAAGACTTCTTCCTCTGTGATCGCCCTGTTCCAAATTCCAATGTCGTCGAGAGCCCCTGAAATGTATTCAGGATGACTAAAAATGTCCACCCCGAAGTACAGGTTGCTGGCAGAACAGTTTGAGCCTGGGTTGATGTTTTGGCTAAGGCCGATTAAGGAGCCATTCAAATAGACCTCAGTTGCCAAACCAGGCCCTGCGCACGAAAAGACCACGTGATTCCACTGGTTGAGCTCTATTCCTGGATTCTGCAACTCTTGACCACCCCCTCCGCAGCCGCGGCCTCTATTGAGGTGAGCAAATTCAGAACCAACAATTGCACCCCACTTTGTACTTCCGCTTGACCCGAGACATAGAAACTCGATTCCTGCGCCCTGACTCCAACTGGTTTGAGGCAAAATCCAACTTGCAACCGACAAAGCACCCGTCGGCATGTTGCTTCCCGATGTCACTCCGAAGGCATTACCCGAAAATTCAATGGCCATGCCCTCATTCCCGAAACGATCTGATGTGTTCGCAGTGTTGGTGAGAGTTCCAAGCTCTCCACTCAGTTCGTTCAAAAGTTCTCCCTCCATATCGAACCAAGAAACCAACCCATCGGTAGGCACATAGTCGGGCACCTGCCCAACAGCAGTCAAGCAAGAAGCAGCTAAGAGAAGTGTGAAGAAGCGGTTCATTACAAACTGGTGTCCTCGAGGTAATTGGAATTGTTATCAATCCCCCCAACACTTCCAACCAAGGTGGTTGTATTTGGGTTGTAGTGAATGTTGTAATTACAGTTGATACCCCCTATGCCGCTGATGAAAGCGTGCGCAAACGACCCTGGGATGTAAATGTTCCAAGTTTTGTCAATCCCTCCACAGTCGACCTTTACAGCCCCCGATCCTGATGGAATGCCCAACGTTTCTGTTCCACCTATGCCACCCCCATGTTCTGAGAAGCTCCATTCTTCACAGCTATATTGCGTGGATGTCGTGTGAATACTTAACAAACATGCTGGTGAGGGCACGGCATATCCGTATGCATCCTCCTGGTCAACAAACCACTGCAGATCAGAAAGAACCAATTGGGCATCATATAGTACAGCTGGCCAAAAGCATGTGGTCTCGCCAGTCCCAGGATCCGTATAACAATCCGAGTCAACAGGCGCTTGCCAAGAAGCCAGCTGGCAAAAAGACATATAACCAGGTCGAATGGCTTCGATTTCTTGATGTGAGTAGGTAAGTTGGATTTGCCAGTCAGTGCCCCACTCTTCCCACCCATTGGCCAAAGGATACAGAGCTGGAATGCATCCAAGTGTATTCTCTTCGAGTTCTGATTGCATGGAGTCGACGGCGAAGGATAACTCGGCAATGATGGATTCAAGAGAATCAACCACCATGTTTTCAGCTGCATCCGCTTCCCAGGGTGTGTCGTAATGAGACAGAACGCCTAAGATGTCATCAACTCCGACATAGCCGTCGCCATTGTAATCTGGGTTGAATGAAGCGCTGACTTGGGTGTGTCCAACAAGTGAGCACGCAAAAAGAGCAAGGGTTAAGAAATATTTCATTGGTCTTGGTTTGAGGACCAATAAGATACGACATAAGTCTAGCTGCTCAAAGCGTACACATACATGGTGGCTATGAAGGCAACAACATAGACTCACGAAGCTGATCGTATGTGCCTGTCAGTCTTTGATGCAGCGGATGGACATGCCGACGTTCTTCTCAGCTGGGTTGCGAACGACCTCGGGCAGGTTCCACCCCATCGATCGGAACCAAACCTGCACAGAAGACAGCGCCGTGGATGTCCAGAAAAAGGCATCGGTGCCCGCACCTTGGAAGTTGCCGGCGTTCATTCTTTGGCCTCCAGGAAAAGCGTCGAACCCATTGGGAGACGTCCCATTGCCGTTGTTGAACCAATCGGAACCGGATTTCAGCGTATTTCCTGCAGTCAACGCGCCACCAATACCATCGGTCAACGTGGTCCACTCCCCATCCGAAGGGACATGCCACCCTGAAGGACAAAGGCCTCGCGCGTCGTTGACCGCATGCCAATTGTACAACCGGCCGTACGACGCCAACGAATAGGCCTCGTTGCACGCATCACCGCCGGGAGCAGGACCATAGCACACGCTCGCCCCTTCCCCGAAGGTGGCCCGCCCTCCGCTTGAGGTCGTCGACCATGCCGCGTCGTTCAAATTCCCTGCCATGGTATCGCCGTTCGCGTATGACGTGCTTCGAAGGTTTTCAGCGAACCAGCACTGGCCGTTGATTTGGACTGTGGCGTAAGCGTGCCCCTCAAAGACCAAATCTTCGCCACACGACCAAGGAGGCACCTCCTCGCTTTCGCAACCATCTAAGGCTTCCCCGTTGTAATCCGCAAAGCCCTCGTTGCACGATTCAATGACGCATTCACCATCCACGCACGTGGCGGATGCGTTGGCCAAATCGCACACAATCCCACACCCGCCGCAATGATTGGGATCGGTCAACAAGTCCACCTCACAACCGTCCTCGTCCAGTTCATTGCAGTTGGCATACCCTTCATTGCACTGTCCAATGGTGCACTCATTGTCGACACAAATCGAGGACGCATTGGCCAAACTGCAGTCTCCCCCGCAATCCCCGCACGTGCCATACGCGCTGAGCAAGTCCAAAAGATCTGTCAGCTGCACGCATCCGTCAAAGTTGGAGTCAGAGGGGTTGGTGATGACACAGCCGTTTAAATTCCAATCCCAATGCTGGCCATCTAAGCAACAGCCAGGGCCAGGACAGCACGAATAGTCGCAGCTACCATTATCGCAAGTAGCCTCAGCATCGAAGTTGCATGCGTAATCATCAATGCATCCTAGTGTACCATCGCCGCCGCAATCTCCGCATACGTCGAGATACAAGCATGACTCGTTGTCAATCACAGCATCAAGATTGAAGTTGCAGGCCTCTTCGTCAACGCATCCTGCAATTGGTCCTTCTGCGAAGTACAACCCCATAATTTCTTCCGTGGATAGAGCTCTGGTCCAGAAACCAAGATCGTCAAATTGTCCAGATGAGTAATTGCAAGGAGATCCGTCAGAACAGTTGCTTCGCCCCACTAGAACTGGTTGAGTTTGATCAAGTGAGGACACAGGATTTATAATCTCACAGATTGCAACTCCGTTGACCCAAATTGATGTCATACCTCCACGATAAACAATTACGGCATGCGCCCAACCATCTGTGGAATTTGGACACGCGGAAGACCACTCACTTTCATTGAGAGTTTCTGACGTTCCATCTCCATATGCACGTACTCCCTGTGACCAAGAGTTCCCTACGAACCATGACGACCCTTGATTAAAATTCTGATATTTCGTGAGGGTTACAGATTCATCTTGGTCAGGTTTCGACCAAAACGCAATCGTCAATGTATCAGCAGAAGTCAATTGAAGAGCAAAATCTAATCCCAAGTAGGCGTAAGATCCAAGTCCAATCTGAAGAGCAGCTCCTGAGTTAGAAAATCGATCTGGCCCATAAGTCGTTCCATATGCTATCCCTTCTGCCCCGTCATAGGCAAGACCTTCGTCTCCGTTTGAACCGACGTTTTGCAAGGTCCCTTCGAACGGCCACCAACCCACCAATCCATCGGTCGGAACGTAGTCAGGAAGTTGCGCGAAAGACGCAGCACAAAGGGTGCTTAGCATCAAAAAAAGCAGTCGTTTCATGGTCCTTTGGTTTAGACCCAGCAAGTTACGGCTTTATGTTCTGTCGACGAAAATCAAGTTTTGAACGAGAAAAAACGCCATTTGAACCTTAAAAAACTCCTCCCCACCTTGTCCATTCGGACTGCACTTCAGCGCGAAGCTGAAGGACAAATTGGAGGTCACGGAGCGTACAGGTTGGGCAAGGATTCAGGGGAGCCGAGGTTCCAGCGCATTTCATTGCCCCACCGATCGGAGAACACAAACCACGACTCGCCCCCTTCAAGGACCTTGCCTGTGAGGCGGTAGGTTTCTTCGGGAAGCACCATCGCCCCTGAAGTGCCTTGGCGGTATTTGTGGCGGTTGGCCGTGAAGCGCACATCCTTTCGACGGCCTGCCCCCATGTCCATGCCCATGCCTGAGCGATCTTGCACCAGGCGGACGGGCAGCGCCACAGAATCGACCCAAAGCTCAAACCGCTGCGCCCCTTCTGTGAAGTTGCCGTTGAGTTTGACCCGGTGTACCTCGGTGGCGTAGAGGTTGGACTCCACGCCTGGGAATTGGGTTTGGCGTGTGAATTCGAGAACCTCAAACCCCACCGTGGTGGCCGTCATGGATCCAGGCAGAATGCCGCAAGCGGTAAGCAGCACGGCACACCCCAACGTGGCCAGCGTCATTCGAAGCTCACGCATGGGCCTGACGCCATTCATGAAGGCTCGAAAGCGTGGTCAGCAGGCCTTCCAACTGGTCGATCGGAAGCATGTTGGCGCCGTCACTCAGCGCCTTGGAGGGATCTGGGTGGGTTTCGATGAAGACGCCATCGACCCCTGCGGCCACGGCGGCACGGGCGACGGTTGCGATAAGCTCGGGACGGCCTCCCGTCACCCCACTCGCTTGATTGGGCTGCTGAAGGCTGTGGGTCAAGTCCATGAAGGTGGGCGCAAAGGCGCGCATTTCAGTGAGACCCCGCATGTCCACCACGAGGTCGCCGTAACCATGCATGGTGCCGCGCTCGGTGAGCCACACCTGGTCGTTGCCCGACTCGCAGATCTTGTCCACAGCGTGCTTCATGGATGCTGGCGCCATGAACTGTCCCTTCTTCACGTTGACGATGCGCCCTGTTTGGGCAGCCGCGACGAGCAGGTCCGTTTGGCGACACAGGAACGCGGGAATTTGAAGCACGTCGGCCACTTCTGCCGCCATGGCGGCTTCTTCGGGAAGGTGGATGTCTGTCACGATGCCGACGCCAAGGTCCGCCTTGACCTGTCCAAGCACGTCGAGGGCCTCTCGGTCGCCGATGCCTGTGAAGGAATCAAGTCGGGTTCGGTTGGCCTTGCGGTAGCTGGCCTTGACGTGAAAAGGCAAACCCAGTTTGTCGCAGATACGCTTGAC
>Ga0209503_10002057_pt1 | contig 10052 bp, 1 predicted proteins | sample SouAtlMetagenome_2_FD_187448 | JGI IMG/M metagenome (GOLD analysis project Ga0209503, IMG submission 187448) | Marine eukaryotic phytoplankton communities from Atlantic Ocean - South Atlantic ANT15 Metagenome (SPAdes) (version 2) | ecosystem: Environmental > Aquatic > Marine > Oceanic | place...
TACAATTTTCAAAAGCTTCAATATATAGAGCTGTACATTTCAGACAAGAGGTTCAGAGATGAACCAAATACACGTTGGTGTAGGACGACCATGACCTCAAAAACGATTTTGTCGTGAAAGTCGCACAATAAGGAGAATAGAAGTCATGATGGATGGCCTTTGGCCACGCGCAATTTTAGAAATTTTAGAAACAAAAGATTATAGTAATCTTACTAGGAAATACGTTTTTCAATGCTAACAATACACATTCATTTTATAGTTGCAACAAAAACGAAGATTCTATCGGAAATTGACGAAGACAACTTAGTTGATTGATTTTGTCACAGATGTCACCTTTCCAATCGTGGTCGGTCTTAAAATCTATTTGAACGATATGCTTTGTTTCGCAAATGACCCCTTGGAGAATTATTTTATGACTAAAAATTGCAGGAGCAATTTTGGCGAGAAAGCGGGGGCATGTCCCAAAAATTTTCCAACCTGCCGAAAGACTCTTCCTATGATTTTTCACGTGAATGTTGAGTGTTCGCCCCCGAATAATTGTTTTCCTCTCAACTGAAGTTGAGCGATATTCTCTTCAAGAAACCTAAGTGTCTCACAGACACTTACATCGGACAAGGATGCATATATAGAACGAATGATCCTATCCATCAGTCACTCAATCATCAAGAATATATTATGCTGCTTAAAGATTAGTCGTGAGGAATAATTGAGAAACACTTGTCGAAGTCACACGCATCGTCGACACTCTACACGCTGGATATTCACAACCTACCTCGCCGGAAGCTTTGTCGGTTTCATGGTTTATAATTTGGGTTGAGAAATCAAGTACATCAGACTTTCAAGTTCCCGGAGATTCTTTATATTGAAATCGCATAGCGGCTATAAAACTGACACAAGTTCTACCTTCTATTATGAGAGACTTTTCCCAGCAGCTACGAAAAGATACGTCGACGCAAGAAGCTGCCAATGCGTCCACAGCAGCTCCAACCACATCTTCACAAAACGATCAATCTACTTCCTCCTCCTTTGCCTGGCCTTCTGGAAATGCGTACCACGACAACAAAAATTATGCCGCGAAGGCTAAATTCCAATCAAAGACGCTGTTGAAAGAAGAAAAGGCGACAGAGGCAGTGAATCTTTCATCGTCTCCTTCGCCTAAAGGGCCACTGCACAAAGAGGAAACATCAACAACGACAAGCTTGACAGCTAAGGTTCTTCGCGATGCAGCCAAACACTGTATCAAAGGTCAAGAGCTCGTATCATTGTCGTCGTCGGCAAGTGACCTGAATGCCGCCATCCAGGAATACCAATCTGCCATATATATTTTAGAACGAACCATCGGGAGTGGGGTAACTGATCGAAGAGAATTCCGATCATGGCTTGTCTTGTCCCAAATATTTTACTGGATGGGCCTGACCTTCCGAAAGCTTGCCTCGTGCTCCTCGACTGAAACCTCGTTGGACGTTATCGTTGACCTGGCCAAAGAAACAAATGAGGGTAATGCCATCCAATCCTTTTTGGCGTGCTTGCGTCTACGATATCATCTATTAGATCGAGAAGAAGTCAATGACGCAGAACACAAGGTCGAATCCGAAGAGGATGCAGCTACTGCGCTGCTCCTCAATGGTTTTGTGTCGCCCTTGATGGATATTCAGCTCGTTCTAACCAACCTGTGGGAATCTTCGCCGTCTCCCTTTTGTCACATGACTCCTCTGGAATCGGCTTGCAAGCTACATACGCTGCGAGTTGCAACCTGGAATGAGGATAGGGGCGATGCATGTATGTTTGCCGTAGCTGATGGCAAATCCCTAGTTGGAGACAACCTCGATAAGGCGCTAGTCCACTATCAAAAGGCCATGGAATCCTTTTCTGATGAAAATCACAAGAACGACAATTTACGTCTCAAGATTGCCTCGTGTTTTCGTCAGATAGGTCTACGCAAGTTAAATGCTCCAACAAGGAACATCACGGGTGCTAACAAAGATTTTGACGCCGCTGCCTTTTGGTATCGATCGGCCTTAAAATCTTTTTGCGGGACGGTGCGATTCGCTCCTTCGGCATTGGCAGAGGTATCATCGAACGAAAGCTCTTCATCGCATTCAGCAAATGATGCCTCAGTATCGTCTATCGATATGTCCAGTGCGTGTTCCCTCGATGATGATGACAACGTACCCAGCATGATCAAGCACCCAACGTACGAACGAATATTGGCTCGCCTCGAAGAAATATTGTCGTGGAAGCAGCATCAGAAACAGAAGATGGGAAACACGGCCTCTATTGAACTTGATATCGCTAAGCGACACTACCTCCGCCTGCGGTTGAAGGAATCCATAGCACACCAGATTCGTGCTGACACCATGCTTTCCCCAACGGCGGCCTGGAGGCGGAGACCTTCAAAGCGTATACGATTGAAGGATGCGGGGATCTATCTCCCCGACGATGCTGCAAGTACTATGTCAGCTATGAGTGTCTTGTCCAACGCATTGATTATGCTGCGAGCGTCCCTACGTATCGAAGAGGCTGTCTGGGGAGAATCTCATCCTATTGTGCAAAGTATCCAAGAATCCATTGATGTCACAGACGAGGAATATCTTGAGGCAGAGGAACACCATACTAATGCCACTGAAGCGAACCATCGGGTTCAGGAGTCAGATCAAAAGTCAAAAGACGATTCTAATTTTCAACAGCATGTCGAAGATTTGGTAGAAGAAAACCAGCGCCCCCGAACGGCTCTAGACGGTAGCACTGGGACGACTTCCTCAGTCTCAGTATATCAGCAAAAGTCGGGAGAACCATCCAATGACAAGGCTGCGACACCAGCCCTGGCAGCTCAAGTAGCAACACCTCCCAGACGGATGATGCCAATATCGTCAATAAACGTCGATGAGACCAATCGCCCATTAGAATTCATCAACATAATTTCATCCCAAACTGTTCAGAATGGGAGTGATAGGCTCCCATTTGAAACCCGTGGCTATGTGGCACCGCCCCGCTCAACGCCTTCCAAGTTTGCAACACCACAGCATGGATTTAAAAATCTCAATCTTTTCCCTGATAACTCTACTGTAGACATTTCAGCCCGAAGTGAGGAACGATTCGAGAGCGTGATGCATGTTATGAGTCGCTGTCGAACACTTGAAAACGAACTTAAGAAGGCCAACGAAAAGATACACAGCCTAACTTCGAGACCACAAGACGAGACTTCTATCAACCTCAAGAAGCAATGCCAGGAACTACAAGAAGAGCTTGAAAAATCCTCCAAAGTTCAGGAAATGCTAAGGGAACAATCTATAGATTCCGCAGAGATACAAAAGACCGAGAACGAGAACAACCTCCTAATCAGTCGATTATCCCGAATGAATGAGGAGCTTGAAGCCATGAGGCAGCGGGAGAAAACACTGACCCGCGCCCAAGAAAATCTGGAAGTCGATCATCGATTGCTTACGGAAATGTCACAAAAGGCCGTATCCGATTTGCATGCATCGAAGGATCACTGTGCACAACTCGAGTTGAGCCTTACCAAGAGCCAGAAGGAGTTAGAAACAATACGAGAGCACAATTATGTTCTACGAAAAGGTTCAGAGGACAATGATCGTCTGAACCGTGTGGTGAATCTTTGCGAAGAGTTGCAACAGGAAGTGCAAGCAGGTGAAATATTACCGCTCAGTACTGGGGAGGACACAGAGCAGCAATCGAATGATGACGGCGAGATTAAAAGAAAGCCTACGCAAGATCCCGAAAATCCGAATGAGGATTCGGAACAAATCAAGCAAATGCCGTTGATGGTGATACAAGATGGTACAGTCGAGCACGACATACAGAAGACGTCGGTGCTAGCGCTACTATTGGCTCTCGAGAAAGACAAAAATGATCGAGATCAGCGCATTGCTGAACTCGAGAAAGACAAAATTGATCGAGATCAGCGTATTGCTGAACTCGAGAAAGACAAAAATGACCGAGATGATCGCATTGCTGAACTCGAGAAAGACAAGGAAGAGAGAGATGATCGCATTGCTGAACTCGAGAAAGACAAAAATGACCGAGATGATCGCATTGTAAAACTCGAGAAAGACAAGGAAGATAGAGATGATCGAATTGCCAAACTTGAGAAAGACAAGGAAGAGAGAGATGATCGCATTGCCAGGCTCGAGCAAGAACAAGATAACGCAGCCAAGCACAACATACAAATGAAATTGGTGATTGTACTTTTGTTGATTCTTGAGAACGACAAACAAGCGCGAGATCATCGTATCACCGAACTCGAGGAACAGCTAAATACTGCGATAGAAGTAAGGAAAAGTGACGAGGCAATCTTTCAAAAGTATCTGGAAGCGTTGGAACGCAAAATCCATCTTGATGCGACCAAAATCGATGGTCAAGAGTCATATGAAAAGGATGATATGGGACTTGGTGACAACAATGTCAACGTCTCCAATAGAGTTCATACCATCGAAAATGAAACTTTAGCTATTCGTATGTCCAAGCTGACAATGGAACTCGAGATGGCAGAGGAAAAAGGAAGGATAGAGAAGGAGAGAATAGAAAAGGGTCTACACGAGAAATTAGAGCAGGAAATGAATCGAGTGAAAGAATTGCAGGGAATGGTCGATATTGCAAAGCAAGAAGAGAAACGAACTGAAAAGCAGATTCAGGATATGATGACGAGGCAACAAATAGAAGGACTTCTTTCTTCTTGTGTGGCTGGTGTGGAGAAGCGTGTAACAACGCAAAATCTGAGAGATATAGCCGAGGAGAGAAGAAATGATTCAAAACAAATAGAACTTCTTCGAGCTGAATTATTGACGCTTGAAAAAGACCTCGAAGTCTCACAATCATGCAGGATAGAGGCGAAACAGTTACGGAAAACAGTTGCGGAACTGGAGTTGCAAATTGAAGAAACAAATAGCGAAAACAAAATGATATCTTCGCAATTGCAATCAATTGAATTGCTTTACAATGAAAAGGTTAACGAACACAACCTTGCCGTTGCTCGTTGCGCAGATTTGGGGAGTGAGCTAGACTTCAACAAAAATAATCAAGAGAAATTTATCGAGCAAATCACTGAGCTCGAAGAAAAGCTTGAATTGAGTAGGAAGACCAATTCCGACATTTCATCGGAAATTGCATCTTATGAATCGAAAGTGAAGACCGAGCAGGAACTTTTGAAAAAGGTGAACGACGAACATCAGGATCTCTTTGACAGAGTTTTTCGACTCGAAGCTGAAGGACAGGAATTTCAAAAGATTGCAGAGAAGAGTGCTGAACATACGGGGCAGACAATCCTGGATCTTAGTAAGGCGTTAGACAAAATGACAAAAGAAAAGGACTCAACCAGTTTGGAATTATTTATGCTCGAGGAAAAATTGAATACATCCCTCGAGACGAATAAAAATCTAACATCTCAAATCGAAACAATGATGGCTTCTTCTGAATCCGAGAAAGAAGAAAAAGCACAAGTTGAAAACTTAGCTTCAGAGCGCGTACAGGAACTTGAGACCGCAATAGAGAATATGCGAGAAGAGAAATTACATCTCAAGAAACGTAACGTCTTACTAGAAAAGGAGCTAGAAACGGAAAAGGATGATAAAGAAAGGGAGCAAGCTACGTTGACGGAACGCATTGTTGAGCTGGAAGGTGAGCTCGAGACTGCGTTAGCAAACATCAACAACTATCTTTCCGCGACAGTGCAACGCACCATAGATGAAGAAAATGAAAACGACAAACTCGTCAAACGATCCATCGAACTCGAGCAAGAAATTGAAGATTTGCGAGAGATGAAGACTGCCGAGCAGAAAGGACTCAACGAAAACATTGACCGATTAGAAAAACAACTTGAAATGGTATTCGAAAAGAACGAAAAGAACGAAGATGCGAAAGATGAACTTACAAATCAGGTTTCTGCTCTAAAGATAGAGATGGTAGAAGTAGAAGAATCAAATAAGAAACTGGCGCTTGAAGTCGAACAACAAAATGGTAAAACAAAGGCGTTACAGGAAGATCTAGATAGTAAAATGATCGAGAACGAGATTAATGAGGAACGAATCACTACACTTCAGAGCAAACTAGATTCGATTAGCGTCGACAACGAAAGGATTGTTTCAGAGAACGAAGCCGCCGAAAAAGAATTGAAATTTCTTAAGCTAAAGCTCGAGAAGAATACAGAGGAAGCCAATGGAATGGCAGCGCAGTTAACCATGACTAAAAAATCTTTGAAGACGTCGAAACTGGAAAATGAAGAGCTCATGTCTAAGCTAAGCTCTATTCAGGAGGCACAGGAAAAGCTCGAATCCATTGCAAATACTGAGGCAGTAGAGCGCCAAGGTTTCATCGAGCAAATCGCTACTCTACAAAAAGACTTCGATGAGGTTTCTGTAGAAAAGAATAACCTATCCAAGGAGATTGAAGCCTTATCGAAAGTGGATGTAGAAAACAAACGTCTTTCAGATCGTATCTTAGATCTTGAAAAACACCTTGTGGCATCTTCAATGAAATCCTCACGTCTATCGAAGGTGATTGAATCGTTAGAGAAGGAGAAGTCAAAGGCTGACGACCAGCAATTGGAATCACGTCTTTCAGAACTTGAGAAAGAACTCCAATCATCTCAAGAGAAAAACCATCAACTCACAGCGGAAATCAATACGTGTAAGGCGCAAAAGAAGGAGAACGAACGACTACAGGAACATATATCGGATATTGAATCCGAGCTGGTATCGCTGAAAGCTATGAATCTATGCCTTTCAGCAACCTCGCAATCTTCGAACAACAAAGACGAAGAAAATCGTCGCCTCTCCGATCAATTATCTGATCTCGAGTTGAAGTTACGTGCGTCAGAGGCTACAAATCGAAAGTTGACCGCTACGATTGAGTCATTTGAGGAGAAAGAGGAAGAACACCAGCGTACTTTAGATCGATTGTCCCATGCTGAAGCAGAGTTAGATGCGCTTGAGAAGTCTAGTCGATCTCGATTTTCAGAGGTTGTGGCTTTCAGAGAAGAAGAGGAGGTACACAAAAGTCGCATTGCCGATCTTGAAACAGAACTCGCATCTTCCCTGGTGGAAAATAAGAATCTAGCTTCCAAGATAGAGCTCCTTAAAAGTGAGCAAGCAGAACAGCTTGAATGTATCACAGAGCTTTACAAACGATTGACATCTCTCGAGGGTACCGAAGACGACAACGCTGATGACGAGTCGGGAAAGGGAAAGTCTTCAAAACGTAACGATGGACAAATTTTGGATCGCAATGTGACAGTTGATAGGGGTGCCTTATATTCGCAAGATGATTATGATGAGCATTCTGAAGTGGACATCGATGAAATTTCATTGGCATCTCGTTCTTCTTCAGTATCTTCATTGTCATCAAAAGCGTCTGAATCATCCGAAGAAGAATCTGAGTCCGAATCGTATTCTGACTCTGAATCTTCTGAAGAATCAGAGGAATGCTCGATGGAGGAGAAAGCAGGGGCCTTCCCTCGTCTTTCAAGTCGTCAACGAAGCCGAAAAGTTTCGAGCCAATGCGAAACCAAGCACAATGATAAAGAAGAGTATGACCGAATGAAGGTTCGACTATCTAAATTGGAGGACGAAAATGTGACACAACAAGAATCTATTAGATTGAAGGAAGAGGAAATTGCAGGCTTTGTGAACCAGATTTCAAAACTCGAGAGTAATCTTGAGATTATGACCAAGGAAAATGCAACACAATTAGAGTGTATTAGATTGAAGGAGGAGGAAATTGGAGGCTTTATGAACCAGATTTCAAAACTTGAAAGCGACACCAAGGAAAATGCGACACAACAAGAGTCTATTAGATTGAAGGAGGAGGAAATTGCAGACTTAGTGAGCCAGATTTCAAAACTTAAAAGCGACCTTGACATTACCAAAAAGGAAAATGTGACACAACAAGAATCTATTAGATTGAAGGAGGAGGAAATTGCAGACTTTGTGAACCAGATTTCAAAACTTGAAAGCGACCTTGACATTACCACTAAGGAAAATATGACACAACAAGAATCTATTCGATCAAAAGAAGAGGAAATTTCAGGCTTTGCAAGCCAGATTTCAAAACTTGAGAGCAATCTTGACATTACCACCAAGGAAAATGAACTTCTCGCACAAGACGGAAAGCTACTGGATTCAGTCAAGAATAGTTTGAACATTGCGAACGAAGAGAACAAAAGCCTACAAGATAGATGCAATGAATACCAACAAGAATCGTGCGATATCAAAAAGGAGATGGAGAGATTGAAGGCACAGGTCGAAGACGAGAAAAAATCACTCATCGAAAAAAATGAAGCTGGAAAAAAAGAAAATGATATCCTCACGGCACGATGCTCAGAGCTGAAGAATCTTGTGGATGAAGCAAAAGAAGAAAATAGAGAAATCACTGCGCTTCTGAGAGAAAAATCATCTCGCATTGAAGCATTAAATAAAAGCGTCGATGAAATAGAAGGCTTGCGCGAAAAGGCATTCGAACGCGATCAATTGGCCCATCAATGTTCACAGCTTGAGGAAGAAATTGTAACGACTATCAAATCAAACGAGGAACTGACCGAGGAAATGAATTCTCTGAGAGACGAAATTGACATATTGAATTCAACCATTTTTGACTCGAAGGTTGATCTGAAGGAGCAATCAGAGGAATTAGAGAATGCGCAGAGGCGGAGAAGTAGCCTTATGAAACAATGCTCTACACTAGAAAAGGAGTTGGGGGAAGTAGCGGATCAGTACAAGGAACTGGCAAACAAAATCGCGTACCCCGATTCCGTCGAAGATGGGCACGAGTGGACGCGGTTGCAGCTAAAAGAAATTGAGAATCGGATGGAAGGTATGAAGATGGAGAACGAGATGCTCGAAAGTCGAATGGAAGATGTTATGGAGGAAAACGAGTTACTTTTAACACGGCTAAAAGAATACAAGGCTAATTTGAAACGTGAAAAAAGTATTCGAAGATCAATGGTTGGCCGTAACTTGGAAGGCCAATGTCAAGAACTGGAGAAATCGCTCCTTGAGACCGTTGATATAAATGAAGATCTCAAGGATGAGGTTGTCACTCTAAAAAAGCAAATTGAAGATTGGAAGGTATATGCGGAAACTATCGAAGGTGATCTCGAGGAAGAGGCAGAAGCTCTTCAAGAGGCCGAAACAAAAAATGAAGAGCTCTTGACTGCCATGACGATTTTGAATCAAAAACTCCGAGAAACCGAAACGCAAAACGAAAAAATTGAACAAAATAACGACGCGATTGCCCAAATGCTAGAAGCACAAAACGAACTTACAGATCAATGTAATACATTCAAAAGAAACTTTGAAGAGGTGAAGGAGGAACGCGACAAAGCAAAGAAAGATATCCAGGCACTAAATGCCGCAAAAGCAGACTTGCAAACAATGCTGGAAGAGGCTGTCCAGGACATTCATGAGCTCGAGGAATCATCCGCAAAGTTAAAAGCCGTGGTCTTGGCAAAGAATGAGCTACAACGACTTTTGGACAAGGCAGAGCTTGGACGAGATGAAATCGCAGAAAAGTATAGCCAATGCAAACTCGATTTACAATCGGCAAAAGAGCTCTTGCAAGAGGCCGATGCGGCTCGCGAAGAACTCAGTCGACAGTTGGAAATCGAACAAAAGGTTTCCTCAGCCTACAAATCACAGAATGGAAACGAATTCGACGATTTGTATCGCAAGACACGAGAAGAAATGAACGAGATAGAAATGGCGCTCGAGGAATCACGTGCCTGTGTAGCCGATTTGGAGGAGAATGTTGAGATCCTTCAACACCAACTACAAGCAGCATTAACTTTCAAACTACAGCAACCTAAGAAACAACCAATCCGAGAAGGAAATTTATTTGGTCGCTGGCGTGCAGGAAATAAAGACAGTACCACAGAAACTGTAAATAATGGCCCAAGTAGTTGATGTCATTTAAAATGAAACGAGTCATAGATTTTAATCAAAGTGTATATTAGTTAGTACGATTAATGAAACTAGTATATTTTTATTACAACAACGTTCCTCTGTCACAGTAAAGCATATTCAATTAGGACCAATTAGTGCAAG
>Ga0209503_10002060_pt1 | contig 10048 bp, 5 predicted proteins | sample SouAtlMetagenome_2_FD_187448 | JGI IMG/M metagenome (GOLD analysis project Ga0209503, IMG submission 187448) | Marine eukaryotic phytoplankton communities from Atlantic Ocean - South Atlantic ANT15 Metagenome (SPAdes) (version 2) | ecosystem: Environmental > Aquatic > Marine > Oceanic | place...
AAATTTCGACAGCGGGACACAAGCATCCGTTAGAACAGCCGTGGTAGCCCCTTTGCGGAGATTGATAGACGCATAATACAAATTGTGCCTAGCTGCCCACAGGGCCTTGCGTTCGTCTTCACCCGATGTGAAGCGAAAGTCGGATCCAGAAAAGTCCTCACAGATTTCCTCCGTCGCCTTGATGTGCTCTTTCAATGCTTCCTCTGATGACGCCTGGAATTCTAGAAAAAGCGTCGGTTTTTCTTCCATTTTGGTATGGGCAGACGGAGAATTGCTGCTGCTGCTTTCGACATCCTTGTTAAAGGCTGCGACGCTAGTCGCATCAAGCAATTCACACCGCACCATGGGAATCTCGCAAAATTTTAGCATAGCCACAGCGTTTGCGGCATCTTCTAACGAATCAAAAACACATACAGATGCCACCACATGCTCTGGAATTGGGTGCAGCTTGACGGTGACCGAAGTAATAACCCCTAGTGTGCCCTCCGATCCGCACATGAGGCCGACCAAATCGTATCCCGCGCTCGATTTGAGAGCCTTGGTTCCTATCTGTTGGACGATGGTTCCATCTGCCAAGACACACTCCAGTCCTAGCAGGTTTTCGCGCATGGTTCCATACCGCACCGCGGTTGTTCCAGAAGCACCCGTTGCTACCATTCCACCCAGAGAGGCATCGGCCCCGGGATCGACTACGAATTGCATACCTGTGTGACGTAGCGCTTCGTTTAGTTGCTTGCGTGTCACACCAGCACCAACGGTAGCTATTGGATCGGGCAAGAGACACGCTGCATTATTATCATTTTCGTCTTCTTCTTCTCCCGGTAAAACAATTGTTTGAAATGCATTCATGTCTAGGGAAATGGTCCAGTTCTCGAGAGCACACACGTGCCCCTCGACGGAGGTTCCTGCACCATAGGGAATCACGGGTATCCTATTCTCGTTGCAAAATTTTAGAATTGCGGAAACATCCTGTACGGTTTTGGGACGAACAATCACATCGGGTGTAATGTTGCCGTAGTCTTCAACATTGTCATCGTTGTTTTCTTTGTCCAGAAATCCGCGGTGGTGGGATTCTCCCCTCCCGTGTCGATCCAATTCGTACGAGTTGGTAGAAAATTCCGTTTCCTTCGAGAGCAGACCGGAATTTTTTAGTTTCTCGAGGGAGGATTGAATTGAATTTTGCCTCGAACTCTTGTCGAAACTGCTGTCTTTTTTGGTGCTTCTAGTGCTGGTACTGGTGCTGCTGTAGCTACATCTTGCCTGATTTCTTGGATGTCGATCCAAGGATAATTGCCTGTTTAGTATTCCTAGCGAGGAACTCTTCTTGTTGCTCGTATATAAGCTTGTCTTCGAAAAACATCTCCTCCTTTGGGTTTTGGCAGTAGTTGTTATCGAAAATGGCTGGAAATAGGACGATGCCAAGAATCCTGATGTGGAGAATCCTGAAAGAATCGGACGAGCAGAGACAAAACTTCTTTGGGTCGCCATGATATCAATGAGGATAGATATCTTGTTGTATTGTGTGATCCATCAAGTGCAAGAAACGTCAAGGTAGTGGCAATCTCATCGTCTGTGCCCAACTGATATTGTCACCAATCTGGATTGAAAAAAAATTCGAAGTGATTTGAGAAAATGAATCGATCCAGTCGTTTTTATGTACGTGTGAATTCGTGCCTTCTAAACTCAATCACTGTGATCGGAACTCGCACCGATAGCATGCGCCAAAATTGGGTGTGACAGGAGCTGACTGAGCAAGAAATTTCAGAAATTCAGAAATTCCCTGAACAATTCTCGAGATTCGTTCTCCCAACAAATCATATCATCACGAAAGCAAAAAGAATCTTGTGAATAAAGCCGATTCATTACCAACATACACAGCAGAAAAGCTACCTTTCACGATGAAGGTCTTCCACCTCATCCTAGCAGTGGCTTTTTTCGAATCGTCTACGGCGTTTGTGACGGTTCAATTTGCCCAGACTTCCGGAGCTTCTCTCTGTCGGCAAGAATTGCCATTTCAACGTGAAAGCTGTGGTGATGCCAATTTACTTTCACGGAGAACGAGTAATATTGATTCCCAGCTCTCTGCTCTGTCTCCAATTGTGGATATTTCCAACACCGAAGACGAAAATATCAACGCATCGAATATTTTATTGACAGATGAAACAGCAGCAGCAGCTGTTGCTACCATTGAAGAAGATCTGCCTCCCGAAATGCTCGAATTTCCCCGTCATTCTCTGCCTCGAGTCAACGACGTCTTGGTAGAAACCGAAAACTTCCTACAGAATCTTCACCAGGATTCTAAAAAAGTGGATCCACGAACGAACCAGCGAAACATGTCCCCTATGGGCAACGCCAACGATTCCATCTTTGCCAACACCTACGTCGATATGGGGGCCGTTGATACGGTCGGATTCGATTACGATTATACACTCGTGCACTACACCGAAGAATTGTTGACACTTTTGTATTCTATGGCTCTGAATCGACTAGTCAACGATCGGTGTTATCCCAAAGAAATGCTCACGAGCGGATTAGTATACGACAATTATTTTAGCATCCGTGGTTTGGCCGTAGACAAGGAGACGGGATGGATCTGCCATTTGAGTTATACACACAAGGTTGCCGTAGCCTGGGAGGGCCGGGAAAAAGTGAGCACCGCCCGCATCTTTGAGTCCTACCGTGGCAAACGGGGAATGAATCCCCGCGAACGAAGAGCCCGATTGAAACCCCTGAACGACCTGTTCAGTATGGCCGAGTGTTGTCTGATTGCCGACACGATTCAATTTTTCAAGGACAACGAAATCGACTTTTGTCCCTCGAACGTGGTGACAGATATTTTGGGAGCCATTCGAGACACACACATTTCCGGAGACTTTCATCGGGTGGTGGCGAACAATCCCGAAAAATACTTTGACGTGACGCCCCACCTACAGGACGTCCTGGAGAATCTCAAAAGTTCCGGAAAGCGGTTAATTTTTGCTAGGTAAGCACAACTATATATGAAAAGTCATCGTCTCATTTGGTGTAGCAGCTTGAGTGAGTGCTCCAATTCTTAATTCTCCCTCTCAACCTTTTTCAAAATTTGTGAATGTAAAATTTCTACAGTAATTCCCCCTTTTGGTACGTCGATGCTGGAATGAAACACGTCTTGGGAGATGATTGGATCGATCTTTGGGATGCTGTGATTGTAAGTGCTGGAAAGCCAGCATTTTATACCGAAAAACGACGCCCCTTTCGGGAGGTGAATACCGAGACGAATCGTGTTCGCTTTCAAAAGGTTCAAAAGTTGGAACGGGGCAAAGTCTACACCGAGGGATGTCTCCGCGAACTCACCCAGCTCATGGATTGGAGAGTCATTCCTGGTAAGGATGATGATGAATTCGAATCCATGGGACCCCTTAACATGAATTCCAATGTTTTGTATATTGGAGATTCCCTCTTTGCCGATCTGGTGGATGCCAAGCGGGAATACGGTTGGATCACGGCCGCTGTGACCCCAGAAGTCGGTTTTGAACTCGATGTTCAGGAATCCAATGACCATTTATTAGCCGAAAGGACAATTGCTATTTTATTGGAATCCCTGCGGACCGTTCAGATAGAAATGGGCACCAAACAGCACACTCAGGAAGACACACAAGTGCTGAACACGATAGAAAAACTCGTGTCCAAGTGGAGGGATCGGCAAAACAAGATTCTTGGAAATCCTTTTGGGAGTGTCTTTCGTGCCCGGTACCAGCCCAGTTTGTTTGCTCATTCGCTGCGGCGCTATTGCGACTTGTATATGAGCAGCATTGGGTCTCTGAGGTTGTACAGTCCACAGCATCGGTTTTATCCCGAACCTGACTTTCGCTTGTTGGCTCACGAGATCAAGCGATCGACCGACGTTTTGTGCACGGACCCATTGGGCGAAGCTGAAATCAAGGAGTATGGTTCGTACACTGATGATGATGACAGTAATTCGAACGATTGAGATGAAAATTCGTGACTCTTGATTTTAAACCTTTTTCATTTAGCGTGTCGACAATCGCCCTGGCAGGCGACTAATACCAAAAAGGATCAAGGTACCAACTCAATTTTCAAACTACGATACACGAACCTTTCACTTCGGCAAGCACACACATACACAAAAGCTCATGCTCACAATCAACACTTCGATTCCTTGCAGGACTACTGTCTAGGACATTGATAAAGATACGAACGAAATTCGATTTCCTATGCCTCTTAACTATTTTGAATCCAAGGCCCCAATTTTAATCTATTGATTGGGTTGCAAATTTCACAACAATCTCAAGTCACAATGAATACCTTAATAATAACAAAGTTGATTGAAAACAAAACTTGATTCTATAGGTTGTGTTCGTTATGATACATTTATCGAGTCCCTAATAGGAGCAAATCGCAAGCCAGCAAGACAAGGTTTTAGCATTCGATTTACTCGTAGATCCAGTCTTTGGAATGGCTAGTCCAGTCCAAGACTTCACCCTCCTCGAACCAAAGCTTGATTTCCTTCTCGGCGTTTTCGACCGAGTCACTGCCGTGGCAGATGTTTCGTCCGACCTCGATGCAAAAGTCTCCACGAATGGTTCCTGGAGCAGATTCCAATGGGTTGGTGGCACCAAGCATCTTGCGTCCGGTGGCGACGGCTTCCTTGCCCTCCCAAACCATGCAGACAACGGGTCCACTGAGCATGTAGTCTCGGAGCTTGGGGAAGAAAGGCTTTTCAACCAAATCGGAGTAGTGCTCTTCGAGAAGCTCCTTGCTGGCCTGCTTTGTCTTCATGGCGGCCAACTTGTATCCCTTGGTTTCGAATCGGTTGATGATGTTTCCGACGATTCCACGCTGAACTCCATCGGGTTTGATCTATATACGAAAAAAATATTAGCGTTAGCAAAATTCGCCTTGTCTTCGGCACATACGTTGAAAGCTGAAAAAAGAATTCTTTTTACATACCATGATGTAAGTTCGCTCGGAAGCATTCATGCTCATGGAGAAACCATGGGCAACAGCCAAGAAGGCAAGGACGCAAACAGTGTAGAAGGTGTTCATCTTGATGGGAATGTGCGTTGAAACTTGAATTATAGTGAAGATTCAGATATTCTTTTCGATCGTTTTTGATTGATTTTCTCCATTCGAGTCATCCTCGCCATCATCGGTGGACCTGATTGAGAGCTGTGCTGTTACATCGGTTTGGTATCCTTGTTCCAAGTTTTAGTTGTGATTCACGAAAAACGTCAGCGTTCACACGTCTGTCCGAGGTATAGACGAATCTTCCGACTACATTATTCGAGTTTTGGCTCATGACCCGTTTTTGTCTGCATTTTCGCGACGGACGTACGTCGAATTCGATCCACCTTACGTATTCTCATCGGCATTGCGTTTAAGAAAAAAAAGAAAAAGCACCAAATTGGCATCCTCGTCGAACGAAATTAACACGCTGCCCATCCAAAACCAGGAAGGCTTCTCGGAAATATACATAATACTCTTGTCTCCACTTCGATTGTCCACCAGCAACCATCTTTAACCAGTCAGAAACGCAAAGTATCTGAACGCATTAAACTTTACAGGAAAACTCGATTATATTACTTCGGAAAAAGAATTTCAACATGTCGGACGCAGCAGCATTTTTCGCGAAAAAGAAGAAAAAGAAAAAGACGTTCAAGTTCAACGCCAACATGATCGATGCATCGCAGGTAGTCAGCACGGTTCACGTGTAAGTTGATTTTGTGAACTCAAAAGTTTACTTCTCTATGATTCGTGAAAGTCATCTTTCGATATTGCTCGAAATTTGGGTACTCACCGAAAATTCATTCCTTGCCGTTTCTATGATTGTGCCCGTTTCGGAATTACATATTGGATCCTTGTAATTCAAAAACAGAGATGCACCTGCTCTATCGAATACTGCGGATATCGTTCCCACTGCCGAGCAATCACTTGAAACAGACCCAGCAAACGATGATGGCTGGGACGACGATGCCTTGGCCGCCAAAACTCGCAAGGGGGCCGTGGTAGTGACGGCTGGCGCCACCACCAAGGACCTGTTGGTAGAGACCAAGGCCTTATCGCTGACAACAAATACAACTGGAAATGAGCAGGATGATATTGCAGAAAAATTGCGAATCGAGGAGACCAAAGCGCAATTGGCCGCTGCAAAGGAGGGCATGGAACGAGAAGCCCAACGCCTCAAGGAGGAAAAGGAAAAGAAAGAGGAAGGAAGAACAGCCGCTGCATCATCTCGATTTGGAGCAGCAGCAGCAGCTGCCGGTGGTGGTGGAAAGTGGGTTTCATCTCGTATGCGAGCTGGTGGAGGTGGACTTGCTGGCCTTTCGTCCGGTGGAGGATGGGGTTCCAGGATGGGCAGCTCGAATACCCAAAAGGTCAACACCGAGGATGAAAATCTCTTCCCCGATTTGGCATCAGCCGATGCAATTCTTGAAAAGCAAAAGGCGGAACAACCGGCTTACAAGGCACCCACAAAAACACCCGTAGGCGGAGGAGCGACGTGGGGTGCAGCTGCTTCGACGGCTCCCAAGACCCGACCGAAACTCAATCTAAAGAAGAAAACCGCGACAGAAACCCCTAAGGAAGAGGCCGCAGCTCCCGCTCCTGTCGAGGAGCCTGCTGCTGAACCAACACCCGAACCGGCTGCGGAGGCAGCTCCAGCTGAAGCTCCTGCAGAAGCTCCTGCCGAGACACCTGCTGCAGCTCTAGCACCTCTGAAACCCAAAAAGAAGAAAAAGAAAAAGGATCTCAGTACGTTTGGAAAGAAATGAAGAGGTAGCCTATGATAGCACACGAATATACACAGAAGATAGACATGTTATAAATTCCATTCGATGATGAGTTCCAATCCGTTTTGGAGCTCGTAGTAACTGTGACGGGATTACCATCGATCTCTACCCACCCATACCACAACCATCTCCTCTTGAGCTAGCTAGTTTATGCCAGGTTCTCGCTGAAAAATTTGCTCATAAGATTGAGATTAGTCAAACGCAATAACTTTAATAAAAGTTTCTGAACGGCTGGCAATCTTAGTCATTCACACATATGATATTCTTTTGTTCGAAGAGAACCTCTTGGGACACATGCAAGCGCTAAACTATTTTTGGACGCGTTCTCAATTCGATAGATTCGTATGCTTTCATATTTGTTCAACTAAAGGATAGTGTCATATAGGCTTTGGTTCTAGTAGTTGATAGAGCACATTCTCTACGCAAAAAATCGAAGAGATTACTCATTTGAATAGATATTGAGATTTCAAAGCTGTCATGACCGCCACTAGAAGGAAGTGGATTCTTACGAAGCCAGATATTATACGACTAGAAACATCAGGTTGTATTAACTCCCTATATCAAATCTTCATATATATATGATAGAGAGTATGGAGTGCTCACCATCAAAACATCTATAACACGCAAAATTTCAAAAATTTTCAAGCTATAATATTACAGTAATCCTGTTGGCAGACAGGCAAGTGCATCGTTCTTTGCGCATTCCACACCCACGGCTTGGTCCACTGCGATCCCCGACTTGTTGATATCGTTGTGATTCGGAGTTTCGTATCGAGCAACCGTGACAGCAACTCCGCCATTGCCATCGGATAGTTCACGAATCGTCTGAATGATACCCTTACCAAAGGTCTGCTCTCCGATGACTTTTGCTCGCCCATTTTCCTTCATTGCAGCCGTGAAGACCTCGGCTGCTGAAGCCGTATTGTGATCAACAAGAATGGTCAACTTGGTTTCTGTATCGAAACCATTCTCGAAAGTTTCTTGGGCCGATATAACACCCTTATTGCTTACGACATATACAACAGGCTTGTTGGATTCAAGGAATAACGATGCTGTTTCTACTCCACCGGGTAACAATCCACCGGGGTTGCTTCGGAGATCAAAAAGGATCGATTTGGCTCCCTTGCTTTTGAGCTCAACAAATGCTTCCTTAACTGTGGCACTAGTGGTACTCGAAAAGGATTTGATTCGAATCACACCCACTTCTTTGTTGGCTTCTGCGATATAACTTCTGACGCTTGTAACTTTGATAGGTTGTCGTTCAATGATAAAATCTTTGGTTTCCGTTCCCTCACGTAGAACCGTGATACCCACCTTGCTGCCCACTGGTCCTCGTAACTTTAGAGCCACATCGTCTGGAGTGGCAGTCTTATCGAATTTGGCCCCTCCGCCTTCCAGAAATACATCCTTCGGCAGGAGTCCTGCTTTCTCGGCGGGACTGCCGGGTTCGACATCCGATACTATCACGAACTCGTCCTTGTTGGTAGCAATTTCGACACCCACTCCCGCAAGAGTTCCGGTAGCGGAATCAACCATGGACTGGTACTTTGCAGGAGTCAAGTATCGGGTGTATTTGTCTCCAAGTTTCGACATCATGGCCGCCACATCGTTTTCCGCCTCACCCATGCTCTTGTATTTCTTGTTGACAAGATCCTTTCGCATTTGGAACCAATCTTGTCCGTTGAATGTTCGATCCAAATATGTAGAGTCCACTGTCCTCCAAGCCTCGGCTACCATCTTTTGTTCGGGTGAAAGAGAATCATAGTCTTTTGCTAGTGCCGGTTCTGGTGAAGCGATCGAGACAAAGGACAAACTCATTGCGAGAGCCAAAGTTGCCACAGATGTACCAAAAGATACGTCATTGTTGCTACTAGACGTCAGCAATTGCAGTTTCGCAACTATTGGATTCTTGCTTCTAGTAGCGTCACTATCATTGGAATTATTTACGTTCATGGACATGGAGAGTCCGCTGTTTCTACTCGGTGGGCGAAGAATATTCAGTCCATGGCTGTAGTAAGCGTTTAAAGACACAACTGCCAATACTAACGTCGAAAAGCTCAATCTATCGACCTTAACTCGGGAGACCATGATCTCAAAGTCTTTTGATTATTCTTTCCCTCCTTTATCAAAGACCTGTAATCTTTTTCTGAGTCTCTTATGATAATGCTTGGAGATCCCGGTTGATAATGATGATTCATTCCTTTTCGATTGGCAGATGAAAAACAAAAAAACGCAAATTAATTTGTGTTGACGTTTCGTGAGTGACGACGCAACATCCCCAGCATACTTTTCATATCTACTAAATTATAGTGATATGCGTACAGTAGAATAGATATTCGAGAGAATAGTAAATGCTGTCCTGTCCTTTGCTCGTCGTCAAAACCAAGAGAGATGGTTGATGATGACACACTGAGCTTATAACAAATTCACATCATACCTCTACTCTAGATCGTTACTCTTGGGCAGGGAGAAGTCAACGAGTATTTTATGAACAATCCCGTTTGAAAGACAATGTGGACATACTCGACAATACAACGCTCGAGATTGGCATCTCGTCCTCTCACAAAAACGGGTAGCAATTTCCATTGGAAAGGCAATAATAATACCCTGTTGTCTGCCTGTTCCAGATCGCTCTCTTCGTATGATGGTGGAAGAAGAGGAAGAGATGGAGATCGACGAAGCAGCAAACGCGGATGGTCCCGAAATAGCAACAACAAAAACAACCGCAACAAGACCAATTATTCCGACAAGTTTTTGAAACCCGCCGCCCGGGGCGAACTCAAGAACCACCGATCGGGAATTCCTAGGTTGACGGGTCGCAAGGGAAAGGGTCGTGGCGTCAAGGGCGGTGATTATTCGGGCGACTTGGACGAAATGATGGGCTACGGGACCGATATGGACGACCTGGAGGACGACTATGCAATGCAACAGCGAGAGAGAGGACAAAGCAAAATCAAACAAAAGACGGGCACTATTGATCAGGGAAGCAAGCCCGAAGATCTCTGTCCCGAGGATAAAAAAGAACTCGAAGAATTTTTACAGCTCTTCTACGAAATGGAGCACTCGCGAGATCCAGAGGAATATTATTGGGAGGAGGACGAATACGACATTACCGATACAAAAAAGAAGCAAGATCTCTTTGATGAGCTCTTGGCTTCTGCCACCACTGATGCCGATGGAAGACTCGTGGCCGAAGTTGATGACGAAACCTTTGCACAATTCGAGGATGCTGAAACAATCAAAGAAACAAAAAGTCCAAA
>Ga0209503_10002063_pt1 | contig 10040 bp, 16 predicted proteins | sample SouAtlMetagenome_2_FD_187448 | JGI IMG/M metagenome (GOLD analysis project Ga0209503, IMG submission 187448) | Marine eukaryotic phytoplankton communities from Atlantic Ocean - South Atlantic ANT15 Metagenome (SPAdes) (version 2) | ecosystem: Environmental > Aquatic > Marine > Oceanic | place...
TGTTCCAGGTTTGTATAATGCTTTTGGCACTGAATCGTTTGATGATCTCTATACAAGTTATGAATCTGATAGATCAATCCCACGCAAAACTATCGGAGCTCAAGAACTCTTTCTGGACATCCTGAAGGAACGTGCTGAGACTGGTCGTCTCTACATCATGAATATTGACCACTGCAACTCTCACTCTTCCTTTTTGGATAAGGTAGAAATGAGTAATCTCTGTCAGGAGATCACTTTGCCTACCAAACCTCTCAATCATATTGATGATCCAAATGGTGAGATTGCTCTTTGTATTCTGAGTGCTGTCAATGTTGGTAAGATTCGTGACCTTGATGACCTGAAAGTTCTCTGTGATCTTACTGTTCGTTCTTTGGACGAATTGATTGACTTCCAGAACTATCCTATCAGTGCTGCTGAGATTGCCACAAAAGCACGTAGATCGCTTGGAATCGGGTTCATCGGTCTGGCACACTATCTTGCCAAGAACGGGCATGACTACAACGATTTTGAAGCGTGGAAAATGGTTCATGATCTTACCGAAGCCTTCCAATATTATTTGATTTCTGCTACAGTGGATCTTGCTGAGGAGAAAGGTGCATGTGAGTATAGTAACCGAACTAAGTATGGGAATGGAATTCTTCCGATTGATACATATAAACATGACGTAGATGAAATTGTTCCTAATGAGTTAAAGTATGATTGGGAGAATCTTCGACAACGGGTACTTACCCACGGAGTTAGGAACTCAACACTGTCTGCTCAAATGCCATCGGAGAGCAGTTCCGTTGTGTCAAACGCAACAAATGGAATCGAACCACCTAGAGGATATTTGTCCATTAAGAAAAGCAAAAAAGGACCACTCAAACAGATTGTCCCACAATATGCAACTCTTAAGAACAATTATACTCTCCTGTGGGATATGGAGTCCAATCGTGGTTATATTAATATTGTTGCTGTGATGCAGAAGTTCTTTGACCAAGCAATCAGCGGCAATTGGAGTTACAATCCACTACATTATCCGGACAATGAAGTTCCTATTTCGGTTATGGCACAAGACCTTCTAACCACTTACAAGTATGGTTGGAAGACCAGTTACTATCAGAACACATACGATTTCAAGACTGATGAAGTTGAAGAACCCAAAGAAAGTCTTGACAATTTAATTGACCAACTAGAAAACGCAGAGGAGGAAGACTGTGAGTCTTGTAAAATTTAAGACTAACAAAGAGAGTAGACCAATGGTTGACTCGATGACAGTATTCAATAAGGAAGAAGTTGATACCAAAAAACAACCCATGTTTTTTGGTAAACCATTAGGTATTCAAAGATACGATTCATATAAGTATCCCATCTTTGACAAACTTACAACACAGCAATTGGGATATTTCTGGAGACCTGAGGAGGTTTCCCTTCAAAAAGATCGTGCAGATTATCAGACTCTTCGTCCTGAGCAGAAACACATCTTCACTTCCAACCTGAAGTATCAGATCATGCTGGATTCTGTTCAGGGCCGTGGTCCCGGAATGGCATTCATTCCCTACTGCTCCTTACCCGAATTGGAAGCATGTATGGAGGTATGGGGATTCATGGAAATGATTCATAGTCGTTCCTATACACACATCATTAAGAACATCTATCCTGATCCCTCAGATGTATTTGATCACATTCTGACTGATGATCGAATTGTTGAACGTGCTGAAAGTGTAACCAAAGCATATAATGAGTTTATTAATGCTGCACATCAGTATGATAACTCTAATCAATGGTCACACGCATTAGAAGGAATCTCCTATGCACAAGATGCAAGATATGAACTTAAGCGCAAACTCTTCAGAGCAGTTGCAAACGTTAATATTCTTGAAGGTATTCGCTTTTACGTATCATTCGCTTGCAGTTTTGCATTTGGCGAACTCAAACTTATGGAGGGAAGTGCCAAAATCATTTCCTTGATTGCTCGTGACGAAAATCAACACCTTGCAATTACACAAAACATTTTGAAGAAGTGGCGTGAAGGTGATGATCCAGAAATGGCAGCAATCTACAAAGAAGAACAACAGTGGTTGATTGAAACCTTTGATAATTGTGTTAGACAAGAGAAACTTTGGGCAGAATATTTGTTCAAAGATGGATCTATGATTGGTCTCAATGACAAACTGTTACATCAGTATGTTGAATGGGTTGCTAATCGTAGGATGAAAGCAATCGGACTTAAACCAATTTATGATGTACCTGCAAAAAACAATCCACTTCCTTGGACAGAGCATTGGATCTCTTCTAAAGGTCTTCAAGTTGCCCCACAAGAAACTGAAGTCGAATCCTATATTGTTGGAGGAATCAAGCAAGACGTTAAAAAAGACTCCTTTGCAGGTTTCTCCCTCTGAAGAGTATGAAGCGTTTCGTGAGGAGGCGATAAGAGCATTCCAAGAAGCAGCAAAACAAGATGCATTTTTGTTTGGCGACTATGACGGATATGATTCTTTTAGAGAGGACTAAGGTCCTCTCTTTTTTTATAAATATAAAAAAAGTATCTGTCAAGATAAATGAAGTCGCTCAATAGTTTTATTAATGAAGCAAAGAGGGATCTTCCTAAAGGAAATCCTTCTAGTATGACTTCGGGTGATATTAGCAAATTAAAAAATGTGGCAAGAACGGGCGAAAGACCAGATAATTTAAGCACTGATGATGATACGAGCAATAGAAGAATAAGGAAAAGATCAAGTTCAAGTTCAAGTTCAGTTCGAAGAACAAGAACGAGACCTAGTGCAAGAAATACTCCTGCAGGGCGGGCAGCAGATGCTAACTTTTTTAAAAAATTAGAAATTGGTACTGAACAAGGAGCAGCTGCGGAGAATCAAGCTGCTCAGGATATGAAAGCAGAGGTTAAAAGGAAAGGACCAACATCTTCAAAACCAAAAACTAGTTCCGGACTTGCAGATCTTAATAGAGAAGTTGATAAAGTAAAACCAAAAGTTACTACTAGAAGAGGGCGTCTTTCTAGTCAGGCCGATGATGTTCTTAAGGGACTTAGAAGACAGGCAGGATTAGAAAGAAGAATGTCTGCTGGATATGATAAGTCTCTTTCTACAAGAGCTGATGATGTTCTTAAACAAATTAGAGCGACAAGCACTCCAAAACCAGTCACAAGATCAGCAACAAAACCACCCACTTTTGCTTCTAAAGGAAGAAATGCTCTACGTGGAGTAGAAACTCCAAAACCTGGTAGTAGAACTTATCGGGGTCCAGCGGCACAAGTTAATAGGTCAGCTAAACCAGTAGACATAACGAAAGCAGATGTTACAAGGCAAAGTAATCGTGCGGTGAGAAATGCCGCTACCAGATCTAGAGTAGCTGGTGCTAGGAGATTGAAGGGTGGTCTTAGAGTTCTTGGTGCTGTTGGTGCTGGTCTTGAGGGTGCGGGTGAGTTCCAACGTCGTAGAAAGTCTGGAGAAAGTGTAGAAAGAGCAGCGGCAGGATCTGCTACAAGAGTTGCTGGTGGTGCTATGGGAGCTAAAGCACTGGCAACCGCCACTGCTAAGACATTATCTCCTTTAGCACTAGCTCCATTCCCTGGTGCTAGACCCCTATATGGAGCAGCTGTAACCGCTGCTGGAGTTGGTGGTTATTATGTTGGTTCTGATTGGGCTACGAAAGGTTTTGATAATTTTAAATCTTTCCAAAAACAAGCAAACAAATCATATCAACGACTTCTTCTTCCTAAGTATAGAACTAAGACTGAAGAGTTTGTTCCTGAAGAGGCAGAATTTACTGTAGAGTTTGTACAAAGATTAGTTGATTGAGGTATCGTCAATCTTCAAATTATAAATAATCATATCTAAAACAAAAGAAGAAAGATGTCTTCATTATCGGGAAAGCAAGTTGGTGAAATTAAAAATTTATATGAATCTATCTACACTGAAGAAACGGTAGATGAAACTGTAGAAGTTTCTTATGATGAGTATTCTGATGAAGAACTTCTAGAACTGTTTGTTGAGGAGGTTGCAAATGAGGTTCTTGCTACTCTTTATGAGAATGAGTACCTTTCTGAAAAATTTGTTTTAGATGAAAGATCCGGAATTAATCTTGGAGGATTTTTCAGAAAGGTTACTGGAATCGGAGCAGGTAGAAGAATGAGAACTGCACCTGAACTTAAATTGGGTAAAGGAAAAGTACGTAATACTTATCCAGATAAAACAGATGTAAAACGAGGGCGTGTGACACCTGGAAGAGAAGTGGGATCTCTTAGAAGAACTGTCACAGGCGGGACTCTTGCATCTATGATGGGATATCTTGCAAATACACCAATTGGAAAATCTATCCAGTCTAGACTTGGTGGAGGAGCGCAAGGTTTTGGTCAAGGATTCATGCAGGACCCTAAATCTGATAATAAACCTAAATCTGAGAATGGACCTAAAAATGATTCAGGAATCTACTTGGATAAAGATGGAACAATCAAATATAAGTAAAAGTAATATGGAAAAAATTAACCTTAACGAAAACGAAATGATGTTTGCTCCACAGGATGGCAAACCTGGATATATTATAAATGGTAAATGGTATCCAGTCAATCCTAACGAGCTTAATTCACCGCGATTAAAGAGGGATCTTGAGAGATATGCTCGTCTGAGAGGACAGCAGAAACTGAAAAGGGATCAAGAAAAACTTAAGTCTAATTCTAAGTCTAAACCTGAAGTAACAATTGGGGACGATCCTTCTGCTCCTCCTGAGAGTTCAAATAATACAGATACACCTGATCCTACACCACTACCAACACCACCCGCTTCAACTAGACCACCTGCTTCAACTACATCAACATCGACATCGACACCTACATCGACACCTACATCAAAACCTAAAATTCCTACAGGCGTAGCTGTAAGTCCTACAACTGGTGAAAAGACTAAGTTTGAAAGAAGACTGCCTACTACTGCAGAACTTAAAGCTGCACAAAAAGCACGTAAGGATGCCCTTGCTGCTGGTATTTCTAGGGGTGAGGCAGAGTACCAGGCAGTCAAGGCAGGTGTTGCAGCATCTAAAACTAGTACACCAATTAGTAGCATGCCAACTGATACAGCAACAAAAGCAGCAACAGGTGGACAAAATCCTAGAGTTCAACGCTTACAGGTAATTCCATATAAACCGGGTACTAAAAGTGAAGCATATGATGTAGTTTTAGACTACCTCCTCTCTGAGGGGCACGTAGACACCGTAGAAGAGGCGCATTACGTCATGCTCCAGATGACCTCTGAGCACGTCAGAGACATCGTAGAGGGTGAAGGATACTCAAATCCAAGTATTGATGGTAATCCAATTCCATACCCTAAGGGTCATCCTAAAGCGGGAAAACCAGTTTCCTTTAATAAAGCAGAAACTAAGGATATGGATCGCTATAGGAAAGCAAGTGAAAAAGCGGGCAGAAAAATTTATGCGGATGAACCACTTCCAAAAGAATGAAAACGTATATAGAATTTTCTGAACAAGCATATTCATCAAAAGCACAGATTGATGAAGGTCTTGGTACTATCCTGAGACTTGCTAAGAAACCAGTTCAAAGGTTAGCGAAAGGTGCTTTGAACTGGTTTAATAAAGGAAAGAACACACGCATTCCTAATGAGGCACAGGCACGTTTTGGGACGCCTCTAGAGTATCTGAAGAAAAATCCTAATCCTACAACTCTGTTTGGTGATGATGCCTTACAGAGGGGCATGAGTGATACCGCATATGCAGCAGGTAAAAAACCTTCTTTACTAGGAAGACCTGATCAAGCATTCAATCCATTTAGACCCGCGAGTAAAGGTGGTCCCGGATCTGGTCCAACTCCAGTCACAAGAGAACTTATAAAGAGACCTATAAGAGCTGCAAAGAACAGATTGGGACTTGACAAATAACTGAAACGTCAATAGACTAGGTTTGTCCCGGTTAAAGATAAATAATAACTTAATATTATAAATATAATATGAGTTATGAGAATCCCTGGCGTTTTAAGGGAATACCTTTTTTATCTGAGGATATTGACGATAACTTCGGTTTTGTCTATCTAATTACAAATACACAATCAGGTAAAAGGTATATCGGTAGAAAGTATTTCTGGTCATTCAGAAAACCACCTGGTAAAAAAAGGAGAGTAAAACAGGAATCTGATTGGCAGAAATATTACGGTTCTTGTCCACAATTAAAAGAAGATCTCAAACTATACGGCAAAGAGATTTTCAATAGAGAAATTTTAAGTCTTCATGATACAAAGGGTAACTGCAACTACGAAGAGACAAAGCAGTTATTCTTAAATAATGTCCTAAGCGAGGCTCTTGACGATGGGACGCCCGCGTACTATAATTCCAATATTCTAGGGCGTTACATGCGTAAAGATTATGGTAACTTTGGAAGAGACGTGTCTACTGACGACTGACTGGGCAATTGATCGTATACATACTCTCTGTGAATCCAATAGTTTTATTAATGCTGAAGATGCTTTTGCAATTCAAAGTGAATTTCAGGAGTGGTTGAATCCAAATTCTCTAACTCATGACATAATCTCACTAGAATACATAGGAGAAAGGCATGACGACTAGTCACGGACCTTCTAAAGAATTCAAGGAAAAAATTCTTGATGAATGTAAAAAATTAAGTGCTAAAGGCGAACACATTCAAGCATCGCACTTATATAGAACTTATTTTCCAGAAGACGCAAAACTATTTTATGATCATTAAATTATTAAAACAAAATTATGCTTGAACTTATTCTTTCTTTAACACCGATGGACTATGATCACCTAGCACGAGCAGTGCAGGTGGAAGCAGCTACAGGAACTAAAGACGAATACTGTGTTGCGGTATCTATCTTAAATAGAGTTAGATCTCCCAAGTATCCTAATAGTGTTGCTAATGTTGTGTATGCCCCTGGGCAGTATGAGGGTTTTCTTTACAGGAGACCTGCTGCTAAACAATCAGTTATTGCTCGTTTGAAAAACAACGATAATCTTATGAATGCATACAGTATCATTGGAGACAGAACAGACTTCAAAGGTCAGACAATGCTCAGATATAGAGTCACATCTGAGGACCCGATGTGCGATACTAGAGGAAACTTCTATCATTACTACTGGCAGACATGATCAACAAATTCAAACAATTTTTTGAGACACAAACCAGTCTTCTTATGAAGAAAGCAGGTACTTTTAAAGAAGACAATCTTGAATGTCTTATTGATGAAGATGTAGTAGACTGTGCTGAGTTTGACGAAGATCCAGTTTACGTAGGAGTACCTGCCCCTGTTGTTTTACCAACAGACGAGTGGTTTAACTCACCAGTTTTAACTGAAAAAGGTATTGACTATATGGAACAAGAAACTGCAATTAAAATGCAGGATGATTTTTCTGTTGAATCTGACGACATTCATCAAAGAATGTATGAAATTGCAACAGAAAATTGGAGCACTGTTGAGGAAACTCAAGGTGGATCTGAAAATTTCCAGGAAGGACCTGGTGGTTGGTTATCTAGTAATGGTTGGAGTATTTTTAGGTAATGACAGAGGATTGGAGATTTACTGATGAACGTATGCAGTTAAGAGCTGCTGTGTTTCGTGCTTTGCAGCATCACCTTGACGAAAACTGTAGAGCAGTATATGAATTTTGTCACAATTGGGTAAGTCAAGGAAATCAAGATACAACAAACATTGAACTTTATTTTAAGGAGTACTTACGTGATGTCCATCAAAAAAATATCTGGAAACTTGAAAGTTGCCTTAGCGTCAATCCTAATGAGCAGTTGCTTCCTCGTACCGAGTGTGAAGGCGGAGAGCAAGATAACTAAAGGGTACAACACCATGGATTCTATGGGTTGTATGCTACTTCGCGAGTGCACAGATGGAGTCCATAAAGTCGAAAGTATCGCTAGTATTGCTGATGAGTATCCCAATATTGATTATAGTATTGTTGCTGACGAGTTCCACGCAATGCTCCTTGCCTTGGAACAGGTTGGAGTTGGGGTGTTTTTAGCAGACTCAAAGTATTTTCCTATCGGTCATCGTGGTGTCTACCATACTGTTGGTAATAACTTCTTCTTGAATAAGGAACATATGGGTAGCACCGCATACCTGATGCAGGTGATGCGTCATGAAGGATGGCATGCTGCACAGGATTGCATGGCAGGAACTATTGAAAATAGTTTGATTGCTATCATTAAACCTGAAGATGAGGTGCCTATGATCTGGCGTATCATGGCAGAAAGAACCTATCCAGAGTCTGCTGTACCGTGGGAAGCAGAAGCAGGTTGGGCAGGTCGCACTGAAAAAATGACCATGGAAGCACTTCAAGCATGTGCTGCGGGTGAGATGTGGAAGGTTTATGAACCAACTCCTTTGACACGTAAATATCTTGTTGATAACGGATATATTAAAGAGTAATGCTTACCATTTGGATCCACGTCAAAGCATTCTTCGCAGTGGCGGTAGTGAGTTGTGCTCAACCCGTTAATTGGGAGCAGTGTATTAGGGTAGACCAGTGGTTAATTCCTGACTTAGTATATGCGTGGGAACTTAAGACAGGAAAACGTAATATATACCAAAACGAATTACATTATCTTCTAGATAAATAACAGAGCGATATCTGTTTCTTATGTCAGAAGAAGTTAAGAAGGAAGAACCTAAAAAGAAAGGTCTTCTTACTAAAATTAAGGAGGCTGCAGATGACAAGGAAGAACAACTTGCTATTCTTTCTACCTTTGTCCGTCTTGGTATTCTTGTCTGGTCTGGTTCAATTCTCACTCTGGCATACATCAAACTACCTCCTGCACTCGGAATACCCGAACAAAAACTGGATCCAACATTCATCGCCTCAGTCTTTACCGGGGTCTTAGCTTCTTTTGGAGTTCAGACCGCAAAGAAGAATGGTGCTAATGGTGGTGGCGGTGGTGGCGGCATCACAAAAGAACAGATGGAAAAACTGATTGAGAAAGCAGCACAAACTGCACCAGCACAAACAATCCGTATTGAACAAGCTCCTATCAAAATTGAAGGTATGAATAATGGAGAACCCCCAGTCAAACCGACGATCTAATTTCAAGTGGGCAGCACTGACAGTAGGAACACTGTTTGGTGTTGCTCATCTTGGTATATTGGGACATCTCATTAATAAAAAAGATATTCCAATTATAAATTTACCTGTAGGTGACTACACATCATACAGTGTAGATGCAGGTGCAGATGGTTACAGCATAAGATATAATGCCAATGATCCTAAGGTGATGGGTGTTAGGAAGTCATTAGACAAGAAGAATGGATTTTTTGGTATTGGTGGAACCACATATCTAATTACAGAAGAAGAATATACAATGGATGGGGCAAGGCATCTAGGAGGTGCTGAGGGAAAGTTGACTGCTCAAAACCTGGAATGCATCAAAGCGGAGGGCGCTGGAGAGTCAACCGGAAGAATGGTAGGTGCTAGTGTTGGTGCAGGTATTGCTCCTATCTTTACAGGTATTCCTTATGTTGGTTGGTTGATATCTGGTTGGGCAGTCATGTTGGGTCAGGATACTGGTGCTGATATTGGTGGAGAAGTTGCAACTATGATGAAAGATTGTGAGGAGTAATGGTAGATATAGCACATAAGGCATCACACTTTGCTGCCATTACACTTAATAATCCATACGGACTTGGTTTTTTAAGTCTTATATTAATTGTTGTTCCAATTATTGGAATGCAGTTGGTGCATAAGTATGGGTGGGAACACTGGGAACCCTTTGCAAAGGAGCACAAATGATGAGTGGTATATTTGTATTTGCTTTTATCTCTCTATTGTGCTATACAATGCACATTACATGGCCACTACCCTATAGGAAATAATTATGGCAATACTAGCAACACTGAGTCTCCTGGCAGTAGCAGTTTACGGAGCATATGCCCTAACACCTAAAAAATGAATTTATTATTACGCCCTCTTGATAATGTTGCTGATCCTGTGTGGTCGGTAATTATTTCCTTAATCATATTTCTTGCTGGTGTAACGTATTATATCGTCTATATAATGCGTATGGCTTTCGATGAATTG
>Ga0209503_10002064_pt1 | contig 10032 bp, 6 predicted proteins | sample SouAtlMetagenome_2_FD_187448 | JGI IMG/M metagenome (GOLD analysis project Ga0209503, IMG submission 187448) | Marine eukaryotic phytoplankton communities from Atlantic Ocean - South Atlantic ANT15 Metagenome (SPAdes) (version 2) | ecosystem: Environmental > Aquatic > Marine > Oceanic | place...
TGTCCCACAAAACCAACTCGCTGCCGGAAGTGTGTGGCCGCGTGTGCCCGCAAGACCGCCTATGTGAAGGCGATTGCACCCTGAACGATGGCTTTGGCGCGGTGACGATCGGCTCGGTGGAGAAATACATCACCGATACCGCCTTTGCCATGGGCTGGCGCCCTGATATGTCCAAAGTGGTGTGGACCGATAAGAAAGTCGCGATTGTCGGTGCAGGCCCTGCGGGCTTGGGCTGTGCCGACATTCTGGCGCGCAACGGCGTCAAGCCAGTGGTGTTCGATAAGTACCCCGAAATTGGTGGCCTGCTGACCTTCGGTATCCCTGAATTCAAGCTGGAAAAGAACGTCATGGAGCGCCGCCGTGCGGTATTCGAGGAGATGGGCGTCGAGTTCCGTCTGAATACCGAAATCGGTACCGACATCGAGTTCGAGACGCTGCTGCAGGAGTACGACGCGGTGTTCCTGGGCATGGGTACTTACAAGTACATGCAGGGTGGCTTCCCCGGTGAAGATCTACCTGGCGTATACAAGGCGCTGGACTTCCTGATTGCCAACGTAAACCGCCGCTTGGGCTTCGAGAAAGATCCGAACGACTTTATCTCCATGGAAGGCAAGCGCGTGGTGGTGCTGGGCGGTGGCGATACCGCGATGGACTGTAACCGCACCTCGATTCGTCAGCGCGCCGCCAGCGTGACCTGTGCCTACCGCCGCGATGAAGAGAACATGCCGGGCTCGCGCCGTGAAGTGGCTAACGCACGGGAAGAGGGCGTCGAGTTCTTGTTCAACCGCCAGCCGGTAGCGGTAGTGGGCGAAGATAAGGTCGAGGGTGTGAAGGTAGTCCGCACGCGCCTGGGCGAGCCGGATGAGAACGGCCGTCGTCGTCCTGAAGTGGTGCCGGGGTCTGAAGAGATCATTGCGGCCGATGCGGTCGTGGTGGCCTTTGGTTTCCAGGCAAGCCCGGCACCGTGGTTCGATAGCGCCAATATCGATGTCAACGAATGGGACCTAGTCAAAGCGCCTGAGCATGGTCAGTACGCCTTCCAAACTAGCAATGAGAAAATTTTTGCCGGTGGCGATATGGTGCGTGGCTCCGATCTCGTGGTCACCGCTATATATGAAGGGCGTCAGGCGGCCGAGGGCATTCTGGATTACCTAGGCGTGTAAAGTGTGTATGCCATGCCGAACAGCACCAGGGGTAGGTCGTAGCGAGGGTCTTTTGTCATGGATGACCAAAGTAGCGCCCAGGGATGGGGTCACAGCGCCCTCGCGCAGACCTACTTCTGGGGCAACTGCGCATCGGCATCCTTTAGCCCGATCAATTGGCCTCCCACTGTTTATGTACAGTCAGTAGCTAGTTATGTGTAGCCAATAGCTAGGGTGGGAGGCAGCTTTAGCTCGCGACCGAGAGCTGGCGCTGTTTCACTTCAAATTGAGCCTTAAGGCGTACTCTGCTATTCTGTCGTCCCATCCTGGTGTGGCTTTCTGTTACGCCTTTTGATCACGTTTCGACAGGTTTTCCATGACACGATATATCTTCGTGACCGGCGGCGTTGTGTCCTCTCTTGGCAAGGGCATCGCGTCGGCCTCGCTGGCGGCGATTCTCGAGGCCCGCGGCCTTAAGGTCACCATGCTCAAGCTCGACCCGTACATCAACGTGGACCCGGGCACCATGAGTCCCTTCCAGCACGGCGAGGTGTTCGTCACCGAGGATGGCGCCGAGACGGACTTGGACTTAGGTCACTATGAGCGCTTTATTCGCACCAAAATGACCCAGGGCAACAACTTCACCACCGGCCGCGTGTACGAACATGTGCTACGCAAAGAGCGCCGGGGTGACTACCTGGGTGGCACTGTGCAGGTCATTCCGCACATCACTGATGAGATCAAGCAGCGCGTCTACGCTGGAGGCGAAGGCTTCGACGTGGCGCTGGTGGAGATCGGCGGGACGGTTGGCGATATCGAATCACTGCCGTTCCTGGAGTCCATTCGTCAGATTCGCAGCGAGCTGGGCGCAAGCCGCGCCATTTACATGCACCTCACCCTGGTGCCGTACATCAAGACCGCTGGCGAAACCAAAACCAAACCGACGCAGCACAGCGTAAAAGAGCTGCGCTCCATCGGCATCCAGCCGGATATTTTGATTTGCCGCAGCGAAGTGGAGCTTGAGGAGAGCGAGCGCCGCAAGATTGCGCTGTTCACCAATGTGGAAGAGCGTGCGGTAGTGCCGCTGCAAGACGCCGACACTATCTACCGCATTCCGCTAATGCTTCACGAGCACGGCCTGGACGATATCGTCTGCGACAAGCTGCGCTTAGAAGCTGAGCCTGCGGATCTGTCGGAGTGGGTCAAGGTACTCGATGCCAAGCTGAACCCGCTGAAGTCGGTCAGCATCGCCATGGTCGGCAAGTACATGGAGCTGCTGGATGCGTATAAGTCGCTGAACGAAGCGCTGATCCACGCGGGTATTCAGGGCCGCATCAAGGTCAACGTCGACTACATCGACTCTGAAGACATCGAGCGTCACGGCACCGAGCGTCTGGCAGGTAAAGACGCCATTCTGGTGCCCGGCGGTTTTGGCGAGCGCGGTGTGGAAGGCAAGATTCTGACCGCCCAGTTTGCCCGTGAAAACAACATCCCTTACCTGGGTATCTGTCTAGGCATGCAGGTAGCGGTGATCGAGTTCGCCCGCAACGTGGCTGGCTGGAAAGACGCCAACTCCACCGAGTTTACCCACGATACCAAGCACCCGGTGGTGGGGTTGATCACCGAGTGGATCAATGCCGAAGGCAAGATCGAGCTGCGCGACGCGGCCTCCGACCTGGGCGGCACCATGCGTTTGGGCGGCCAAGTGTGCCATCTGGCCGCTGGCAGCAAAGCCCGCGAAGCGTACGGTGCCGACGAAATCGTTGAGCGTCATCGCCACCGCTTCGAAGTCAACAACCAGTTCATTGATGAGCTGGAAGCTGCGGGCCTGGTGATTTCGGGCAAGAGCGTCGATCAGTCGCTGGTCGAAGTCGTCGAGCTGGCGGATCACCCTTGGTACGTGGCGTGTCAGTTCCACCCGGAGTTCACCTCGACGCCTCGCGACGGTCATCCGCTCTTCTCGGGCTTCGTCAATGCCGCACTAGAACACAAAACGGCACGCACCCGTGCCCACGCCGCACCTCAGGAATAAAGGGGGAAGCATGTCTTCTCAGTCCCAATTCCCAGAGCATCACATCAACGTTGCCGGCTTAACCGCCGGCAATTCTTTGCCACTCATGCTGCTTGGCGGCATGAACGTGCTGGAGTCGGCGGAGCTGGCCGATGAAGTGGCGCAGGCCTACGTGAATGTGACGCAAAAGCTGGGTATGCCTTATGTGTTCAAGGCCAGTTTCGACAAAGCGAATCGCAGCTCGATCCACTCCTACCGGGGGCCTGGGCTGGAAAAAGGCCTGCAAATCCTGGCCGATATCAAGGCGCGCTATAACGTGCCCATCATTACCGATGTGCACGAGCCCTGGCAGGCAGCGCCTGCTGCTGAAGTCGCCGATATCATCCAGCTGCCGGCCTTTTTGGCGCGCCAGACCGATCTAGTGGTGGCAATGGCGAAAACGGGCGCTGCCATCAATATCAAAAAGCCGCAGTTTTTGGCCCCGCACGAAATGCGCCATATCCTTAACAAGTTTCAGGAAGCGGGCAATGACCGCCTGATGCTCTGCGAGCGCGGCACCAGCTTTGGCTACAACAACCTGGTGGTGGACATGCTGGGCTTTGGCGACATGAAGCAGACCGGTTACCCGGTGTTCTTCGATGTCACCCATGCTCTGCAGCGTCCAGGTGGCCGGGCGGACAGCGCCGATGGCCGCCGTGCCCAGGTTGCCGAGCTTGCTCGCGCGGGTGTGGCAGTGGGCTTGGCCGGGCTGTTTTTGGAAGCTCATCCAGACCCCGATAACGCCAAGTGCGATGGCCCCTGCGCACTGCCACTGGACCAGCTCGAACCGTTTCTGACCCAACTGTCACAGCTGGACGCGCTGGTCAAAGGCTTCGCCCCCTTGACCATCCGTTAATCGCGGCGGATATCCGTGGTATACATTGGACCTCTCATCGATTAGACCGACAACCAAAGGACACTGTCATGACCAAAATTGTTGAAATCAGTGCGCTGGAAGTGCTCGATTCGCGCGGTAACCCGACCGTTCAAGCCACCGTACGTTTGGAAAGCGGTGCCGTAGGCGTTGCCTGTGCCCCCAGCGGTGCCTCCACGGGTTCCCGCGAAGCACTCGAACTGCGTGATGGCGACAAGGCGCGCTACCTCGGTAAAGGCGTTTTAAAAGCCGTCGAGGCCGTGAATGGCAAGATTCGTGATGCGTTGTTGGGAATGGATGCGCGGGACCAGCGCGGTTTGGACAATGCCATGCTGGAGTTGGATGGCACGGATAACAAGGCGACTCTGGGAGCCAATGCGATTCTGGCGGTGTCGCTCGCGGCAGCCAAGGCGGCGGCCAATGCCAAAGGCGTGCCACTGTATGCCCATATCGCCGAGCTTTACGGTCAGCCAGGCCAGTACAGCATGCCGGTACCGATGATGAACATCCTCAACGGCGGTGAGCACGCCGACAATAACGTGGATATTCAGGAGTTCATGGTGCAGCCGGTGGGCGCCCCCAACTTCCGTGAAGGCCTGCGCATGGGCGCGGAAATTTTCCACGCGCTGAAGAAAGTGCTGTCTGCCAAGGGGCTGTCTACCTCGGTAGGGGATGAGGGTGGCTTTGCGCCCAACCTGACATCCAACGCCGAGGCACTGGCCGTCATCAAGCAGGCGGTGGCCGATGCCGGTTATGCCCTGGGCAGCGACGTCACGCTGGCACTGGACTGCGCCTCTTCCGAGTTCTACAAGGATGGCCAGTACAACCTCTCTGGCGAAGGCAAGAGCTACGACGCCGAAGGCTTTGCGGACTACCTAGCGGGCCTGTGTGCCGACTACCCGATCGTGTCTATCGAAGACGGCATGGACGAGTCCGACTGGGCCGGTTGGAAAGCCTTGACCGACAAGCTGGGCGACAAGGTGCAGCTGGTGGGGGACGACCTATTCGTCACCAATACCAAAATCCTTAAGCGTGGCATTGACGAGCAGATCGGTAACTCGATTCTGATCAAGTTCAACCAGATTGGCTCGCTCTCCGAAACCCTCGACGCGATTAAAATGGCCCAAGATGCGGGCTTTACGGCGGTCATCTCCCACCGTAGTGGTGAAACCGAAGACACTACCATTGCTGATCTGGCCGTAGGCACCTGTGCGGGACAAATCAAGACCGGATCGCTGTGTCGTTCTGACCGTGTCGCGAAGTACAACCGCCTGCTGGTGATCGAAGCCGAGCTAGGGGATGTGAGCTACCCCGGTTTGAAAGCCATCAAAGGCCAGTAGGTCAAAAACATAGCGTTCGCGTGTAAGAGATCTCTCAAAAATTTGTAAGAGATCTCTTACAAATGCCGACGAAATTCGCTCGAAACCTTGTAAGAAAAAGCGAGATTTTTCACTAATTCAACTTTAAGTGATTGTCTTAGTTGGGTTTTATGAAAGAAAGGCGGGTCCCTTGGGCTCGCCTTTTGCGTATTGGGTCCGCTTGAGAAGTTGCGCTGTTCTGCCACAATGCATTCAGGACAAGGGGAGGCAAGGATGCTTCAGGCAGGATGCAACGGGATGTATGCAGGTGCGCTGGGTGACACAGTGATGTGAGCCTTGGCAAGGAAGTCACCTGAGGAGGTTGACACAGGGAGTGGTCAGAGGAAGTGCTTGGAGCGGGCGGCCTACGGGCCGCCTTTTTTTGTGTAGGCCATTCACGCAATCATGGACGCCTTCCATCCGACTACAAAAAAACCAGCGTAAACGCTGGTTTTTTTGGGATGTGCTAACACTCTGCGCTTAACGCTCGAGTTTTTCCAGCTTACCCGTTTTGCCATCCCACTCTTCTGCATCGGGCAGAGGGTCTTTCTTCTCGGCAATATTGGGCCACACTTCGGCCAACTCCGCGTTGATCTCGATAAACTGCTCTTGGCCATCTGGCAGCTCATCCTCCGAGAATATTGCCTCAGCAGGGCACTCTGGCTCACACAGCGCGCAGTCGATGCACTCGTCCGGGTGAATAACTAGGAAATTGGGGCCTTCGTAGAAACAGTCGACTGGGCAAACTTCCACACAGTCGGTGTATTTGCATTGGATGCAGTTCTCGGTAACGACAAACGTCATCTTGCTATCCCTCTTGCGAGACCGAGAAGCCTCCCGGTCGTGGTCAATCGTGAATGGTTATAAATCTGCGGTTTTTTATAAGGTAAAAAGGTATGGGCGACATTCTAGTGGTGCCCATACCCGGCGGCAAGCGCTCGCGCTCATCTGTTGATGCGATTACTGACGCTCATTATATCCATTGTCTATAGCAACTCTCGCCACTGATACAACAAGGTCAGCGCTTCGCGAGGCGACAAGTCGTCGATATCCGCCTTACCGAGCGCTTCTACCACCGGGTGCGGGGCGCTGGCGAACAGGTCGTTTTGCTGCGGTATCGCAGGGCTCGCTGAGGGCCGCTGCTGCTCGTCGACATCCCGCTGTTCGAGCGTCATCAGCTTTTCCCGAGCGCGACGAATTACCGGAGCCGGGACCCCGGCGAGTTGGGCGACCTGTAAGCCATAACTCTGGCTGGCGGGGCCTGCCTCGATACGGTGCATGAACACGATACCATCGCCGTGCTCCGTTGCCGTCAAATGAATATTGGCGATGCCCTCCGCCTGCTCAGGCAGTGCCGTCATTTCAAAATAGTGCGTGGCAAACAGCGTGAGCGCCCGAGCGTTAGCGAGATGCTCGGCGCTTGCCCAGGCCAAGGAAAGCCCATCGAAGGTGCTAGTGCCACGGCCAATCTCATCCATTAACACCAGGCTGTGTTCGGTGGCATTGTGCAAAATATTGGCGGTTTCGGTCATTTCTACCATGAAGGTAGAGCGCCCTCCCGCTAGATCATCTGACGATCCGATCCGGGTAAAGATGCGGTCAACCGGGCCGATCTCGGCGGCATCGGCGGGTACGAAGCTGCCGCTATGGGCCAGCAGGGCGATCAGGGCGGTTTGGCGCATGTAGGTCGATTTACCGCCCATGTTGGGGCCGGTGATGATCAGCATGTGCTGCTCTGGGGTGAGCAGCACGTCGTTGGGCACGAACGGTTTGTCGCTGACCTGCTCCACGACCGGGTGGCGCCCGGCGGTAATGGTGATGCCCGTGGCCTCCACCAATTGAGGGCGCACCCAGTTGAGCGCGTCGGCACGCTCGGCAAAAGCACACAGTACATCCAGCTCAGCCAGCGCGCGTGAGGTGTTTTGTAGCTCGTGCAGTTGGGCGTTGAGCTCGGCTAGCAACTGATCGTAGAGCCATTTTTCCCGCGTCAGCGCCCGCGACTTGGCGGAAAGCGCTTTGTCCTCAAACTCCTTCAGCTCTGGGATAATAAAGCGCTCGGCGTTTTTCAGCGTTTGACGACGGATATAGTCGGCTGGCGCATGCTGCGCCTGGGCGCGGGGTAGCTCAATAAAGTAGCCGTGTACGCGGTTATAGCCAACTTTTAGGTTGGCAAGTCCCGTGCGTTCGCGCTCTCTCAGTTCTAACTGAACGAGATAGTCGCCTGCGTTTTCGGCCATGCCGCGATGCTCATCTAGCTCGGCATCGAAGCCATCGGCAATCACGCCGCCATCCCGAATCACTACAGGCGGGTTGTCGACCAGCGCTCGCGCTAGCGTATCGGCCAGCTCGGGGTAGGGGCGGATATGCGGCTTGAGGCTATCCAGGGCGCTGCCGCTGTCGATATCGGTCAGCAGCGCTTCCAGCGTGGGCAGCGTGGCGAGCGCATCTCTCAGTCGCGCGAGATCGCGTGGGCGTGCGCTGTAAAGAGCGACGCGGGCGAGTATGCGTTCCACGTCCCCCACGTCGCTCAGCGTATCCCGCAGGCTCATATAGTTGGCATCGATAGAGAGTAGGGCCACGCCGGCTTGGCGGCCCTCGACGATCTCCCGCTGGCGTAGCGGGCGATTCAGCCAGCGCTTTAAAAGCCGCGAACCCATGGCCGTGGTGCAGGTATCAAGCACGCTGGCCAGGGTGTTATCGTCGGTGCCGCCGAGGTTGATGTCGATTTCCAGATTGCGGCGGCTGGCGGCGTCGATCACCACGGCATCGTCGCGGTTCTCTACGCTGATGGCGGTCACGTGGGGCAGGCGCGAGCGCTGGGTATCGCGCGCGTAGTCGATCAAGACACCGGCCGCGATCAGCGCCGTGGAGAGATGCGCGCAGCCAAAGCCACGCAGGTCGCTAACTTCAAATTGGTCGCACAGGCTGCGGGTGGCGCTTTCCAGATCGAATAGCCACTCCCCCTGGCGGCGTAGGCTGCGCTTTTGCGACCACGCATCGGGCAGGGTCAGGCTCTCCGGCACCAGCAGCTCCGCAGGGGAGAGGCGGGTCAACTCGGCGAGCATTTCCGCTTCGCTCTCGACTTCCAGTACGTTAAAACGACCGCTGGAGAGCTCCAGCCATGCCAATCCCCAGCCCGCTTTTCCGGGGGCAACGGCCACCAGAACGTTATCTCGCCGAGCATCTAGCAGGGCTTCATCGTGCAGTGTGCCGGGGGTGACGATGCGCACCACCTGACGCTCCACCGGGCCTTTACTAGTGGCTGGGTCGCCGATTTGCTCGCAAATCGCCACCGACTCACCGCCTGCTACTAAGCGGGCTAAATAACCTTCCGCGCTATGGTAGGGCACCCCGGCCATGGGGATGGGTTTACCCCCCGACTGGCCGCGCTGGGTCAGGGTGATATCCAGCAGCGCAGCGGCGCGTTTAGCGTCATCGAAAAACAGCTCGTAAAAATCCCCCATGCGGTAAAACAGCAGTACCTCGGGGTGCTCGCGCTTGATGTTAAGGTATTGCGCCATCATTGGCGTATGGGCGGGGCTGGCCTGTGACATGGGCGTCCTGATTGAGCGTGGCGCAAGCGGTTGGCCTGCGGCATGTTCGTTGAGCAATTTCATTGAGAAAGCTAAACGCAGTATTCTACGCTACCCTAAGGTCTTACATGAAGGAGTCACCATGCCCCCCAGCGTTTCTAGCCTCAAGAACCTCGATTTATCGCTGCTTGCCCAGCGGCTGGGGCGGCTTTGCCTTCAGCTTGGCGTTGAAGTGACCGCCGCAGAGTCTTGCACCGGAGGAGGCATTGCCAGTGCGATTACCTCGGCGGCAGGCAGTTCGGCGTACTTTACAGCGGGCTATGTGACCTACTCAAACGCCGCGAAAACCCGCCTGCTGGGTGTGGAGCCTGCCACGCTTGAAGCCCATGGAGCCGTTAGCGAGGCCGTGGTGAAGGCGATGGTGGCGGGAGCCTGCCGTGAAAGCGGGGCTGATTTAGCCGTTGCGGTGAGCGGTGTGGCCGGCCCGGAGGGCGGCAGCGACGAAAAACCGGTAGGTACCGTATGGATTGCCTGGGGCAGTGCTGGACAGCAGCAGGCAGAGTGCTTCCACTTCCCCGGCGACCGCCAAGCGGTGCGGGAGCAGGCGGTGCGCGAAGCGCTGGCGGGTTTAGTGTCGAGGCTGAGCGCTCAGGCGCAGAAGAAATAATCGTTAAAGTTGCCGCTGAGGATTTGTTTAGCCGCTAATCTTTGGCATACTACTGGCTAATTATACAGCTTGTTATGAGGAATTTCCGCATGGCTCAGGAAGACAACCGCACAAAAGCGCTTAATGCTGCACTCAGCCAGATTGATCGCCAGTTTGGTAAAGGGACCGTTATGCGCCTTGGCGATGCGCCACGCGTCGTGATGCCGTCTGTCTCCACCGGTTCGCTGGGGCTGGATATTGCACTCGGCATTGGTGGTTTACCGTTTGGTCGTGTCGTCGAAATCTTTGGCCCAGAGTCATCGGGTAAAACTACCCTGACGCTTTCGGTCATTGCCCAAGCGCAAAAGCAGGGCAAAGTGTGTGCCTTCGTTGATGCCGAGCACGCGCTCGACCCCAGCTACGCTGAGA
>Ga0209503_10002069_pt1 | contig 10027 bp, 1 predicted proteins | sample SouAtlMetagenome_2_FD_187448 | JGI IMG/M metagenome (GOLD analysis project Ga0209503, IMG submission 187448) | Marine eukaryotic phytoplankton communities from Atlantic Ocean - South Atlantic ANT15 Metagenome (SPAdes) (version 2) | ecosystem: Environmental > Aquatic > Marine > Oceanic | place...
GGGGGGGGGGGGGGGGGGGGGGGGGGGGGGGGGGGGGGGGGGGGGGGGGGGGGGGGGGGGGGGGGGGGCCCCGGGTGGGGGGGGGGGGGGGGGGGGCGGGGGCGCGCGCGGGGGCGCGCGCGGCGATGCTGGAGGTGGAGCCGGCGGCGCCGCGGTGCGCGGCGCGGCCCGGGGGGCGGGAGGCGCGGGTGCGGGTGCGGGTGCGGAACCCCGCGGCGGCGGCGGCGGAGGCCGCGGTGCGCCCGGGCGCGGGCTGCGCGGGGCGCTGGCGCGTGCAGCCCGAGAGAATCCGCCTGGGGCCGGGCCAGGCCTGCGATGTGGACCTCGTGCTGCGCCTGCCGGCGAACCTGGCGCCGGCGGTGCGCAAGCGGGCGCAGTCCGAGGCGGGGCAGCGGGACGCGTTCCAGATCAGGAGCGCGCACTTCGAGCAGCGCTTCCACGTGACTTTCCACCTGGAGGAGGCGGAGGGTGCGGGGCCCTCCTCGAAGGGGGTGGGGGGAGGGGCGGGGGCGGGGGCGGGGGCGGGCCCCTCCTCCTCCCGGGGGGGGGCGGCGGAGACGGCGCGGGGGGGCGCGCTGCGCGGGACGAAGACGCCGAAGGCCGCGGCGGCGGCCGCCGCGGCCGCTGAGCTGGACCTGCTGAGGGGCTCTGTCGAGGCGAAGGATGCCCAGCTGCAGGACAAGGACGAAATTATCCGCGCGTTGTACAGCCGGCTCCAGGTGAACCTCAGCCGGGCCCGCGCGGAGGAAGTCGAAGCGGGCTCGGCGCGGGCGGAGTCCTCGGGGGCCGGCGCGGACTCGTCGCTCCTGAGCAGCGGCAGCGGGTCCTCGGGCAGCGGTTCAGGCAGCGCGGGGGGGCAGCAGATGGCGCAGCTCATGGGCGCGAACGCGGCTCTGCGATCTCGCAACCAGGCCCTGGAGATGGAGGCCATAGACCTCCGGGCAGAGCTGACGTCGTTCGGAAAGGTCAAGGCCATCCTCGAGGCGGGCGAGCCGGACGCGGCGGCGCTCGTGAGCGCCGCTCTGGAGCAGGAGCGAGGTTCGCAAGAGGCCCGCAACGAGAAGGTCCTGCGGATGATGGCCCACAAAGACCAGCAGATCCGCGGGCTGCAAGGGGAGCTGGAGGCGGCCATCGGCCAGGTCCACGAGCTCGAGGTAGAGCTTCTGGAGGCACAGTCACGGCTCGATCTCTCGGAAAGTCGCCTTGTGGAGGAGCTGGAGGCTAAAATCAATGTGGTGGAAGAGTGCGACGCCGCCCGGAAGAGGGCCAGGGAGGCCCAGTCCCAGATCGAGGGGCTCTCGGAGCAGGTGGCCCTCTCCAACTCCGAGGCGGAGTCCGTGCGCGAGGGCCGCGAAAAGAACGAGGAGGCCCAGAGGCGGCTTCTGCTCGCGGAGGAAGCCATCGCGCTCAAGGAGAAGAAGATGCGCGAGCGGACCGCGGTGGCTGTCCGGGAGGAGATGAAAGATGAGATGGAGACTCTGCGCAAGGAGGCGCACGCTGCCGCGGTAGAGGCCACGAAAGTGCAGTCTGAGCAGCGGGAGACCATCAAGTCGCTGCAGGAAAGGCTCGGAAGCCTCCAGGCCTCTCTGAATGCCCGGGAAGACGCAGGGGGGGCCCTCAGTGGGGCCGTCCGCTCGAGCCAGGCTGCCAACCTCAATGTGGCCCTTCAGGAGAAGACGCAAGAGCTACAAGCGGCTCAAACGGCCCTGCAGGAGTCCGACCGCGAGCTAGAGAGCCGTACGAGCAAGATTCACGAGCTTCAGAAGGAGCTGCGGCGCGAGAAGGGCCCTTCTGGGGTGGGCACGGAGAACGAGCGCCTCAAGGATGAGGTGGAGAAAATGTCAACTGCCCTCCAGAAGAAGGAGAGCAGTCTCCAACAGACGCGTTCTAGGCTAGCTAAGCTGGAGGAAGTGCACCGCTCAGCTCAGGTGACGGCCCTGCGCACGGAACGGACCCTGCAGAACGTCCGCGACCAGACAAAGGAAATGCGGTCTCAGGATGCGCAGAACGCGCAGGCTGCAGCGGCCCGTCTGACAGTCCGCGTCTCTACCTTGGCTGCAGCGGAGAGGAAGTTGAAAGAGGAGCTCGGAGGTGCCCGCAGGCAGCTGAAGAACCAGGACCGGGAAATTCGCGGCCTGCAGCAGCACGTGGCTGACCTCCAGAGCGAGCAGAAGCAGAGGGGTTCTTCCAGTGTTACGCAGGAAGAGGGCGCGGTGCCGAGATCCCCCCCTCCCTTCCAACAGGCGGCGGAGGACGCCGAGCTCACAATCGGCACGCTGCAGGCCCGAATCATGGCGTTGTCTGTGTCCAAGAATGAGGCAGAACAGCGCATGCGAGAGACTGAGGTCGGGCACGCGGAGGTCGTTCGCCGTTTGGAGCAGCAGGTACGTATGTCTCGGGCCGATGGCTCTGCCCGTCTGAAAAACCTGGAAGAAACTGTGAAGATCCTCTCTAGCAAGGGTGGCCTGCATGCCAGTGCGGGCGCCCTGTCCCTGGAAGTGTCCAGCCTCCGCCGGACTAAGCTTCGCCTGGAGGAGGAACTGCACCTCGCCAGTGAGCGGTCGTCTGGCCTGGCCAACAGCTTACAGGTCTGCCAGCGAGACCTGGCGAAACTCCGGGGTGTGGTAGACGCCTCCCCCTCCCGTCCAGTTGATCTCAACATGGAGAGAATTGCGGCAAAGCTCGCGGCCAAACTTGAATCTGCGCAAGAGGAGATCGACCGCCTCCGGCTATTCGATTCTGCGGGGGGCACCTCAAGGGGACTGCACAGAGCGGAGGCGTCTGGTCAGGCCCCGTCTGCGCCGGTGATGGTGGAGGGCGCGAACGTGGTTGGGGACCTGCACGAGACAAACACAAAGCTCGACGTGGAGGTGAAGCGGCTGAACGTATGCCTCGAAGAGGCACAGAAGTCTGTGGAACACTGCCAGTCCGCCATAGAAGAAAAGAACAGGCAGATCAGGAGGCAGGAGGAAATCATCTCGCAGAAGAATCTGGAACTAGCGGCCGCCCACACGGCGGAAGCTGCCGCCGTCTCCCGGAAAATGGTAGAGATGGAGAGGAAGCTGCAGAAGGAAACTGCTCTCAGGGCCGCAGCCGAAGGGGAAAGCAAAGCGCACGCTCTTGAGACTGCGCACTTCCGCTCATTGTTCCAGAGCCTGGAGGAACAGCACAGAGGAGACGCTGAAACGCTAACGGCGCGCATCAAGGAGCTCGAAACAGCGCAGGCCCAGATCTCTCAGTCCCACACACAGGCACTCCAGAAATGCAAAGAGCAGTCGATCGAGCTCAAGACCGCCCACACGGCGCTTGAGACCCTGCAGGAAGGGAGCATGACTGACCTCCAAAACTCCGTCGTCACATTGACGTCGCAGCTGTCCACGTGTAAGGCCGTTGAGCTGAACCAGAGACACCGTATCGAGACTTGCCTCAAGGAAAGAGACAACTTGGTCCGGAATCTGAGGAATGCCACCGAAGAGCTCCGCGAAGCCCAGCGGGCTACGCAGGACGCCATGGTAGAATGCGCGCAGGTCCGCACTGCCGCCGACATTTCGTCTGGGGAAGTCAAGGCGCTCCGGGCCGAGCTTGCCGCCCGTGGCGACGAGTCTATCGCCGCGGCGAGGGAGATCGATTCAGCACGCGCCGCAGCTGTGGCGCATGAGCAAGATGCAAAGGCTCTACAGGATGCGATTGAGTCGCAAAGAGAGGCCCACTTCCAGAAGCTCTGCGCCGAGCGCGCGCAAGCTTCGGCGGCCATCCGCAATGCCCATTCCGAAAGTGTGAGGGCGATGTCGAGTGCGGCTTTCCCCGTCCACGAAAAAATAGGCGCGCAGGTGCTTTCTGCGCTCGACCGCATGCTCTCCTGCCTGGCGGATACAGATTCTGAAAGCCAATGGCAGGAGTCGGCGGTTGATAGGCTCAAGGAGGTGACCTTGGAGGCTCTGCGGGCTCACTACCGGGAAAGCCGGGTGGTGAAGGAGCAGGAGTTCGACATTGAGGTTTTGAGGTCCAATCTGAGGATGGCTGAAGAGAAGTTGGACGAAAGCCAAACCGAACTCTTCAAAGCTCTCACCCGGCTGCGCCACCAGGAGTCGCTTGTTCTTCAAGGCACCTCCACGAAGGCTCTCTTCGTAGAAGAGCGGATGATGATGCAGAGCGAGAACATTCAGGCACTCAGTAGTCAGCTCGAGGACGCAAACGGCAGGCTTGTGTCCTGCCAGGCCCGTGAGGAGCATCTGCAGCGCGAGGCTCAGGCAAAGGAGGCAGAAAATTCGTGCCTGCGCCGCAAACTGGAGATTCTTGAAGCGGACGAGTCGCTCTTGGTGCAGGATAGGAACCTCATTCAGGATATGGAGCGGCAGATTATCGGGATGCAGAACGAAGTCTTCGCGTACTTCGACTCCAAGATCAGCCTTTGGGACGACCAGAATGCCTCAAAGGACAAGCTTGTGGCCCTCTCCGGTGAGGTTTGCCGCCTCAAGGTTTCCGAGTCTGCTCTCTCTCTCCAGATGTCTGCAGCGCATACGAGGTGCGACGCAGCTATAAAAACAATCGGGTCCTTGAAAATCGTCGTCGGCGATCTCGAAAACAAGCTGGAGAAAATGTCAAAGGGTGCTGTCCATGACTCGTCTGCGGAGCCCCTCTCCATCAAGTTGCACGGCGAAGTTTCCAAGTTGCAGAACACCATATTCGCGTACAAGGAGGAGGTGTTGAAGTACCGACAGGCCCTGTCTGCGAAGGATCTGGAGCTCTGGGACGCTCAAACCCTGCAGACAGAGGCAGAGAACAACGTCCTCGCAGTGTCAGACACGTCCCGCGCGGCGCTGCAGAGGCTTCGGGAGGACATGGCAGCGGCGCATGCGCTTGAGATCCAGAAGTTGGAGGATGAGGTGAAGTCAAGCAGAAGTGAAGCCACTGAGGCCGTGCACGCCGTGCGCTCCGCGGCCGATCTGGAAATGAACCGCGCCGACCAAGAAGCTGAAGCGGCGATGGAGCTGCTCCGAGCCCAGGCTTCACAGGAGATTGAGAGCATGAAGCAGCAGGTGCCTGAGCCCCTGTACTTGGAGAACTTGCAGGCGTCGCTGCGGCATGCCGAGACCGAGTGCACCCGTTTGAAGAGCGACAACGACCGCTTGCAGCTCGTCGTCGAAGACCAGGAAGAAGAGCTCCTTGATCTGCACGGTCAGTACGAGATTCAGTCAGAAACGCTGCAAGAGATAGAAATGCTCCTCCAGCGTCTCGAGGCCAAGGCTGAGTCAACCAGTACCCAGGGAGGAGCTCGGAGGGTGTCGTCTCAGCAGCACAACATCGCTGCCCTGTCGAGGCAGCTCGTCCAGGCTAAGTTGAGCCAGGCCGAGCTCCAAAAGAAGCTCCGGAGGGGAGCGAAGGAAGGGGCACACATGCAGCGTCAGATAACGGAGAGGGACGAGCGCATCCAGGACCTGAAGAAGGAGCTCAAGGTGAAAAACAAGGCTGCGGTAATTTCGAGAAAGCAAGCGTCGACAGCGAAGAAGGAATCGGCATCGGGCTGGCTCGCCAAGGGGAAGGCTGCCACGCCGGGAGGTGCCCGGGCGGCGAAGAGGGGAGGCTCGTCTAGCAGCTCTGGAACCGATCCTATCGAGGACGAAATCAGTTCGAAGGCGACAGAGATCGAACTGCTGGAGTCCAAGCTCACGGAGGCTCTGCTAAAAGAGCGGGACTACGAAGGGCGGGGGGAAAAATTGGAGACCCTTCAGAAGTTGTGCGCCCAACAGCGGAGCACCCTGATAGATCAGGGTAATTACGCCGAGAGCGCGCAGCAAGAGATCGCGACGGCCCTCGCCATCATTCGGGGCCTCATTGGAGTCACGAATCCGTCCCCTTCCAGTGACACGGCCAACCTCGTGTCAACCGTCCAGCAGCTCGTCAAGGAGTACAGGCGGAAGAATACAGAGCTGAAAAAGGCCAACGCCGCTGCGAAGGAAGCTCAGTCCAGGCTCTCCGCCATAATCGAAGAGCAGAAAACGTCTCCTCTGGACTTGTCTCAGCGGGCTGTGATCCGGGATTTGACTTTGCGCTGCAACGACCTGACACACGACCGCAGCAAATGGAAGAAGGAGGCCCAGCGGCTGATGGAGCGGCTTCGCGCGCTGAGGTCTACTCTTGGCTCGTCTGAACCCACGTCGAAAAAGGTGTCGGTGCCTGCCGTTGCACCTGCTCTGGAGGACAGCAACGAGGGCATCGCTTTCCCCCGCCACCTCGATGACGCGCCCACTGCTCTCACGGAGTCCCAGGCGCTGTGCGCCCTAGTTGAACAACACCTGGAGTCCCTCTCGGGCATCCACAGTGCCGTCCGCGACGGCGTTGAGAGTCTCACTACGAACGTCGAATCTCTAAAGGCGATACCTGCGCATGCCGCCGGACGTCTACAGTCGTCGTTGGACGACACCGAGGGCACGCTTCAAAATCTGTCTGTTCACGAGGGGAATTTCTCTACTGCCGTTGAAGCGGCATGCGCCACCATGAGAGTGCTGAGGAATGGCCTTGACGAGGCCATCGCGCAAGACGAGAGCCGGGTCCCCGCTGCAGAGCTCCCCGCTCCTGAGGGCAGCTTCGGCCTGCATCTCGACCCGCGGCAGGATCCGAAGGCGGCCGGGGTGTCTCAGTACGACATGCATCGGCGTCAGAGGATCAAGACTCTCCGAGAGGAAAACGTGGCTCTTCAGGATCAGGTGGCCAAGGTGACGGAAGGAGTCGACCTGGCGCACGAGCAGGTCAGAGCCCTCACGGCAGAGAAGACTCGGCTCGCGGAGGAGAACGAGGGGTTGGAAAAGCAGGTCGCAGCCCTGCGGGAGTCCTACGAGGCTGTGCAGCGCACGCTGAACGAGACGGCGTCGGCGGACGTCATGATTGCGAAGGCTGCCGAAGCTGAGGCAAAGATGAAACTCGTGGAGAAGGAGATGGCCACCGAACGTTCCGCGTCCGCGGCCCGCAACGACAGCTTGAAGGAGGAAATCCTGCACCTTACGCGATCACTCGAGACGGAGCGCGAGGACCGGGCCAAGATAGTGACGACGCTGCGTTCCACCATCCAAGAGCTCCGAAACCAGTCGCAGAACGAGACGCAGCAGGAGGTGGAGTTCAAGGTCCTGCAGAGCCAGGTCGACGAGTCTGAGATAAACCTCCGCCTCCTGGAAGAAACGAACAAGTCTCTGAAGGCGGAGCTGCGCGAGATCAAGGTGAAGGCCGAGGCCGCCAAAATCGACTACGAGCACAGGTTGCAGCGCCTCCAGCAGAAGAACCAGGACCTCCACGGACAGTTCTCAGACACTCGCGTCCTTTACGACTCTCTGGCTCGCCGCCTCTCGAGTGCCGAGGAGGAACTGAAAAGCCACGAGAGGACCTCGGAGCAGAGGCTCAGCACCTGCATGGAGAGCCTCACCCGGGCTAAGGCAAGGGTGGACGAAGGGCTCAGCACCTGCGGCGAGAAGGCCCTCGACGTGGAGAAGATGATGCTGCAGTTCTCCACCAGCATCGCCAACGTCGAGAAACTCCAGCACGAGGTGAAGCAGACGAAGTGGGGGCACATGATGAAGTCCATGCACTTCTCCGCCGCTCTCAACAGTATGCGCCTCGACGCGCATGCGGCCCAAGACGAGGCAAAGAGGAGGGAAAGAGAGCTGATGGTGGAGCTCGAGACCCTGTCCGTGAAGCTGCGCGCGAGCGAAGAGGAGAAGTTGGCGTCCCGGGACCGGTCGAAGAAGTCAATGAAGAGCCTGGAGGAGATGAAGTCGTTCTCGGAGATGGAGCGCAAGGCGATGCACGACCGCCACAGCGCCCTCCTAGACGACATCCAGAAGAAGCACTCGCGGGAGCGCAGGTCGATGCAAGCCCAGCTGGAGGCCGCCGTGCAGACCGCAGTCGCAACTGCCGGCCAAAAGTTCAAGGCTGCCACGGCCGAGAAGGTCGCGCGGCTCGAGAAGCGTACAGCGAGTGCGGAGGCACGCTTGGCCGACAGCTCGAAGAGGAACAAGGAGCTCACTCGGCAAGGGGAGGCAGAGATCGCGAGGGTTCTGCAGGAGTTCTCAAAATACAAGAGTTTGAAGGAGAAGGAGGTGGGCCGCCTGGAAGAGAAGATTGGGAAGGCGGCCGAGGCAAAGGCGAGGTCTAAGATCTACGGGGGTCGCGGCAGCCGCAAGCCTGCCAGCGCGAAGGAACCGGCGCCATGGGAGTCCGAGGGGGGCGAAGAGTACAGGGCCCATGCTTCCAGCGCAATCACAACCATTCAAGACGCGTTGGGCTCCGACAAGGTCGCGGCAATGCAGCGCGAGGTGGCCATGACGCAGAGGAAACTGAAGCTCGCCGAGAAGGCCATGGATGAGCTGAAGCAGAAGCTGCAGAAGAGCCGCACCAAGGTGGAGTATCTGCAGGGCCGCCTCACCGCCGCGGAGCGGGCGAGAGAATCGGACACGCGCCCCAGCATGGACGCCTACGAAAGTTTGCGGACGCAGCTGAAGGCCGCGAAGGAGGCTGCCAAGGCGGCCAATTACGAGAGCGCGCGGAGGCTCCGTGAGATCAAGGCGCTGAAGGGGAGCGACTCCGCCTCCCGCGAGGACTCGAATAGGGCAGCGGCTGAGCAGGCCGAGGCCCGCGCTGCCGCGGAGCAGAAGCTCCAGCAAGCCACCTACGCCATTGACCGCAAGGACGTGCTCATCCGGGACATGAAGGGCAAGCTGGCGTCCCTGGAGTCGGCCGACATTGGGCGGCTGCGCGCCGCCGTTGAGGAGAGCGAGGGCAAGATAAAGAAACTGCAGCTTGCGATCAGCCGCAAGGACGACGTCATCCGGGAGTCCAAGCAGCACATCGACCGCCTCACCGAGTCGGCCGCCGCTCTGGCTGTGGGCGAGGAGGCTGCACGGTCCGACGCCCTGGCCCAGACCCTGCGCGCGGACCTCGCGAAGAAGAGCGACGAGATGAAGCACCTCCGGGAGCTGGTCTCGCGCTACGAGGCAGGCATGAACCAGGGCCTGGCCTCTGCCGAGCTGGCCGGGAGGCGCGAGAGCGAGGCCTGGCACCTGGCCGGGGAGGAAGCACGCGAAATGCACTCCCGTACGCTCTCGCTGCTTGAGTGCACGCGGTCGCTGAGCCTCATCGTGGTGCGCAACGCGGCGGCGATGCGGACAGCAGCAGGAGTCTCGGGGTCGGGCGGCCAGGGCGCTCCCCCCGCCTCCGCGGAGGGGGGCGCAGGCGTGGACAGGACGCACCAGACCTCCGTCCGGGCGGCCTCGGAGGCCCTCGCAGACTTCGTGCAGACGCTCGGAGGGCGCCCCCAGGCGGACGTCCCGGAGCGCTGGCGGAGAGAGCTCCTCACGTCCCTGGTGGAGACGGCGCATTCGGAATCGGAGTGGGCCGAGACGGTCCTCGCCAACGCGCTGGGCTTCGCGCCCAGCGCCGACGCCTGGGTGCAGGAAGGCTCGACAGAGGCGGCGGAGCCGGGCAGAGGCGCGATGCTCGCGGACGAGCTCGAGTACGTCAGCCAGCGCATGGCCTGGTCGCTGCAGGAGAGCCCCTCCGGCGCCGCGGAGGCAGAGTCCCCCCCGCCTTCGTCCGAAATTTAGAGCGTGTACATTGTGTACACAATGTAGGAGTAGTAGAAGTTGTTCGTGTAGATTACCTGAGATATTAATACATTATGCCTGCGTGTACTATCCGCACCTCCTGTACTATATTCCGACGCCGGCTGCTTGAAGCCGGGAGGCACGGTTTTTCTCAGTCGCGCCAGCGCTCCCCGCAGCTGGAGCACACGAAGAAGAGCGTCATGGCCTCGGCGTCGTTGCGGCTAGTGGACTGGAAAAATACGGCCTCGCCGTGGTTGCACTTCGGGCACTCCACCGTGTTTGTGCGGGGCAGCGTCGGGTCTGTCACGACGTCGGTGAGCACGAGCGTCCGCTCCCTGAGGTGCAGCCCCGCCCTGTCAGCCCCTGCCGCTCGCAGGGCGGGGGCGGGGCGGAGGCGGGGGCGGGGGCGGGGGGGAGCGGCAGGGAGGGGGGGC
>Ga0209503_10002072_pt1 | contig 10022 bp, 2 predicted proteins | sample SouAtlMetagenome_2_FD_187448 | JGI IMG/M metagenome (GOLD analysis project Ga0209503, IMG submission 187448) | Marine eukaryotic phytoplankton communities from Atlantic Ocean - South Atlantic ANT15 Metagenome (SPAdes) (version 2) | ecosystem: Environmental > Aquatic > Marine > Oceanic | place...
GTGGTAGAAAGAAGTATTCACATTGGGCGATTATCAATCGTATTCGTTGGCACAATGAGATAGAGACTAGAGGTGGGGAGTTTAAAATTAGTAATGACTACATCTGTTTCTATGCTAGATTGTTTCATGCTAGACATCCACAACATAAAGACTTCTTTACACTAAAGCCATTGAAAGAAGAAAAGGATATAGCTATGTTAGAGGTTCATAGTGATAACAGGAATGTTAGCTTTCTTTCTCAATTCAGGAATCATAGCTAATCGCATATCTCTTTCTAGTTCTAAGTCTCTAAGCATATCTGACTTAACAGTTATTGATATGTTCTCATTCCTCATAAGCCTATCTCTACGCTCTCTCCAGTTAGCTAGATACCTATCTATTGCTCTGACTTGACCCTTAACATTTAACACACCTTGCATATTACTTCTATAAGCTGATAGTTCATCAAAGCGTTGTTGTTTTTTAAGCGAATTGATAGTCTGAACAGCCTTGTCAACCTCATTCCTTAATTCATAGAACTGTTGTTGATATCCGCCTGACTTATCTAAGTCTAGTAATAGTCGGTTAAAGACTGGCATCTTACTTAATTGGAAGTTAGAAGGTAGCAGAGGACTCCCTGTAGCTCCTCTAGTGATAGTATCAATAGCAGTTAATACATATCCACCAAGTGTACCTGTATAACCTCTCATAACATGCTCTATCTTAGATGGAGATATGTTAAAGAACTCTCCCATAACTTTAGCTAACTCATTGGTAGTTGCTCTTGATTGTAGTCCAGCTTCTTTTTTCTGTTGATAGTAGGGAACAATCTCTGTGTTAGTGAAAGTATTTTTATTATTATAGACTTCTGCTATAGGTTTAAGTAATTGTAAACCACCACCTGGTTGGAAAAATGGAATACTTGCTGAAGTTTTTAACTGTCTAGCTGTAGAGGTTAAGACTTCGTCTACTGACTTTCTTGTAAAAGCATCATCACCTAAAGTCATATCAAATAATCTTTCAGGTATAGCTTTAAATAACATACCTACTTCAAATGGAATAGGTATCTTAACTGCATTACCATCGCCAATAGGTATTATCCAGTTATCATCTCTTACTTCTCGTTTTAGATTTTTGTATTCATCTGAGTCACTTACCATCATGTAGTAAAGTCCTGTAAGAGTTACTAACATACCCCCTCGTAAAGCTGCTCTTCTAAATATTCTTGATTGAACATCCTGGAGTGTTTCACCTTCTTGGAGTTTTTCAACAGAAGAGTATTTACCAGTTAATCCTCTATACAGAACATCAAGACCCTGCACTCTTGCATTTAAAAATGGTATCGCAGCAGTGATGACTTTGAACATAGGGTCTAATCCACGCCTTCCAAAATTTATTATTTCTAGTGCCTGGAACGCAGCTTCGGATTGAGCTTGTGCTTCTGTATATCCTTCTTCTTTTAGTTTCTTGTAAACTCCTTCGTACACAGCTAATCTAGTTGCACCATCAGACTTGGTTGTTAATGCTCCTAATCCATCCCATACTTTAAAGAAAGCACTAGAGGCTGACATTCCGTTTTCTGGTGTTAGTCCTTTCTGTCTCATAGTTCTAGTAATGAATTGTTTTACACTACCTTCATCATTAGAAAAGTCATACCCACCAAGAACACCAAACTTCTCTAAGTTTTCCATGTCTCTAAACATATTCTTAACTGAATCTACAACAGGAGTATAAGGTGCACCACTTGTCACAGCAGATGATAATGTATCTCTAAGTATGTTAATAACAACAAATCCTGGGTCACGAGTAACTGTATCTCTTAATATACCTGCTGGAAAAGCTAATATCTTAGTGATTGTTCCTGTATTTACACCGCCTATTCCTTGTATGCCATGAAATAAATTAACATCATCAACTTCATAAAATTGTTTATTACCATTTTCAAATACAAATATAGTATTTAACTTGCTTGATTGTTTAGGAGTAACAGGTCTTGCTTCTCCTATTGATTGTAAGTCTCTTAATAATTTTGCAGTACCATCATTTTTAAGTGCTGCTGTAAGAATAGATAATGAGTTTCTTGATATAGCTTCTATTGGGTCTACATCTATTATATCTTCTGACCCTTCTATTTTTATAGCTAATGGGTTATTAGGTAATGAACCGCCTGCAATAGTTGGTGCACTAATACCTGCATCATCTACCATGTTTCTATAGAAAGGATAGTATGAAGAATGTGTTCTCCATAGTTCAGCTTGTTCAGGGTCTAACAAACCTTTCTTTTCGGCAAAATCTATTAATTTATTATTCCAAGTTTGATAGTTGTTATAGACTTCTAATACTTCTGGATGTTGTTGTTCTATTCTTTGTATTAGGGCATAGTCCTCTGCTTTAACAGGTGTCTCTACTAGCTTACCTTGGGCATCAAAACTTTCTGCTCTTTTTAATGTAGCGTAAAGTTTAAATACTTTTTCTAAATTTACTTCTGGATTACTAAACAATGGTGCAAGTATCTGTATAAGACCACCTGTTTCTCCATTCTGTAATTCTAAATCTTTAACATTTGCTAATGCTGAATTGCCTTCTATAACATCAGATACATATCCTCTAGTAAGCATACCTTGGAATAGACCTCTTGCTCTATCTGCTAATCTTAAAGCAGCCATAGTTGCTGTATCTGCTGTATTGTTAAAGTATCTTACCTCTTCACTATCTTGTGAAGCTTGCATTATCTTCTTGTCTACTTTGTCTAACTTATCTATAAAGTTTTGTCTAAAATCTTTAAAGAAACTATTAATAGATGTAACTGGGTCTTTAACAGCTTCTATAGTTCTAGCACCCCAAGACCTATCAGGTTGATATTTACCACCAAGTCTTTCTGATGCTTCTGCTATATCAGAGTCTATGCCATCATATCCTGGTCTAGAGAATGTAGGTATATCTTCTGGAGTTTTAGCAGATAAGTCTTTGTTAAACTCTATAGCAACCTCTAAAGCCATGTCTGAGGCATTTAGATTGTAAAAAGGTATTGCACCCCTAGGTGTTTGTTTAACTGTTTCTTCCGCTTCTGCTAGAGCATCTGCTAGTTTAATATTCTTTTGAGAATTAGTGCCGTCATTAAATCTTTGACCTCTACTAAATGTAGGTATGTCTCCAGCTCTTAATTCAGCTATCTCATTTTTTTGCTGTTGTATTTCTTTTTCTAATCTTCTGGCAGTAGCATCAGTCATCCTATCTCTTTCTTGATTAAGCTGTGCTTCTTTATAATAAATACTAGATTCTAAATTAGATATTCTTTGATTCTTTTTTTCTCTTGCAAAGTATGCATTATCTGCTTCTCTACTAAAGGTAGGTATATCACCACCTATATCTTTTACTTTTGATGGAAAGTAACCCCATCGTGCCCAACCATTATTGCCATCCCAACGAACATCTCCTGCTTTTAATTCATAAGTATGTACTGTTGATGGAGTTACTTGAGGTGCACCAAATACATCCATTATATTATCCATTTGGTTATAAAGTTGTTCTTGACGTAAATCTACTGCACCTGTTTTATCTATTTGTTCTTGCCTTCTTCTAGCTCTATCTGCATCTCTTATTTCTTGTTGTGTAACTTTAGAATCTTCTACAAGAGCTTCAGCATCACTTAAAAATGGAGTTATTAAGTCTCCTTCTCGCAAATCTCTTGAAGGTGCTGCTTGATACATAGTAATAGTAGCATTTGGATTACCTTTAATTTCTTTTAACTTATTTAAAAATCTTTGTTCTTCAGCTCTTTCTTGAGGTCTAGCTGTGCTGTAATCTCTTAATCGATTGTAATCTACATTAGCACCAAAGGTAGAATAACCTTCTGGACTAAACTCTTCACTAGGCATTGCATTTAAGTCATGTGCAGGTGGACCATATTGTGCAAGCACATAATCAGCTACATGACCAGATGATTCATCTCTAGGTCCTCTACTAAATAAAGAAACTTCTTCAGCTATACCTCTACGACCAACATCCATACCTGCAAGAGGTACACCTTCAGATTGTAAATCTAAAACTACTCCAGCATTTTTAAGAAATGCAGATAACTCTGTATTAAGTTTTGCAGGTAATCCTAAAATATTTCTAATAGTTTCTACAAATTCATTCCATATACTTTTAGTAGCACCTGGTTTTGTTGGTATAGATTCTAATAGTTCTTGAAAGTTTCTATTTGTTAAACCAAATGTTAAAAACTCTGAAGAATCTGCTTGAGGATTGCCACTTTGTATTCCATTAATTTTATATTGTATAAAATTTTTCTCAAAACTTCTTAAACCATTGCTTATTTCATTTTTAGTACGAAAATTTCCATTAATAAAATATATATTCATTAATTCTGACTTTAAAGAAACATTTAATGTATTCGGTAAACTTAATAAAAATTCATCAAAAGTTATATTACCTGCTTCAATATTTGTAGCACCTTCATCAAATTTTGACATAATATCTCTAACATAAGTTTCAACTTTTGTTCTTTGACTAGCTAAGTCTTTATATGCTTTAGCTATTTTTTTATTTTTAGATTTTGCACCACCAGCTAATTTCATTTGTGCAACAGTAGCTTGATGTATACCTTCATGTAATAGTGTTTCAAAATTAACACCATTAGAATTTTCTATGTAATTAATTATAGTTTGATTAGCTGGGCGATTAGTAACAGAAAAATCAGGATTACCCATAGCACCTGGTTTTAATTTTTCTAAATCTTTTATAGTATCTGCAATATCTTTACCATACATATCATTTATACGCATTTCAAAATAGTCTGGATTATTTCTTAAATAAGAAACTCTACCTCTAAAACCTTTTGTTTTAGTTTTATCTTGTGTTATTTCTAAAGGAAAGTCATAACCTAATTTTTCTAATGCAACTAAAGATTGATGAACTTTTGTAGCTATAATTTTATAATCTTGATTAGGTGCATTATTTTTTAACCACTTCATCATTTTTACAGAATCACCTTTAGCACGACTTCTTGGATTAAATACACCTGTTTTTTTTAAGTTATCTAAAATAAACTGTCTTTCATTTGCTTTTTCTATAAAACTCATTTGCCTGCTGTCATAAATTTTATTTGGCACAGGACTTGTAATAGGTGTCGTAGGAGGCGTTGTAGGACCTGCTGGAGGCGTAGGAGTTGTAGGTTTAGGCTTTGGTATAGTTAAAGGTCTAATGCCTCTAGGCTTAAGCGTAGAAACAACTTCTTCTCCAGGCACTTCTGTTCTCGGAGGCACAGGTCTATCTTCAGGAATCCTATCTCCAAACATAAATTGTTCTAGGTCTCTATCACCAAGTCTAGTGCTTCGTATTACACCTCTTTCTCTTCTGCCTATTCTGCCAGACTCAATATCATTAAATACATCTTGTGCGTTTTTATATCCTGAAGAACGCATAGCCTGACCCATAGACTTAAAGAAATCTATTATCTTGTTAAAAATACCTTCTGTTTTTGGAGGATTATTAACTAGTAAATCTTTTTTTCTAAATAGCTCTGCTATAGCTTCTTCATAATAAAACTCTGTAGCCTCTGCTGCTGTTCTAGTTTTTTGACCAATATCTGCATAAGTACCTTGTGCTTGTTTAAGAAAAGTAATATTAGTATTAGGAACTTTTTGTTTTTCTACTTGTTTTTTAAGATATTGATATTCTTTTGCAGTAATTAAATCTTTTGCACGCAAAGCATGAATTACCTCATGGTCTAATATTTTATTTAATCGTTGTTGTATTTCTATATCTGTAGCACTACCATCAGGATTTACTGCATTAAGAGACAAGAAAATAGTATCTGTATTACTATCATATTCACCTCTAGCTTTGTCTCCAGTTTTAGGGTCAACTAACATTCTAGGGTCATACTTTATTTTATCTCCTACTTTTCTAAGAGTAGTTGTAGAGATAATGTCATCACTTATAACAATGCCAGTATCTTTAAGACCTATTTTATCAAGATTTTTTCTAACTTCTTTTGCAAACTTATTAGTCTTACCTTCTTCTAGGGTTTCTGCATAGTTAATAGTTTTAGGTATTACTTCTGCTGGTGGTAATAATCTTTCTTGTCTTACTTTTTCTTTCTCAACAAGCTCTGCTATACCTTCTGGTGTAAGTTTGTTTTCTGATGCTTGTGCAGTAAGCCTTGCACCAAACTCTTGTGGTGTTTCATTAAATCCTTCTGCTCTTCTAGCTATATCAAACTCAAAGTTATCTCTAATTTTGTAATCATTTGTTCCTTCAACTTTTTCTGCTCTACCGCTATAAATTAAATCATCTAAAAATTGTTGACCTCTACCAAATTTTTCTAAAGATTTTTTATTAAAAGTCATATTGTTACTTTTCATTTGAGCAACAAAGTTTGCTGTATCTTCTGCAGAATAATCTCTTGGTTTAAAGTCTGGGAAAGTTGTTCTTGAATTGAACGGAGAAAGTGAATGTATTTTAGCCAAGAATAATTCTTTTTGACCTTTATTCATTTTTTTGTAATCAGCAGTACCTGTGTACTGTTCTGCTGCATATTGAACAGCAGGACTATTGAAATCTAAATCAATATTTTTAGATGCTGCAATATCTTTTACATATTTAACTGATGTATTAGGCTGTTGTTTATCAGCAATAATAGATGGTTGTCTATTTTCTTTTTTTGCTTGTTTTTCAGTAAATTGGAATAGTTCTTGTGCATAAGCTGAAGCAAAATCATTAAATTCTTTTGGTGTTAATAATTGTTTAGCATCAGTCATTTTAATTCTAGGATAACTACTAGAAGTTTTACCTGGATTTTGTGCAACAAAACTATTAACTAATCCTCTTAGTTTTACTTGCGATTTAGATTTATCAGGCACAGTATTTATTAACTGTTGTATACCAATATCTGCAGCTTTAGTATCTAATATACTTTGACCAATTTCATACGCAGTAGCACTATTAATCATACCTAAATTATAGGTATCATTTTTTAATTTATTTAATAATTGAGCTACATCAAAATTATCTAATAACTTTTGTTTGGCTATAGCTGCATCTGTTTGTTTATCTTTGGTATCTAATACGACAGGACTGTCAGGGTTGGATATATCTATGAGAGAAAATTTATTGTCAGGTGTTTCAATAATTTCTACTTGTGGTTCTACTGCAACTTCTTTAGGTGCAGGTATTTGTGGAACTGTAACTACTTGTGTATCTTGTACTACATCAAGTGTCCCTTGTTCTTGAGCTAGTTCTGCTTTTTTTGCTAGAATTAATTGTTCTTTCTTTTCTTCGGCTCTAAGATTATCTTCTTCCATTTGTTTTTTTCTTACAGCTTTCTTACCAGCCATACTAGAAACAACTAAATCAGCAGCACCACCGATAATGCCACCAATAGTAAATTCTTCAAACATACTTTCGCCAATAGGAAGCTCATCACTGTAGAGTCCTCTAGCTGTTAAGTCTTGTAATATACCTGCAGCTACCTCTTGACCACCTTCAACAGCACCTGATTGTAATGCAGATACTAATCTTTCTTTTGTAGATAGTGGTGCATTTTTATGAACTTTACCTAATATAGCTGCAATAGGTGCTACTTCTGTTAAACCTATTACACCACCAAATAGTTCAGCAGTTGTTTCAGCTAGACCGCTAACATCTTCACCCATTTCTCTAGCCATTTGTAATCTATCGCCTTGTGCTGCTATACCTGTTGGTACAGCTAAAGCTGCTGGTGCTATAAATTCTGGTGTTTTAAAATAATCTTTACTAAAAACTGATTTAGGTGTTTTTGTTAAAGCTCTACCTACTAAACCTGCACCAAAAAATGGTCCAAATGAACCTATGCCTTCTCCTAGTTTTGTAGAAAACTTATCGGCATATCGTGGGTCTGCTGCTAATGGAGATTCTTGCCTTAGTTTATCTTGTAGTCCTTCAAGACCTTTATATAGATTACTATCGTTGCCTATATCAAATAAGCCAACAATACCTGTAGGCACATCTAAAGCTAATCCAGCAGCACCTCTTGGTATTGCTTTTGCAAATTCTCCTACTTGTCCTAATGCTGTTGTTTGATTTATATCTATACCATATTTATCTTTAACAACTTCAGCTAATTGTAGTCTTGTTTCGGGGTCTAAATTATCAGGAACTTTTATTTTTTTCCCACCGCCAATATCATATTCAGCCATAATTTATTATCCTACTTCTTGGACTAAACCTAATAATTCATCTCTTTTATCTTTTTCAGCAACTGTTATTCCTTGTAATCTTTGTATTCTTTCCATTAATGCAACTTCTCTTAATTTTGCTTCATCTGCTGTTAAAACTCCAGAGTCTACTAAATCATTCAAAGATTGATATTGTTTAATAGCAACATCTAATGGCATATTAGCTACATCTGCTTCGTATTTATTTATTTGTGCTTCTATAAGCCTACCTTGTAGACCAGCTAAATCTTTAGCATCTCTCTTACTTTGAACACCAAAATAAGCATCAGATATATTTGAACTTAATTCACCTAAATTTTTAGCTGAACCTATAGCTCCACCAAGACCTACTAACATATCTGCACCACGAGAAGAGTTTGCAAAATCTTTAAATTTTTGACCTAATCCTTTATCTGCATTTATATCACTAGTAATTAAATCATTGACTACTTTATCTTTTGAGTCATCAGTTTGTGTTTGTACTGTTGCTGGATTAATTTCTTCATCTGGACTTAATGCAAGTTGTGTTAAATTCATTGCTGTTCCAGTCAAAGGAAATGCTGCTAAAGCAGTTCTTTTTCCACTAAATACTCTTTCAGGTATAACTTTACCTGTAGTATTGTCAATCATTTTAGATGTTTGAGTTTTAGGGTCTATAACTTTTCTTTGTCCAGTTTTTAGTCCTCCTTGTAAAGCTGGATTTTTTTTAGTATAGGTTTGTTGTAATCCTTTTTTAATTACAGGTGCTGCTTTTTTAGCTGCATTTGCAATTAAAGGTAATAATTTTGCACCACCTTTAATAGTAGCTCCAGCTACTACACCAACTCCTGGTATAAAAAATGTAGCATTTGCAGCCATTGATAAAGCATCTGCTGGATTTTCTTTAGCCCAATTTATTGCTTTACTAAAAAATCCTGGTTCATTTTCTGCAGTAGATGTAAATGTATCAGATACTAATTCAGTACCTGAAGGCGTTGGATTAGTAAATGTTTGAGATAAACTATCTCCACCTATACCTAAAATACCACCTGTTTGATATCCTGTTCTACCACCACTAGCCATTGCTTGCATAGGAGAAGGCGGAGCCATGTTACCCATATCACTTGGTGGGAAAGCATCTTGTGGACCAGGTGATTGAGCCATAGCTCCTTGTAAACCTTGTTGACCTGTAAACTCACCTATTACTTCTTCAGCAACAGTTGTTTCAGGTTTTGGTTGTTGAGCTTCATACATCTTTCTCATCTGATTACGTCTTTGTATTTCAGACAATACTAAATAAGAGGGGTACATAGAGTTTGGGTCTTGTGACATTTGCACAAGTTGTTGCTCTGGAAAATCCTCTAATTGATTTGATAGTTCTACTAAATTTGCCATTAGCTCATTCCTTTATATAAACCCAAGCCTTGTAATCCAGCTCCTACTGCAGTCTGAAATAATCCTGGTTGTTGTTGATATGTACTTATTTGTTGTTGTGGTGTTACTGGCACACCTCTTAATAAACCAGCTAATTGACTTAACTGTTGATTAGAATAGTTTTGTTGTCTCAAGAAGTCTTGATATCCCATATCCATAGATGCTTGTTGCATTGCTCTATTACCTTGACCTATGCCTTGTAATGCAGCAATTCTTTGTCTGACATCATCTTGTATATCTCCACCAATACCTCTAAGAGCATCTACAGAGGCTAGACCATAACGCTGTGACATATCATAAGCTGATTGTCCATATTTCTCTTGAGCTTGTCTAGCAGCTTCTCTGGCTTGATAAGCAGCAATGTCTTGTCTGCCTTGTTCTTGAAATGATTTCTCTGATGTAGCGTACGCACTTTGCATAAACTTTTCTTGA
>Ga0209503_10002078_pt1 | contig 10005 bp, 15 predicted proteins | sample SouAtlMetagenome_2_FD_187448 | JGI IMG/M metagenome (GOLD analysis project Ga0209503, IMG submission 187448) | Marine eukaryotic phytoplankton communities from Atlantic Ocean - South Atlantic ANT15 Metagenome (SPAdes) (version 2) | ecosystem: Environmental > Aquatic > Marine > Oceanic | place...
ATGATAGATAAATTAAAAGACAATTTAGCAAGTGTCGCTGCTTTGATTGCTGCTGTGGCTGCAATTGGTGGTGGGTTTGTTAAGTATGGCGAGATCAGTACAAGATTAAGTCAGATAGAAGCTGCACAAGGCGAAACAATTGATACTTCAGGTATCGTTGTTAACGCTGAAGACATTGCAGTACTAAAAGAAAAAGTATCAAAAGTAGAGAACAGCAAAGTTGACCTATCAGGTATTGCTAAAAACAAAGAAGCAATTGCTGAAGTAGAAACTAAAGCAAGTGTCAACGAAAAAACTTTACAACTATTCAAGTTAGAGATTGAAGAAATCAAAATTAAGAATAAAAACCCATTAGGTGGATAATGGCAGATTTAAACCAGTTAGCAACCGATTTACAAGTACTTAAAAACGAAGTAGAACAGGTTGCTAGCGTCAATTCAAAACTTGACAATGCTATAGATAAACTAACAGATATATCTGGTAGTATCAAATCTATGTTAGCAGTACACGAAGAAAAATTATCAAAACAAGAAGAAATAGATAAAGCGATATTCAACCTAATAGAGAATCGCAGACAAGAGTTTGATAATAATTACAAAGAATTACATAGTAGAATCAACAAGATTCACAAGGATTTGACAGACGAAATAGACATGTCACAAAAGCGTTTAATGTGTGAAATTAAGACTTTAAACTCAAATTTAGACGGTAGGATAGGCGTTTTTGAGAAATACAGATGGATCATCATAGGGGCGGCAATAGTACTAGGATTGTCTATGCCTCAATTAATGTCAGTATTCAAAATACTTTAATAGTAGCTTGACAAAAAAGACTATATAGTATATAATCTTTATTATGAGTGGTTACATTGATTTAAATTATATCAGTAAAATACAGCCTAGACTACAACAATTCAAAAAGAAAAGAGATTATCTTTTCAACTTTCGTTGTCCAGTCTGTGGTGATTCTAAAAAGTCTAAAACTAAAGCAAGAGCATATCTGTATAGAGTAAAGAATGATATGTTTTTCAAATGCCATAATTGTAGTGCAAGTCACAATTTGGCTAACTTAATTAAAATAGTTGATAGACCTTTATATGATCAATATATTTTAGAAAGATATAAAGGCAGTAAACCTGCCAGTGAAGAAAGTTTGTTTGAAAAATTTAAAACAGACACAAAAGCAAAATTAAAATCTACACCCCTACAAGGCCTTACAGCCTTTAGTAATTTAAAAGACGATCATCCTGCTAAGCAATACTTACTCAATCGTAAGTTGCCTACGGATTATTATGATAGATTATATTATTGCGACAAGTTCCAAACGTATGTAAATAAGATACGTCCAGGGACATTTGATAGTCTAAATAAAAAGTACGAACATCCTAGATTAATTATACCTTTCTATGATGTTAATAATGAAATCTTTGCTTTGCAAGGACGTGCCTTTGGTAAAGAACAACCAAAATATCTTACAATAAAACTACAGGAGAACAAACAAAAAATATTTGGCCTTGAACGAATTAATCTACATAACAGATTATACATAGTAGAAGGTCCTTTAGATAGTTTGTTCCTTGATAATTGTCTTGCGGCTGGTGGTGCTGATCTACAACTACCTGTTGAAAAGAAAGATGTCGTTTTCATTTTTGATAATGAACCACGTAATAAAGAAATAATAGATAGAATGTATAAAATGATTGACAAAGATTATATGATAGCAATATGGCCAGAAGGAACAAAAGAAAAAGATATTAACGAAATGATAATAAACGGCAAGACAAAAGAACAAGTACAAAAAATTATATCCGATAATACCTATTCAGGTTTATCAGCAATTACTCAACTCAACTCATACAAAAGAATATAGGGAGATTTATGGTCACAGGAAACGAGTCTATTAATGTCAAAAAAAGAAACGATAGAGGAACAGAACCTCTTAACATTGAAAAGATACATGAAATGGTTGAGTATGCTTGTGAAGATATAACAGGAGTTTCATCATCACAAGTAGAAATGAAAAGTGGATTACAATTTTATGATGGTATATCTACAGACGAAATACAACAGATATTAGTAAAGTCAGCTGCAGACTTAATAGATTTAAATAATCCTAATTACACATATGTAGCAAGTAGATTACTTTTATATTCATTGAGAAAACAAGTTATCGGTAAACTATGGGATCACCCACACTTTTTTGACCACGTAAAAAAGGTTGTAGAGTTAGGACTATATGATAAAGAAGTATTTACAAATTATCAAAGAAAAGACTTTGATAGAATGGAGAACTGGATAAGTCATAATAGAGATTATGATTTTACTTATGCAGGACTCCGACAAGTTATTGACAAATACCTTGTACAAGATAGAAGTACAAATGTGGTATATGAAACACCACAATTTATGTACATGATGATTGCGGCTACTTTATTTGCAAAGTATCCAAAAGAAAGGAGAATGTCATATGTTAAAAAATATTATGACGCTATATCAACCTTTAAGATCAACATTCCGACGCCTGTTATGGCTGGTGTCCGTACCCCTCTTAAGCAGTATGCTTCTTGTGTCCTTGTTGACATTGATGATACTTTACCTAGTATCTTTAGTAGTGACATGGCTGTTGGACGTTATGTTGCTCAAAGAGCAGGTATCGGTATCAACGCAGGTAGAATTAGAGGAATTAATAGCAGAATCCGAGGAGGAGAAGTCCAACATACAGGAGTTATTCCTTTCCTCAAAAAATTTGAAGCAACGGTTAAATGCTGTACTCAAAACGGAGTACGAGGCGGATCAGCAACGGTACACTTCCCAATTTGGCACCAAGAAATAGAAGACATAATTGTATTAAAAAATAATAAAGGTAGTGAAGACAATAGAGTTAGAAAACTTGACTACTCAATACAACTATCAAAACTATTTTATGAAAGATTTATCTCTAACGGAGATATAACATTATTTTCACCACATGAAGTGCCTGAATTATACGAGGCATGGGGAACAGATTCGTTTGATGAACTTTACGAAAAAGCAGAAAGAAAATTATCTGTAAGTAAAACTAAAATCAACGCACAAGAATTGTTTTTTGACATCTTAAAAGAAAGAGCAGAAACTGGTCGTATCTATATTATGAATATTGACCATTGTAATACACACTCCTCTTTTAAAGATAAGGTTACAATGAGTAACTTATGTCAGGAGATAACTTTACCAACCACTCCAATACAACACATTGATGGAGAAGGTGAGATTGCTTTATGTATTTTATCTGCCATCAATGTGGGTAAAATAAACAAACGTGATGAACTACAACCATTGTGTGATTTAGCAGTAAGAGCTTTAGATGAAATAATAGATCATCAAAAGTATCCTATTGACGCTGCTGAAAAATCTACAAAGGCACGTAGAAGTTTAGGTATTGGTTATATAGGTCTTGCTCACTACCTTGCAAAGAAAGGTTACAAGTATGATCAGAAACTTGCATGGCGACAAGTAGATAAACTTACAGAAGCATTTCAATTTTACCTATTAAGTGCAAGTATGCAAGTTGCAAAAGAAAAAGGTCCTTGTTCAGCATTTAAATCTACAAAATATGCAGATGGTATTATGCCTATTGATACATACAAAAAAGATGTTGATGAGTTAGTTAAAAGAGAACTAACTTATGATTGGGAATGGTTAAGAAAAGAAATTAAAGAACATGGTTTAAGACATAGTACATTGTCAGCACAAATGCCTAGTGAATCTTCTAGTGTAGTTTCAAATGCGACAAATGGTATTGAACCACCAAGAGATTATTTGTCTGTTAAAAAGTCTAAAAAAGGCCCATTAAAACAGATAGTGCCAGAGTATAATAAATTAAAAAACTTTTATACACTACTTTGGGACATGAAAGGGAATGAAGGATATATAAATATCGTTGCAGTAATGCAAAAGTATTTTGATCAGGCAATAAGTGGTAACTGGTCATACAATCCTGAAAATTATACTGATGGTCAAGTACCAGTATCAGTAATGGCACAAGATTTATTGACAACATATAAGTTAGGTTGGAAGACTTCATATTATCAAAACACATATGATAGTAAAAAAGATGAAGACGAACCTAGTCATCCTATCGGTTGGCAAGATAATGTACCTGAAACAAATAAAGAGGACGATCCTGAAAATTGTGATTCGTGTACTATATAATGAGTGAATTAAAAGATATATTCGGTAAAAGAAAACATCCTAATATCTATAGTGATGAGATTATTCCTACTGAAAGTGAAATAAGAGATATAGTTACACAAGCATATCCTTTAGTTACATCATTTAGAAAAGCATTTGCTTATGAAATACATGTTTTAGGACCTAATAAAGAACGTAGTAATGAATTATGGAAGATATGTGAAGGACATAAACAAAAAATTGATGATGATAATTATGGTGATAATGCCATACAAATAAAAAGTATGGGTATGTTACATATTAATACGGCACCTTGGATATTGATTGCAACACCTAGAGTTACAGAACCTAATGGGTTTCACAAAGATGTAACAGGCAAAAGTCATTGGGAGTTTGCTGATTATGATTTTATGAATAAAAACAATAGAGAGTCTGGTGCATTAGAAATAGGTATGTTAGCAAAAATGATAATGGGATTTGCGTTACAAAGAGGTTGGGATTCTGGTTATTGTGTTTGTTTCCCAAAGACAAAAGAGAAATGGCGAGATTATCCTTTCTTAAAGTTTTATCCTACTTTGATACAAACTATAGGTAAGGCAACAAAATACGAGTATCAATGTAAAGATGAAAAAGAACTTAAATTGAATACAGCGCCACCTTTAGAAACTATATTTAAATTTTATGATTCGATAAAAGACGACCCATTTAAGGGTACAAGTATAGAGGGAAAAGATTAATGAAAACGGTTTTTAATAAGAACAAAAATTTAGACGCTACAAAACAACCATTGTTTTTTGGTGAAGACCTTGCTGTACAAAGATATGATACATTTAAGTATCCTATATTTGATAGATTGGCTCAACAACAACTAGGTTTCTTTTGGCGACCTGAAGAAGTATCTTTACAAAAAGATAGAAACGATTATGCTCAACTATCAGAATCACAAAAGTTTATCTTTACATCTAATCTAAAATATCAAACTATGTTAGATAGTGTACAAGGTAGAGGTCCATGCCTTGCATTTTTACCTTTTGTAACTAATCCTGAATTAGAAGGTGCCATTGTAGCATGGGACTTTATGGAAACAATTCATAGTAGAAGTTACACATACATAATTAAAAACTTATATTCAGACCCTAGTGATGTATTTGATACTATTATTGAAGATAAGAAGATAGAAGAAAGATCAAAAGCAGTTACAGAAGCATACGATAAATTAATTAGATTAGGTTACAAATGGCATAACGATCCTAAATCAGTTGATATATACGAACTAAAGAAAGCATTATGGCTTGCGTTAGTAACCGTAAACGTATTAGAAGGTTTAAGATTCTATGTATCATTTGCTTGTTCATTTGCATTTGGTGAACTTAAACTTATGGAAGGTAGTGCTAAGATATTATCTCTTATTGCTAGAGATGAAAGTCAACACCTTGCAATGAGTCAACAGATTATCAAAGCATATCTTACAAAAGAGAATGATAAGGTTATGAATAAGGTAATAAAAGATACACAAAAAGATGTATATAAAATATATGATGACGCAGTACAACAAGAGAAAGATTGGGCAACTTATTTGTTCTCTAAAGGTTCTATGATCGGTCTATCAGAAAAACTATTACATCAATACGTAGAGTATATAGCAAATAGAAGAATGAGAGTAATAGGATTAGAGCAAAAATATGAACAATCAAGTGCAAACAATCCATTACCTTGGACACAACATTGGTTTAATAGTCACTCACTACAAAACGCACCACAAGAAACTGAAATAGAAAGTTATGTTATTGGTGGTCTTAAACAAGATGTTAAGAAAGATCAATTTAAAACATTTAAACTATAATGAATCAATCACCAATTTTACATTTGTTGAATAAAAGACAACATGTTATGGCCTACGATACAGAGGACATACCTGAAAAACAATTGATTGAAGACTTATTATGGAAAGCATGGAAAGTTACACCATCTAAAAACAATTTTATGCCGTACCATTGTAATGTACTAGGTCCTGAAAGAGTTGCAGAAAAACACTCTATATGGAAGAAAAGTCAACAGAATAAAAAAGAAATAAATGAGCATAATATTGAAGATCACAAAGAAGAAGGATACAACAAATACTTTGACCATTTAAGTACAGCACCTTACCTATTAGTGTTTACACAAAGAGTATGTGAGGCAAATGATTTTTACAGAAAGAGCATACAGGAAGGTGACTACTACGAACAAATGCACGAACATGAGATAGACTCAATGATGAGAACTACAACCATAGAAATAGGAATGTGGATGGCTAATTTATCAGCCTTTGCATTAGAGAAAGGTCTAAATACATCTACAATAGGATGTTTCCCATATCAACCCTTTTTTGCAAAAAATCCTAAAAAAACATGGGCAGATTTACCTTGGGTAAAATATCCTGTTTTATTGTTAGGTAGTATAGGTAAAGCAAAACAATATCGTAGAGAAAGTATGACCGAACTTGAAAAGAAAGACGATAAGAAACCAGAACCAGAAGAAATAATAAAGTGGATATAAATGGCTGAAGACGAAAATCAAAATAAAATACAAATAAGTTGCAACAATTGTGATGTATCTTATTGGGTAAAATGGTCAGACGAAGACGCTGAACCTACTACTTGTCCTTTCTGTGGTGCTGATACTTCTATTGAAGAAGAGGATGCGATATTTGAGAATGAAGAAGAACAAGACGATTGGAATTGATTATAGTTTAAGTAGTCCTGCTATATGTGTATGTAAGGGCAAATTTGAATTAGATAATTGTAAGATTTACTATCTTACAAATGTGAAAAAATATGAAGGCAATTATTGTAATGGTAAAATAAATGGCAGATTACATCTACCCTATACCTCCGAGCAACAACGACACGACCAGATTTCCGAGTGGGCGCTTTCTGTTATTGGTACTGCTATTGGTAATATTTTTATAGAGGGTTACTCGTTTGGTAGTAAAGGACTTGTATTCAACCTAGCAGAGAATATGGGTACTCTCAAACATAAACTATATGTACTCAATAAAAGATTTAAGTCTATAGTACCAGGTCAGATAAAGAAGAATGCTACTGGTAAAGGCAATGCAGACAAATTGAAGATGTACGAGCAGTTTGTAAAAGATACTGGTGTTGATTTAATCAAAGAATTTGATCAAACAAAACTGAATAATCCAGTAACCGACATAGTAGATTCATATTATATTGCAAAATATGGGTCAGAATCATAGATGTTCTCGTTTTGTTCTCATACAAAACCACAAAAACCTAGTAAAATCAATACTTTTTAACGCTTGACTTTTTTGTAGAAATAGTGTAGCGTAAGAGTATATGACAAAAGAGATTTACAATACATTTAATATAGTTTATAAAAGAGAGTATTTTTCAGATGAAGATACTGAATGGTTTTTTATAGGTTATTCTATTTACAAAAACGTACCTATTGAGAAAATCAAATATTACAGAAAACAATTATTGAATATCAAAAAGTGGGCAGATAATCAATACAAAGAAGACGCTACTAATTTTACAGGCACTACTGCTATTGAGATTATCTATCCAGACGAATACTATCAAACATACGAAGATGTATTTGGTGATAGTGCCCAAGGTGATATGAATTTATTTAATGATTTTGGTCAGTTATACAAAAGACAAGGTTTCAGAAAAGACTTTAATCCTGATATGACTAAAAATTACAAAACTAAAAGAGAATACATAACACAATTAAATTAGGAGGACTTATGGCAAATGTAGAAACAGATGTAATGTACTTTAAAGATGATGTAGGTAAAAACCTATACAGAAAAAGAACATACTATACACTTGTTGTTGAACAAGATGTATTAGCAAAAGATAAAGACGAGGCAGATACCAAGTTTACAGATCACGGTGGTATTGCTCATAGTAAGATCACAAAAGACCTTACTGATACAAACGAAGGTGTTGAAACATATATGGTTGACGCTAACTATGCTGAGTCAGATGATAGTAAATTTATCGGTAAGATAAAATATGATACCGATAGTTATAATCAGACTTTAGAGGAAGCAGTTGAGGCTGAAGATATACACATTGACACTTGGGCTGATGAAGATGAACCACACCAGTTAACAAAGATCAGTTTAAAAGAAGAGTCAGATGTTGATGTTGCAATTAATTTAGAAAACGAAAGTAAGTTAGGGAAATAATGAACGGATATTTTGCTGTAGTATTAGATAGGGCAAGTTGTAATGTTGTTAAAAGAAGAGCAACAATGCCGAACGTAGTTTCGGATCATATTACACTTGCATATAAACCTACTAAAAAAATATATGATAAGTTTATAAAGTTAGTAGGCAAGAATGTAGGTGCTGTGATAACTGCTTATAGAGCAAACAATAACATTGACGCATTATGGGTCAAAGATATGTTCCTTACAGATACAGATACAAAAATCAAAAGAGCAAACCCAGGTTCTGCTCATATAACATTGTCACTTAAAGATGGTTTCAAACCAGGTGACGCTAACTCTATGTTTAAAAAACCAAAGATAAAGAAAAACGTTATTGGTTATGTAGAGGGTAAAATTAATTACATAAAGTTAAACTAGGAGATAAAATGTCAGATGATATATTAGGATATTCTTCACACGATTGGCGTAAAAATACAGATGACGCTGTTGTTGTAGATGACAAAGGTGAGAACATATTGAAAGTGAATAAGAGTAGAGTTATATTTACAAACCCAAGGACAAGAAAAGAGGAATCAGTTGACGTGTCCAGACTCATTAGAGTCTTTGTTAACAATTATGAATCACACAAAAGGTCGGTTAAATAGTGAAAAAGAATAATGATAAATGGTTAAAGATTAATAGAGAGTCGTTTACTAGAACTCTCAAAGGTTTTGAAAGACCTGACTATACGTTAGATGTAAATGGTCTTAAAAGAAATTCTATACCTACGAGTGATAGAATCCCAGGTGCTTGTACAAAAGAAGAAAAACCACAAGTACAATTACCTGAAGGTAAAACCATCGGCATTGCCTACAATAAAGGTAATTATCAAATTGTAGATAAGGCTGATTTTAAAACAATGGGAAGGAAGACATAATATGGAAATGTGGAATATGAAGAAATCTCTACTATTTGCTATTGCTTTGGTTGCAGTTGTACTAATATCAATGAATATGGCAAGTGCAGATGATAAAGTGAAGACAATTACACCACAAGAGTTTGCTTCAAACGTTGCTGAAGTACCAGGCAAATTAGTAAACTTTATAGGTAGTGAAGTTGAGAAAACAAAAGAGTATCAAGCAAAGTCGTGGGCTGAAATGAAAACAAAGTGGCCTTGGACAATGTTTAAAGGTAATCAATAATGTTACACAAAATAAGTGATTTTTGTAAGAAGATTGATAGTATTAAAGCTCAGGCAGATAAGTTATACAACCTAAAGTATAATCATCCCAAAACGCCTGAGCGGGATGCTGAAGTGAATCATCTTATAGAAGATATACAATCCATGTGTAAAATAGTTGCAAATGACCAGAAACCCTATGATTTATAGGGTTTTTAGGGGCTTGACAAATAGACTATTTTATGATAGAATTAATGAATAAACTAACAAAAGGACTATATTATGATAACTAAAGAAACTATATTTGAAGAATTTAAGATTGCAAAAGAAAAAGACATTGCAAAATCAAAAACAAAACCACCATATGAGAATGTGTTTACAAACAGAATTGCTGTATTGAAATCACATGCCGAAACTAAAAAATCAAATCCTAAAATGTACAGAAATTTAGATATTAATTTTGATAAACTTATACTTGCTTATCAATCACCT
>Ga0209503_10002079_pt1 | contig 10004 bp, 7 predicted proteins | sample SouAtlMetagenome_2_FD_187448 | JGI IMG/M metagenome (GOLD analysis project Ga0209503, IMG submission 187448) | Marine eukaryotic phytoplankton communities from Atlantic Ocean - South Atlantic ANT15 Metagenome (SPAdes) (version 2) | ecosystem: Environmental > Aquatic > Marine > Oceanic | place...
ATTTTTGTCGATAGACTTAATTCGGCCCAGCTTTCATAGCCAAGTAATTTAGCCTGTTTAGTCCTTAAAGATAATATCTCTTCTATAATATGAGAGTTATTTGTTTCTCCTTCCGAGGCTCTACTTATAAAAGCTTTATATAATTTTTCTCTTAGGTTGCGATTATTAGCATACGTCATAAACGCAGTATAAGTTGGAATATCTAAACTCAACTTCCATGGTCCATTTTTAGTATCAGCTTCACCATCTCTTTTTAAATGTTCATTGGCTGATAGTGCCATTAATTCTAAAACCCTTTCTGGAACTCCATCTATCTGAGATTTATCATTTAGGATTAGAAACCAAGAATTAGTTGCATCTAAAACATTATTGCTGAAATTTGTAGATAGTTTTCCAAGCTTTTCAGATATAATATTGAATTTTTTCTGGTCTTCTATATTTAATGAAATACCTCTATGTTCCATTTCAAGAATTTCTTTATCAAGGATTCTATTTTTGATTCCATCAAAATTATTTGTTTCTTTAAGCTTTACTAAAGCATTATAAATAATCTTACTTTGTCCAAATTTATTACTTAAATTAATAATTTCAGGTAGAAACTTTGAGTAAATATCTCTTAAACTTTCAGAATTTTTTACGCCATTAAGATGACTTATAACTCCCCAACTCCATCTAAGAACCTCATTTACTTCATTTAAAGGATTAATGACTTTGTCCCAGTCAAGATTTTCTTGGGATAGGTAATTAGACAAGAATATTTCAATATTTTTGAAATCTAAATTTATTTTTTCAATTACAACTGGAAATTCTTGATTAATTCTATCTGTAGTGAATTTTTTAAAATCTGGTAATTCTCCGTAATTGAAAATTGAAGTTTCCATTTTTTTCGAAAATTAAAATTGGCTAATGTTTGATATTAATCCCATCAATCTAGCTAAAGTAAGTTGATGACTGAGAGCATCTGTAGAAGATTCATATAAATTAATAGCTATTTTGGGCCAAAAACCTATAAGTAAAGTTGGTAAAAGTAAACTAAATCCAATTGATAATTCTCTTCCATTCATTTCTTTAACTGAAGCAAGAGCAGGAATCCTTGGACCGAAAAATACTCTTCTACACATTGAAAGAAGGTATATGGGTGTTAAAACGAGACCAATAGCCGCTATTAGGATGGTTATTGATCTGAATAAAGAGCTAAAACCTTCTTGACTTGTAATCCCCAAAAACACAGTTATTTCGCTTATAAAGCCGCTCATTCCAGGTAGTGCTAAGGAAGCTAAAGAGCTGGCGAGGAAAAAAGCAAAAGTTATTGGTAAAACTTTTGCTAATCCACCCAAATTAGGAATTGAGAGCGTATTTGTTCTTTCATAAAAAGAACCAGTTACAAAAAACATAGCTGCAGCAATAAGTCCATGACTTATCATTTGAAGCATCGCTCCACTAATACCTAAAGCATCAACTGCACCAATTCCTAAAAGTACAAATCCCATATGACTTACTGAACTGCATGCAATTCTTCTTTTAACGTTATCTTGTGCAAATGCATTTAATGCTCCATAAATTATATTAATTATTCCAAGAATTATTAAAGCTGGTGCAAGCTTTAAATGGACTTCAGGTAATAATTGCACATTAAATCTTAGAAGTGCATAACCACCCATCTTCAAAAGAATGCCAGCTAATAACATTGAAACAGGTGCATTAGCTTCGCCATGAGCGTCAGGTAACCATGTGTGTAAAGGGAAAATGGGAAGTTTAACTCCAAATCCTATTAAAAAGCCTAAATAAGAAAGTAATGCAAGACTTCCTGTTGCATGTTTATTCGTTAGTTCACTTAAATTTAAAGTAAAAGTATCACCGCTCAGTGCAAGTGCTAGACCACTTATTAAGATTAACAAGGAAGCCAGGGCAGTATAAAGAATAAATTTTGTCGCAGCGTATAGTCTTTTTTTTCCTCCCCAAATAGCAATAAGAAGATATACTGGAACCAATTCTAATTCCCACGCCAAGAAAAACAAAAGAAAATCTTGAGAGAGGAATACTAATGCTTGAGCTGATGCCTGCACTAAAAGCAGGGCAAAATATAAATTTGATTTTTTCTTTATTTTCCAACTTGCCGCGGCAGATAAAAAAGTAATTAACCCACTTAATGCTATCAAAGGTGCTGATAAGCCATCGACTCCTAGAGACCATTCCAAACCAATTGAAGGTAGCCAAGTTACCCTCTCTAATAATTGTAAAGAGCTATCAGAACTATCAAATTTTTGAAATAATACTATTACTATTAATAAAAAATCAACGAATAAAAAGCTTAATGAGATATTTCTTGGCAGGGAATTATTTTCTCCTTCTTCTGTTTTTAGAAAAGGCATTATTAATGCCCCAATCAAAGGTAGTAAAACAATCGAGGATAACCAAGGAAAAGATTCTAAATTCATTTATGTAATGAACAATTTTTTTATTGTAGTTGAAGATGCTCTAGCTTGAGACTTTATTATTAAAAAAGGTGAGTAAAACTACTTACCTGAAATAGTTTTAAATTGACTTCCTGTCGTTTGCGCATTTAAAAATGGAGCTCGACTTGCGATTCCCATATTCTCCCAAGCTTTTACCATTGCCTGACTTACTGCTTTGCCATTACTAGTTTTACATAAAGCTAAAATACTTGGACCTGCACCACTTATTGCACAACCCAAAGCCCCTGCTTGTAATGCAGCTTCTTTAACTTCTAATCCACCTTTAATAAGTTTCCAACGATATGGCTCATGTAATTTATCGAACATTCCCTCTTTTATCAATTCATCATTTCCTGTTTTTAAACCATTAAGCAATAAAGTAAGAGCACCCATGTTTGTTACGGCATCAGATATTGGGACGTTTTTTGGCATCACCCTTCTTGCTTCGCTTGTACTTAGTCGAATTGCAGGTATCGCTACTACCACCTTAATAGTATCGTGCCAATCACATCTGATAATTCTCCATCGTTGGGAAGATGATCTTGCTGTTAAACATAGGCCACCTAAAAGAGATGGCACTACATTGTCAGGATGACCTTCAATATCGATTGCTAGCTCAAGAAGTTTTTCTTTAGGAAGAGGAGAGTTCATTATTGCATTTGCCCCAATAAGTCCTGCAACTATTGCCGTTGCACTACTCCCCAGTCCACGAGCAGGTGGGACTGCAAGTTTAACTCTTGCTTCAAGAGCAAAAGGTGAAACATTTGCACTCTCCCATACCTTTTGTGCCGCTCGAAAAACTAAGTTCTCAGGTCCTCCCCTCAAATGATTTCCATCTGTACTCTCCATGATTAGATCAAATCTATCTCCACCGCCTTCAATTCTCGTAAAAATAAACTCATTATATAAGTCTAATGCAGCTCCGAGACAGTCAAATCCTGGACCTAAATTAGCAGTTGTAGAAGGAACTGTAACAATAATTTTTTTACCTAACTCGGGTATAGACATTCTTTAATTTAGGGTGTTTTAAATAGCATTTTTGCTCTACAGGCTGCACTATACAGTCCAAACTCTTCATCTATAATTACATTAATAGGTATAGATTTAACAATATCTATTAATCTACCTTTATTTGACAATTGTTTCAAAAATGAAGTTGATTTAAAATTTTTCACATGTTTTTTGGCGGTCCCCCCAGAAATCCATAATCCCCCAAAGCATAATTCATGAACTGCGACATCTCCAAGTAAAGAAGCATATGCTTCTAACCATATTCGTTCAATTTCCATCATTAATAAATCCCCTTTATTTGAAAGTTCACAAATTTGTCCAGGGATCTTTTTTCTTGAGGTATCAGAAATTTTTGATTCTTTAATAATTTTTTGAAAAGGGTGATTTTTAGCATCAGGTCTACTTAGTCTCCACTCAGCTATTCTTGAAAGACCTGAACCACTAATAATTCTTTCACAAGAAATCCTATCTACCTTTAAGTGATTTTTTAGCCATTTTTTTAATTCCCATTCTACTTTTGACCTTGGGGAGAATTCTATATGTCCTCCTTCGCTTGCAAGGACATGTACATTCGTTCCATTGATAAGACCTCTTGCAATACCTAGACCAGTTCCAGCTCCCACTATTGCATGAAAATTGCGGTTGCATCCATCAAGGTGCTCGCCATTTTGAATGGTTTCAAATTGATTGTTATGTAAAAATGGTATCCCATATAGTAAAACCCCAAAGTCATTTATTAATTCAACATTTCTAAAATTAAATTTCTCTTTTAAATCGTTGCCAGATATATCCCAAGACAAATTAATTATTTTTGCAGAATTATTTTTTATTGGACCTGCAACAGCAAAACATGCATGAAGAGGGTAAGTAATATTTTTACACTCTCCCATTAGAAAGTCTTCAATTATTAAATCAAAAGAATCCCATTGCGAAGAAAAATATTTTTTTTTTAATAATAATTTTGGAGACTTACTATGAAAATCTTTTTCATAAATTCCAATTAGAACTTTCGTACCCCCTAGATCACAAGCAAGAAAATTCATGAAATTAAAATTATTCTACTCTTCCTTTTTTAAGAATTAATTTATCCATCAATTCATAGAGATTCTCTAACTTATAAATTCCTAAATTTGTTCCATCTAAGGCTCTCAAAGTAATTGAATTTATTTCCTGCTCTTTATCACCAATAATAGCAATTAATGGGATTCTTCCAAGCGTAGATTCTCTGATTTTATAACCTATCTTTTCATTTCTGATATCAATTTTTGAACGATAACCTTTCATTTTTATTAAATCATTGAATTCAATGCATTTTTTTATATTTCTTTCAGTGATACTTAATAGGATAACCTGAGTAGGTGCAAGCCATATAGGGAATTTAGCCTCGTATTGTTCGATAAGAATTCCTATAAACCTCTCAAAAGAGCCCAAAATAGCTCTATGTAACATAACGGGTGTTTTTTTCTCATTATTAATGTCTATATAATTTGCATCTAATCTAATAGGCATTGAGAAATCAACTTGAATAGTCCCACATTGCCATATTCTATTGAGGCAATCTTTTAGTGAAAACTCTATTTTTGGACCATAAAATGCACCTTCACCAGGTTGTAGCTCCCATTTTAGATTCTTATTATTTAAAGCTTCTATAAGAGCTTTTTCTGATTTGTCCCAAATTTCTTCACTCCCCACTCTCTTTTCTGGACGCGTTGATAACTTTATTATTATTTCGTTAAAACCAAAAGTATTATAAACCTCAAAAACTAAATCAATAAATTTAGAAACCTCTTCTTGAATTTGTTCTTCCGTACAAAATATATGAGCATCATCTTGTGTGAAATTTCTAACTCTCATCAATCCATGTAAGGATCCGGAAGGTTCGTTTCTATGACAAGATCCAAATTCAGCTAGGCGAAGAGGTAAATCTTTATAACTTTTCAAACCTTGATTAAATACTAGAATATGGCAAGGACAGTTCATTGGCTTAATTGCATAAGTTCTATTCTCAGAAGCGGTAGTAAACATATCATCTCTGAATTTTTCCCAGTGACCTGATTTTTCCCAAAGAGATTTATCAACGGCTTGAGGGGTTTTTATTTCGAGATATTCATTCTTTCTAAGAATTTCTCTTATGTATTTCTCGAGGATTTGATAAATTATCCAACCATTTGGATGCCAAAAAATCATCCCTGGTGATTCTTCTTGAATATGAAAAAGAGAATGTTTTTTTCCTAGTTTTCTATGGTCTCTTTTTTCTGATTCTTCTATCCTTATTAGGTAATTAGTAAGATCTTTCTCTTTGCTCCAAGCAGTACCATAAATTCTTTGTAATGATTCGTTTTCACTATTACCTCTCCAGTATGAACCTGATAATTTTAATAATTTAAAATGCCTTAAATGTCTTGTGTTTGGGACATGAGGACCTCTGCACATATCAATATATTCTTCGTGTTTATATAAATTTATAGAATCTTGCTCATCAATTTCTTCAATAATTCTCAATTTAAAAGTCTCATCTCTCTCTTGAAAAGTTTTTATAGCCTCTTCTTTTGAAACTTGCAAAACTTCAACGTCATAATCTTTTTTTATAAGTTGATTAATTCTTTCTTCTATTTTTATTAAATCTTCAGGCGTAAATCTATGCTCTGAGAAAATATCATAATAAAATCCATCCTCAATCACTGGACCAATTGCCATCTTTATCTTTGGATAAATTTGTTTAACGGCATGACCAATTAAATGAGCAAAGGAATGCCTAATTATCTCGAGACCTTCTTCGTCTCGGGATGTAATGATTACCACTTTAGAATCATTTTTTATTGGCAGAGTTGCATCAAAAAGAACATCATTTACTTTTCCTGCAATTGTTGCTTTAGCTAATCCTGCTCCAATACTCTTGGCAATTTCAAGAGTAGTTACAGATTTTTCGAATACTTTTTTAGTTCCGTCTGGAAGTGTTATTTCTGGCATGATTTATTTCTCCATATCAAAAAAACCTAATTCTGATTTAACTCTACTAAGAGTTTTATTTGCTACTACCTCAGCCTTCTCTTTGCCATCGAGAAGTATCTTATTTAGTTCATATGGATCTTTAATCAAAACCTTATATCTTTCTTGAATAGGTTTGAGCGATTCTATAAGTTGTTCAGTAAATATTTTTTTAAATGTCCCCCATCCTGTTTGGGATAAATCATTTTCTAACTCAGAAATTTCTTTACCACTCAATAATGAATAGATCATTAATAGATTTCTGGATTCTGGCCTCTCAGGATTATTGAATTCCATTCCCATATAACTATCACTTTTAGCTCTTTTTATTTTTTTTATAATTATTTCTGGAGTATCCAATAAATTAATTCTACTACCCTCATTAATATCACTTTTGCTCATCTTTTTTGTTCCATCATTTAAGCTCATTATTTTTGAACCTTTTTTCATAATTATTGGTTGAGGGATTTTTAATATTTTTTCCTCTTTACTAAATTTGGCATTAATTCTCTGTTGTGCAATATCTCTTGCAAGTTCTAAGTGTTGTTTTTGATCTTCTCCTACTGGAACATAATCGGCATCGTATAGCAAAATATCTGCAGCCATTAATATTGGATAATCAAATAATCCAATAGACACATTATTTCCTTGTTGGACTGACTTTTCCTTAAATTGAATCATTCTTTCCATCCAATTTATAGGAGTCATACAATTTAAAATCCAACAAAGCTCTGAATGCGCAGATATCTGACTTTGAACAAAGATAGAACATATTTTTGGATCAATACCACAAGCAACGTACAAAGCTGCAGTCGAAAGTGTGTTCTTAGATAATTGTTTGGGATTATATTCTGTAGTGATTGCATGCAAATCTACAACACAAAGAAATGTTTCATGCATCTCTTGAAGTTCAACCCAATTTTTTATCGCTCCAAGCCAATTCCCAATGTGTAAATCACCGGTAGGTTGAACTCCAGATAGAATCCTTTTTTTATTTGTCATCCACTTCTTCTTCTTTTTTTTCTTTGTTTAGTTGAATTTCTTCACTAGGAATATTTTTTACGGGCCTTGCGAAAGGATCAGGCGCTACGCTTTTACTTTTATTTTCATAAGTTACTGCTTTAGTTGGTGAAGATGTATTCTTATTATTTTTTGCAAATTTTGTTATTGATTCCATTAAGTCTTTATCTTCAATCATTTCACTAAGTGTTCTAACTGAAAAACCTAATACTGCGACTGTGGATTTAAGTTGAAATGCCTCCTGTATTGCTTTAACAGATCTCATTTCATTATCACTCAATCTAATGCGAAAACCTCCACTATCTCTATTCCCCCCCGACCTATTCTTAAATTTAGATCTGTAATTATTATCGCGATTTCTGTAGCTATCTTGATCAGAATTATTGTCGTAATTAGAATTTGACATCTTAGTGAATGTTTTTATCTAAACAGTCTATTAACTTAACACCCAGTTATGCAAGAAGTTTTAAATTGAATCTAAAAAATTTAATTCATAATTAAAGACTTATGTAATTTTGCTTTTTTTCATCCACAATTTGAATTAGAGTGTAAGAAGAATATTTATTTATTGTGTCTTCTATTAGTAAAGAAAATCTTCTAAAGGATTTAATAAAGTTTCCAAGAAAAAATATTTTAATAATTTTACTTTTTTTGGGATTTGGAGAATGGTTTGTGAGTGATTTGATTAATTTTGCAGGAGGTTCAATAGGATTTTTTATTTTATGCTTTGGGGGATATTTTTATCTAAAGACTGAAAAGCCAAAATTTAATGAGCCAAAGGACTTGGAAGGCTGGAAAAAACTTTGTAATGAGGATTTGGATTTCTTTGAAGAACTTGAATTGCGAAATAATTTGGAAAAACAAAATTTAAAAAGACAAAAATCTCTTGAATTAATACTTAATAGAGAAAAAAAAGAAGAGATTTATTGTATTGGTCAGAAGGATTCTGATTTAAATATAGATTTATTCGCAAATTACTTCAAAGAAGAGAAGTTTGACTTGAAGTTTATTGAAAAACTTCCAAATTATAATTCTTCTGAAATTGTTCCTGAGGAGATTTTAAGTAGTGACGCCATTTTGTATTTTTTAAAGTTACCTTTATCAGCAAATGATTTTTTGTGGTTAGAAAAACTACAAAAAAGTATGCCCATTTGGTTAGTTGCTATGTCTGGGAATGGATTAGATATCAAAAATGAATTAGAGGAACTAAAGGATCAGATTTCAGGAGAATATCTAAACAGAATAATTATGTTTGATACAACTAAAAATATCTTGACTAATATACCTTTTACTTTTCGAGCGTTTTTTATAAGTTCGAGTAACAATATTGAAAATACTAAAAAAAGACTTCTTAAAAGATTGCATACTAATTGGCAATCTGAGATTGAAGGCATAAGAAGAATGCAATTGAAGGAGGTACAACGGAAGAATCAAATAATTGTAGCAACCTCTGTTTTCTTATCTCCCATTCCATCGATAGATGTTCTATCAATGACTGTATTGAATGCGCTTATGGTAAAAGAGATTAAGTCTATATGGGGATGTAATTGGTCTCCAGAAATATTGGATAAAGTATCCAAACAAATAATAAAAACTGCTATTGCTCAGGGAGTAATTGAATGGAGTGGTCAGACATTAATAGGCTTAACAAAATGGCATGGTCCAAATTGGTTGATAACTGGATCATTCCAAGCAATAAGTGCAGCATATTTAACAAGAGTTGTATCAAGTTCATTGGCAGATTTCATGGCAATATCAAAAGGAGTCTCGGAACCTGATTTGGAATTTATAAAAGAAAACTCTGAAAAGATTGTTGAAAAAGCTTTTGAAAAAGAAAAGATAAATTGGAAGTCGTTGATATCTGAGTTGAAGAATCCTTTGCTTAAATTAACTTAATCAACATTTATTTCTAAATTATTAGTAAATGAAAAATAATATTTTACTCTTATTCTTTTCTCTCCTGCTATTTTTTAGTGCAAATTCTTGCAAAAAGTCCACATTTGAAGAAGAATCTAATAAAGAAGTGATTTTGGCAAGTTTTACAGTTCTGGCAGATATTATTGAAAATATTGCTAAGGATGAGTTTGTGGTTAGATCAATAACTAAACCAGGGATGGAAGTTCATGGTTATCAGCCAACGCCAAGTGATCTAATAAAAGCATCTAATGCCTTTGTTTTTATCGATAATGGATTTGGTTTTGAATTGTGGGCAGAAAAATTTGTTTCTAACTTAAATGTCAGGAGAGTAACTATTTCAGATCGATTAGATCCAATTTTTATTAGTGAAGATTTTTACAAAGGCAAACCAAATCCTCATGCTTGGATTTCTCCAAAAAGAGGAATGATTTATGTTGATATTATCGTTGATTCTTTATCAGAATTAAAGCCATCTAAAGCAGAATCATTTAAAAATAACGGACAAATTTACAAGAATAAAATCTCTAAAATAGATAAAGATTTTTCACTTTTTATTAATAATCTTGAGAAAAATAATAGGTATCTAGTAACTTGTGAAGGAGCATTCTCTTA
>Ga0209503_10002080_pt1 | contig 9996 bp, 7 predicted proteins | sample SouAtlMetagenome_2_FD_187448 | JGI IMG/M metagenome (GOLD analysis project Ga0209503, IMG submission 187448) | Marine eukaryotic phytoplankton communities from Atlantic Ocean - South Atlantic ANT15 Metagenome (SPAdes) (version 2) | ecosystem: Environmental > Aquatic > Marine > Oceanic | place...
CTCCAACATTATCGCCGACACCACCGCCAACATTTTCGCCGACACCATCGCCAACAAAATCGCCTACTCTATCACCGACAACAGCTCAACCTACTGCTTCACCAACTTCAGCTGCTCCCACGGATTCACCCACCTTTTCTCCTACTTGGTCTCCCACATACTCTCCAACACATTCTCCTACATTCCCATCCACGCCAGAAAATTCATCTTCAAATGGGTGCTGCTCGCTAAACTGGAAAAATTGCAATGCCCGATACAAGTCACAATCTCAGTGCCATGGTGCATGGAAGTGGTTGCCAAATGGTGATTTGGGTGGCAGATGTGGAGCAAAATGGGCCACATGCAAAAAGAGAGGTCGCCGAAATACTTGTTGCCCTGGCTTGACATGTAGAGGCAACAAATGGTGGGCATCATGCCAGCAATAGTCATCCCACTGTATACCACACCATAATATATCTAATTTTGGGGACGTTCCCCTAGTATGCACTTTACATTATACACACTCCACTAATCTCCCTCTACACATGCAATCATAGAAACGTCATATGCATTGGTAGTTTATCCTCAATAGCAAAGTTGGTGCGATCCTTGTTTGTGAGCCCAAACATAACAAAGGGAATCGGATGCGATCAACGTAATTCCCTGACAGCAAGAAGCAAGGTCTTTTTGTATTGGATTAGGGCGGGGGCTGGGCTGCAATCGGTGACCAACATTCACTTTCCCTTGCCAGGAGTAAGCCAATGTCTTCCATTCTGTTAGGAAATGATAATGTGGACTGTTTTGCCAAAGCTACGGGTGACGCGTTCGGGAGAGTTTGGGTATTCTACAATGCATTTGACCAAGGCTACTATGGCAAAAAAAGCTGTGGTATCTATGTGTCTATCGAAATTTCGGACAATCGACTTTTATAAAAGCCATCTTGCGCTACTATAGTCGTTGCTGCTGGACTAAGAGCAGTTTGAAATGATACTACTTTTAGCTAGAATAATCATTTTCGTTTGTCCGATTCTAGTAATCTAACAATTGTTACGATGGTGCCATGTCAACTTGAAGGCACCGTATTTCACGAACCACCGAGGTTGATTGGAATGGTCAAGCGTTTCTACTAGTATACATTGTGCTGTGGCCGTTCATTTTATACATCGCACAATAGAATTAGAGTAGACAGAACGGCCGTCAAAACGCACGAAAACACACCTGACGGTGCTAGGGTAGATACACCACCACTTTCTGCTTCACCTCCTCCACCTCTGCCAAACAAACCTGTGAAGAAATTCTTTGTCTCTGTGACAGCAGTAGGCGGAGAGAGCGGAACGAAAATCGGTGGGAGTGTTGGTGGAGGTGTTGGATCGCCCTCCGTCGGTGACGCCGTATCGGCATCCTCTTCGACATCATCGTCGTCGGACTCGGTTTCGTTGACGAGTACGTAATCATCATCGTATACGCTTACGAAGCTCTTTTCTGGGGCCTTGCACGTCGTATCAAAGCTATTCAGTATGTCTTCCCCTGCACATGGGATGATCTCGTCGTCCATATCAAAAATTCCCTCAAAGACTTCTCGGTTGTAACAGGTGGAAGAAGATACGCACCATAGGCAGTGCTCCTTGTTCTTTTTGCAACCTCTGCAATCACCATGGTGTTCCAGACACGGATCGTACGGCAGCGACGGAAAGATCGAGGGCAAATCCGATGGCTGGCCGCTGACAGTCGGAGCGGGAGTTGCTAGGCGAAACGTCGGGGTCCATGTGGGATACAAGGTTGGGGAATCGGTTAGTGGGACCTCGGTGGGAGACGGAGTGGGCGGATCCCACAACTCACCCAAGACACGAGCCGAATTGTAGTCCTGGGTCATGCGCGGTACATCGCCCATCGACCACCAATCATTCCATATAAAACTAATGTTGCACATTAGGAGTTCTTCGCAAGACTCGACGTAGTCTTGAACCGCATGATATCTGTTTAGCCGTCGGGCATCCTCGTAGTTGTGTACCTTCCCTTGTTCCTCGAGATTCTCCGTTTTTACAAAGTTTCTCAGACCAACAAAGGTGTTAGGAAGCTCGGTATGATTATGGATCTCAAAACTGCAGGATTCTTCTCGCTTTTCGATTTCGATTGGCTCTCTAAACTCAACAAGCTCATTGTCGGCAATCCAATCGTAGTAGTAATGCATTAACTTAGGACATTCCCGTGGGTTTTTGTGGCAGTCTGGACCGTTGCGATGGAACATGACGACACGCTTTATTGTTAAGCAACAATCAAAAACAGAAAGAAGATATTTAGTGCACTTGTGCAAAAGGGAGAAAGCATGCGCTCAAGAGGCAAACGATATCGTGTTGCGAAGGCGTACCTTCTCGTTATCGATCATTTCCCCTAGGAGAGGCCAGGGGTTTGTGCTGTTTGGAGCATCGTGACCATATATCTTTTGTGCCAATCCTTTAACTTGTAACATCAATAACCAAAATTCTTGTAGGTCAACATATTCATCGACATCACTCCTCATCTCGAAAAAGAACAAGACAATCTCGGATGGATTCCTTTCCAAAAACTCAAGGGTATAGAACATCACGTCAATGACATTTCTGCTTCCTGCTCTTACATTTAATTCATCGCAAAGTCCTTTTAAGGAACGATGAAAACGGGCATTGAAAGTATGTGTAAGATCTCAAGAAATACTATTTTGCTTTATACTGCTTTGTTTTGTGGTGTGAACCATACTTACCACCAAAACAAAACTCGATATTGCCGTGGCAGTTGCATACATCGAGCTTGAATGCGCGATACCCAGCTTCCATGGCTCTCTCAATCTCGAACTCTTTATTAATTGTGACAAAATTGCCGTTATCAAACTCATTTAGTCCATTGTGAAGTGTAGGAAAAAGGAATTCGTTGACGCGAAGGTAGCAATTAGCAGCCAGTCCATTGCAACAGTCTTGTTTGACTCCAAATTCATTCTTTGTTGCGCACTTAATGTACTCATAGTCTGTTATTTTGGGCAAAAATGGGTTGTAGTTTGATACTCTTCTGGTACCTATCTTTGGAGTTCCATCCCCAAAGACAATTTCCCATTTCTCCAGTTGATTATAGAGTACCTCGTCGTCATCGGGTCGTATTCCACCACCACACACGCAGCAGGCGTCCAACGCCCCCAACTCGCATTTTTCGTATATTCCATCGAATAATGTTGCATTGAGTTCCTCCCCATTTATTATATGATTTAGTCGGGGTTCATCGTTATTGATGTGCCCATCCACACAAAATCCTTCCGCTTCGTAGTCCGCACAGTACATCGTATAATTTACGAATGGTACCTGTGTGTAGTTTATATAATCTGTCCATTCATCCAACTCATCCCAATATACCTTGAACGTCGGGCGATCGATACACTCAACGTCTCCGCTTCCCTGTTTGGTGTCTGTAATGGAGAGAGTCCAGTTTCCATACGGCTCTTCGCCCCAGAATCTCAGAGTTCGAAATTCCCACCACTCGTCACACTCTAGCTGGCCGTACTCATGGCGTCCACCCGGACTCAATATAGAGACAGCCCCCGAGGGTGACTTGATGCTAATCTTCAGATGACCCCTGTTTTTAGATTGCAGGCGAGACCAACAAATAGATATTTCGAAACGAGTGTTTTGTCGGAGAGAATTGTGAGTGAATGAGGAATAGAAAATTTGTGGATCGTTCGAAGCAAATATGAAAGTATGGTATTACGAACCTATTGAAATAGCGTAACTTCAAGCGGACATTGATGGACTCGACGTGACTATGATTCCAGAAATACTTGTCCCACAAGTATTTGTTCCATATTGTGATGGTATCTTTGGTAGTGTGAAAGGAATCGTCATCGATAGTCAAATGCACGTCACCAGACTTGGCCGTATAGTCGATTTCTTGCAGGACATGAAAGCCGCTTTTCATCCAAGCTAAGGTTTCGTTGACGGCCTGAGTGGCATCGATGAGTCCAAATCCGTACAAATCCGAATACCCCACGCCGGCTCCATTAATCCCATACGAGTGGTCATCTCCATCTTCCACTGGCCTGGATGTTCTGACCAAAATGTGTTGCACGTCCCTGTAGGTGACAAATGGCCAGGCTGAGATCATTAATGCGACCACACCACCCACAATGGGAGCTGCAAAAGTAGACCCGTACCCAAGATCGATGCAGCTACCCGGTACCTCTGGCCAGTGTCGCTCGAGTCCGCCCGCTCCCCTGTGGCGATAAGGGCTGTCGTAATCCCCACCGGGTGCAACCACGAAGATGGAGGACCCACCCGTTGAATAGGATGAGTGGGTCACTTTCAGTTCTCCGTTTTCAGAATATTCCTTCACCTTGATTGCGCCAACCGTTATGACATACCTACTCTTGGGGTAGGCTTGGTAATTCACGTTGTCACCCATTCCATACGAATCACCAGCGGCAAATATGGCAACGATTCCCCATCCGTATCGTCCCTCCTTGGCCATTTTTTCCAACGCGTAGTTGTTTTCGACTCCTACGTTGCTTTTGAATCGGCAGGTGTTTCCCTCATTGATCACATCGAGCCATTCCGTGCAAACTTCCTCGTCTCTTCGAAAGTTCCGAAAGCAATAGGCTCTGACGCTGTCGGCACATTTCTTGGATACGTGTTTCCATCCAGCAAATGTTTTGCTGCTGCTGCTGCTACTGCTGCTTTTCTTGCCTTTTGATTTTAAATCTGTGGCCGAGAAAGAGGCGAGTTCAAACACATTGTCTCGCTTGTTGTTCATTTGGATCACAGAAAGGTCGTATTGTTTGCACTCCTGACAAGGATCATCGCCCGGATTGTGATTATCGAACCGATAGTATCGAAATGGGCACACTTCGATATTTTTCTCCTGTTGAGCTTGTTGCCGAAAGGAGGAAATTTCGTACGCTCCGCCGCCTGCCCTTGTTTTGTTTCGATACAAGCCAACAATTTCACCCCTGTCCTCCGAGCTGCATCCCTGGTAGTGATAGGCATTTATCGAAATATCGTAGGAATTCCTGGAGGCACCAAGCTGCTCATTCAATGCATTGTACATCAACACAGAGGCATTGGTAGTAGTGTGGTTGAAATTGCAAAAGGAAAGTTTCGTCAACGGGGCGACCCCTGTACCGCAATACTTGTTTTGCCCGGAGGCTCCCAACACCGATGTGACCGCCGCTCCGCGGTTGAACAAGCCCTTTTCGGAGTCCCCCTCCTGCCAGATTCGTCTCGGCGGATACGTTAGTTTGTTAAATTTGTCTCCACAGGAATAGTTTGTTTCGGCGTTCTTGTTCTTCTCGATCAGCCGAGCGTCCTCCGATTTGTCCCAAAATGTGAAATTGTCCCACCGGGTTTGGTACCATTCGGTATGGTTCCATTCCCAGTTGTTGTCGTTGATTCGGATTTGGACCCCCGCTCCCGTGAAACCCATTTTCCACGCTCCATATAAATTGATGGTTCGAAAGATCCATTCTTGGTCGATGAAGTTTGGTTCGTCTGCGTATTTAAAGTCAAGCTTTGTTAGGGTCCTGTTGTCCTGGCGCTCGCTGTCATATCGTTGCAGTTGCTGACTTGGCGCCTTCCAAAATTCGTCGTTCATTCTTCCCAGTACTGTTGCTATTCCAAAAAGCGAGAGGTAACAATACGCAACCACAAACAGAAGACAGGAGGACGATAAGTGAAGACTCTTGGAGGAAGACAATATCACTGGTTGTTGTTTTTGTTTTTGCTGATTCTTATGCCTCGGGCGTATGCGCGAAGAACGGTTCATGGTAACAATAAGTATTAGCAGTGGTGACCGTATTGGGGTATTGTCAAAATGGTAATGCCGTTGTGCAGTATTGTTTGTTGGAGGAGTGATTCATTCGTATCAAACGGAATGTGTAATGTGAGAACGAATTTCTGGGGTGTAAAAGTTCGTGGAGAGATTCTGTCGCATTGAATGATAGTAGTAGGCAAGGACAGACAAGAAGTTTGGTAAAGTTCCTGCAATTTCAACAAATACTCTTGCTGGAATAGCAACAACAGTCATACCGCTGACAGATTGAGGTCCTGTCTTTCTGTTCCGGATGTTTCATGATGGCAACAACAGCAGGAGCAACAACAAAGGTTGGTTGATGACGAAGATGATTCTTTTAAATATAATAAAAAGTTTGAGTCATGCTCTGGACCAAAAAGTTGTTCAAACCTTAAATACCCGAAACAAACGGGGGCTATTGTACTGTATGTGTGATACGTTGTACTGAGTACTTCTTCTAATTATTATTCTGTGTAAAAAAACGAAAAACTTCAGCGCTCACTCGTGACAGAGACAGAAACCGAAACTAACTTTTCACACCTGCATTGATTTCTAAAACAGACAATTTCAAAATCAACGCATTGGTCAATCGACCACTTAATCAACGTAGTGAAACAGTAAAGAAGCTGCTCTGGTAAATAGCACATATTTCGCAATATCAAGGTAACCTTCAGCGACAAGGATTCTTGTCTTTACTGTTTTTGGTTCACGTGCTTTTTCAGTGTTTGTTTCCCTTCATGAAACAAAGAATCGACTACTATGTTTGAGAAGGGGTGGATGGTAACGGGTTTGTAAGCACAGGATCCGAAAGGACAATGTCACCTACCCCGTCCTTCGATCTTCTAGCAAGACATTCCTTGATCCCGAGAAACTGATGCTTCTGTGTGAGAGTTGCATCCCAGGACTGAATTGGGATATGGAATCGCAATCTACTCGACAGCGTCATGATGCCATTTGTCAACTCCGAACCTGTGGAGCGGCGATTCATTATTGACAATAAATTATGGAACGAATGACTCTGCCTGTGTGCGATCGGTTCGTTAATAAGGGCCGAAGCATCCACGACAGCACTGTGGGTCGGCTGGTCGGACGTCGTCTTCGGGGCACTCTTTTCACTTGGGGCTGCATGCTTGTTCCATCAAGTGAATACAGTTGTGTTACACAAGAATGTAATTGCAACTAAGAGGAGGATATAAAACCTACAGAATGCGAGTTGCCTGATAGTGGCTACCGGAACTTTCTCCGATTGTACAACTAGTAATCTGTGGCTGTTTTCGCGCTAGAGATGGAATTTGCTGTGCGAGAATCTAACAAATCTTTTGGATATATAAAGGATGCAAAGGAATGGCTATTTTAAGAGTATATACTACACGAAGCAATATTCGTGCATGACTACTTGTGTGACTATTTGTATGGAGAATATTACTATTGTGTGGTCGGTGTGCAACAGATCGGCGCGTTGCACGTTCAACCATTGCTCCGTTGGGCTGTACTACGCACGTCTCGAATCTGATCGGCAAGGAAAGGCACAAGAGAGATTGTTCGAAATTTCGTTGCCATCAGTGGTAGTAAGGAACACACTAGCGAGGGTATTTCGTCGTTTTGATCTACTTTCCAATAGAGCTATCGATAGTTTTCAAATCTAGCCCGCTATGGATACAGTCAATGACAATGCGAAAAAAGATTTTTTATGTGTGGAGCGAATTTGGTGTAAGGCGGAATTGGTATGCTGTATCCACGGGATTTGAAAATTATTCATAATTCCAATACTCGTGGAGACACAATAGTGTTGTTTCAGAGATTCAATAGCGTCTGCGCTGCTGCTTTGGCACTGGTTCGATCCCGGTGGCATTCTGTTCCTCCTCCATAGCTTTTTGCAGATCCATCGCTGCTTTCTTTTCCCGTATGAATCGTCTTCGTTTGCTAACTACTTCGTAGTGTTTCTGAAAGACAATTCCGCAGTGGATAAGATTGACCGCCGTGTGAACATTGGTGATGACTCTTTGAATGGGGCAATCCGCAATCTCCTCTCGGTAGTTTTCTTGGAGAAAAGCAATAACCTTGTCGTTGACAGGATCCTTTGCGGTATCCTCTTCCTCCTCGTGGAACCACTCCTTATCGTTGCCAATGTGAAACGTACCGTGAGGGTTGGAATGGATCAGAGTATAGGTGTGATTGGTGAGAATGTCCTTGAGTATGATCTTGAGGGATCCTGCCCAGGCGGGGTACCCGGCAAACTGGTCACCGAGTCTGATTTTTTCGGCTATCGCGGAATGAATGACGAAGCAGTCGGTTCCAGGATGATCGGTTCCGTCCGGAAGAGCGTTTTCGATGGTCCGGAGGAGCGTCTCGATTTCCATCTTGTTGGTGGTGGGCTCCGAGATCGGAATATTGACCTGGTTGGTGACTTCGTTCCTATACGGGACCCCGACTCGGTTGAGTTGAAATGCCCTGGGGTGGGCCTTCAGTTGTTCCAACATGAATCCATAAAAATGTTGGGACAATCCAATGTCGGCATTGGTCATCATTACATGATAGTAATAGTATTTGTCTTTGGTCGTCTTTCTCTGTTCCTCGGCGACGGAAATTCCCGCATCCAAAACGTCCTGCGGGAAGGGAAGTTCGCGTTCGGAAAAGAGTTTGGTAAGCGCCTCGGAAATTTCTGCCGACTGGGAGGCAAATTGTGGATTAGTGGTTGTGTAATTATTGGGTCCAAAGACGGTGGTAAAGTCAAAGGATTTGGGCTTGCCACCGTATTCGGTGAGCGTCGATCGGTCCAAACGAATCCGATGGTCGCAGATTGGTACACGTTCTTTGGTCAATATATCCCAATCCGATTTTAAAATCGCACACACTAGGGTCATTTCTAATCCGGGAGGCATGAACTCCTTAGCACGCTGGATGCTTTGTAGGGTAACCCATTGGTCGAAGGGCTGGTACGCAAAGGGTGCATCATTATCTTCCGTGTCCTCGTTGTTCCCATTGCCTCCGCCGTAGTCGTCCTTGTTGATGGCATAAATGTTCAACACGTGAAACAAACGAATCGTGTGGGTCACATCCGTGCGCATCGTTGCCGCCGCTGCGGCTCTCGCCGTGTATCGTTGAAAGGTGAGCTCTTGAAAGGTGGGCTCTGGGAAGGCGAGCTCTTGGAAGGTGAGCTCTTTCGTCTCGTTTTGAAATATGGCAATTTTCACCGATTGTTCCTCCATCATCCGGTGATCGAAAAAGAACAAGGAAATCAGGGCAAGCGCCCCGCAGACGACCCATACTGTTCGTTGTCGTTTTCGTGATAGGTGGTGGTGGTTGTGGATTGCCATTAAGAACGGTTTGATGCCGATTGTGCCCTGTTGCGGTTCAATATGCACAACTATTACTTTTACTTTCATTCACGAACGGTCAAAACACGATCGCAGGACGAAAATACGCCGGCCCGATTTCCTTCCAACGGTTAGTACTATTACGCTCCTAGTAGTAGCGCTTTGGGTTTTCTTGTTTCCATGAAGATGTGGTAGTTGGGTCTTGCAGCAGCCATCAATAGAATCAATTGGCTCTGAAATGTTTTGAATGATTTAAAATTACAATAAGCAAGAGATCCAAGAGGAAAGGGAGTCAAACAGGAGGACAGAACAAGCTCCTGAGAGACTGCTGTGGTGTGATTCATCTGTGAATTTAACAAAATAAAAAAAAACCGTCTGTCCTCCTCAGTCCAAAGGTCATTTGTTTTTAACAGAGTCATTCGGTACTGTTCTTGTTACTTCTGTCGCGCGTTTGAAACCTCCTCCTACGCAGTGTCAGAGCGTGACATATCGCTCTTTCAAAGAAAAACATTCTCCCGTTGTTCTTTTTTCTCTTCTCAGGGGGTATTTCGGCAAATCTAAACGACTGAGTATAAAATATAAAACCAAGGCATAACCTACTGGCTGCTGCTGCTGCTGCTGCTCTTCACAGCGACCGTGACTATCAATCATTCTAAAATTCAACCGGCACCTCTATTGTACAACGACGACAAAACAAAGACAGATCAAGCATGGCAATTTCCAAGTTTGACTTTCTCTCGGCGTGGACGCTTTTGTTCGCAGCCATCAATATTAACCCGAGCCTGGCGGCAGTTCTTTCCAGCAACAAAGCTTCCGGCGTTGTGTCATCGGTTGTTCGTGATCCTGATGCCCAAGGACAGCGAAATCAGCAAGAAACCCCCAAGTTTGTCATCCA
>Ga0209503_10002081_pt1 | contig 9991 bp, 10 predicted proteins | sample SouAtlMetagenome_2_FD_187448 | JGI IMG/M metagenome (GOLD analysis project Ga0209503, IMG submission 187448) | Marine eukaryotic phytoplankton communities from Atlantic Ocean - South Atlantic ANT15 Metagenome (SPAdes) (version 2) | ecosystem: Environmental > Aquatic > Marine > Oceanic | place...
TGAGGGTTCTCCTCAAAATCTCTCATGGAAAGTATTTCGGATGCTCTCACGGCCTCGCAATCAAGACTTAACATGCCCATCAACAACGTTCTGTACCTTTCCTGCGCTTGCGGCATCTGCTGTTGCGGCATCTGTCTAAGTTGGTAATGCTCTTCCCCTGCACGTGGCCGTGCTACTTTCATTACAATCAATGCAACATTGCCACCACGAACAATGTTATTTTTAAGACTATTATCCAATGAATATCCTGTGCCAACATTTTCCGGGTTCAACCTATCCTCTCCAGATTCTATATTATATTCATTTGTCAACGAATTAAAATTAAAATATGGACGTGGCGTCCACCTGCTTTCTTTTTCCCATTCCATTGTCCACGCATAATCGAAATAAGACAGCGTTCGTTTCTCTACCTCTGGGTGTTTATCCCAATCGTTGTGACCCCAAGTGACATTTTGGTTTTGGATATTATAAACTTTGTTTAATATTTTAGTCAAATCCGCAACATGTTTGTCAGGCATGTTGACGAAGGAATAACATAATGAGGAATTCAAAGGACATACGTATATAGGTGCTTCCAATGGATTCTGGCGTTGAATGGTATCAGCAGCAATAACAAAATAACACGACATGATTCATCTAGAATATAAAATTTTGAAAATTTGTATTTTTGATGTATTATATTATTACTTCATCTTCATCCATATATGTATTATTATTTATAATATGTAATAATATCCCCTTTTTTTGCCATTAGCCATTCATTTTTTAGACTACAACATAGCAGGAACAGAGCAGGTGCCTGACTTCGACCTGACTTCGACCTGACTTCGACCTGACTTCGACCTGACTTCGACCTGACCAACCATTCATTTATTAGACTACATCCCCGTTTCCTATTACAATATAGCAGGCACAGAGCAGGTGTTATCTGAAAAAACATTTTTTTTACCTTAATAAAGTTGTACTTATTTTTTTGTACTGGTTTGTAGTGTTCTTACCTAGCAACTGACCTTAAAAAAATGTTTTTTCGCGTAGTACTCGGTGTGTGCCTTCTATTTTTTGAAAAAACATTTTGATTCGGTCTCAAATGATTTTCAAATCGAAATTTCAAAAAAAAATTTTTTTTTTTACATCCATTAAAATTTCGGGGTCTCGTCAAAAAAAAATGTTTTTTAGTCGTTGAAAGAAACACTTACAACAAAAGTAGAAAAAAAAAACTTAAATTTATAAATATAGACATCCATCACTAATATATATGAGGATATTGTGCAAAACGGCGGGATAGGTGCAGCCGATTTTTACCTTAAAATTACAGGTACATGCAGATAATTTACTTTCCAAAGGCAGGATGGTGCGCAAAGTAAATGGATGTATGCAAATTTTTGAATTATTAATAAATATATAATATATAAAAAACACAATTATATATAAATATATATGTTAAAAATGCAATCAAAGTGCCAGAATAAACAGTATGGACGAATTTACATTAAATAACATTGATAAGTATTCAAAAAGGCTGATTGATATTATAGCACCACCGGAATGTGGAAGAAAGGTTTTGGAAAATGAATATTATTTATTGTTAAACATTTTTAGTTATTTTTTATCTGGTTGGGATATATATGGTGGAAGAGAAGACACATGTCAATATCATGATATTTTCGGTCAATTGGTCACAGTCAGTTACGTCACGAAAAGAATCACAAATCCGTACCATGACAAATATGTAAATGAAGAGGTAAAAAAGAATAGTTATTATGTAGGACCAGTTGTTGTTTATGCAAAAAAGAAATAAAAGTTGAGAAAAATGTAGGAAGAAAATGTAGAAAAATAATGCAATTTAAATAAATATTATAAAAACGAACTGGCAGGCTTTTCTTTGTTTGCGTGCAAATAGATCTCCGTCGTCTGTTTTGACGAGTGGCCGAGAAATTGGCTCACTTCACTCAATCCTGCACCGTTTCCGTAGGCATGCGACGCCGCCGTATCTATGAAAATTAGGGTGTTAGAGAGAGTTTTTAGAAATAATAATTATTATTTTACTTACGTCGAAACATATGCGCTGTAATTTTGGTTCTTCCTTGCAATTCATCCATCATTCTCCCGTTGCAAATTTTTTGGACCCAATACTGCCCCGTCCGCTTCGACATTGGACACCTCGAGTCTTTTCCTGGAAACACATATTCTTCTTTTTTTTCATATCGAGCAAGGTGCTCCAAATACAATCTACCCCGTGATCCGATCGCAATCGTACGCTTCTTGTTGCCCTTTCCAACCACCGTAATCGTCAACTCGGTCGTTTCTTTCACTTTCTTCTTTCTTCGAAAGCCTTGACGGCTTTGCATGCTCGTGGCAAATTCGTCCTGCTTCGTTTCCAATACAATATCTTCGTACTTGACCTTGCACACCTCGAAAATTCGAAGCCCGGCAAAATACAACATGGCAAGAAAAATTTGTTTTTTTCCACTCGTGTCGCACAGTAAGTATTCGATCTCGTCTTCCGGGATGATGTCCTCCTTCGTCCGCACCTTCTTCTCCAACTTGATCACGGATCCGGCGTTGTAGGCTCGGTCGTATTTGCGCATGAGGAAACTGGCGAACGATTTGATGGGAATGAGGTAACTCCGGTTGGTGTTGATGGCCAATCCCTTCTTCAACACATGGTTGGTGTACCGTTGGAAATGGTCTTTCTTCAAGTCTTTGGGCAACACGTCAACGACGAACGCTTGCAACTTACGCACTTCACTGCGGTATCGCTTGCGGGTACGATCGGAGTTGGCGACGATTTCGATGAACTCTTCGATCAATTCCGTCCATTCAGAATGGGATGGACGCAATGGCTCTGGGGATGGACGAACCTCTCGTCGAGCCAAATTATGGATGTACGAAGAGATTTCACCTATCTGGGAGATGGGTGAAGAGGATATCGCGCAATCATTGCCTTTGTTGGATGTACCCTTTGCGTTTTTGGATGGAACATTTGCGGTTTGGGATGGCGCGGTTTTTACCATGTGGTTTGTTGTGTCGCCTAGGTTCGTAGATGGAACATTTGGCGCGGTTTTTACCATGTGCGTTGTGTTGCCTAGGTTCGTATTGGGTGGAAGAACATTTTCTTGGCCATGTTCTCTACCATGTTCTCGAAGATTGTCTCGAGGAAGATTTTCTTGTCCATGTTCTGGAAGATTTTGAGGCTGCGATTGCCTGATTCTCAATGCTCTCAACGCATTCAGCAACTCTTCTTCCGTTGCGTTTTCTAATATAGATGCCATTGAAAAAAAATTAAATTCTTTGTTACAATTAATTTCAATATATATATTAGAATTTTTCAATATATAATTAGATACATATATATATGTATATATCTATATATATATATATATAATGGATAGGTGCAAACACAGGATGGATGAAACGGCGTTTTGTCGTTGTAAATCATGATACAACAAATTGGACAGAGTTGCATCTATCCTTATCAGTTTGCGTGGTATCCTGCATAAGCAATATTGATGTTCGTCTTCATGAATAATTTGTCGTTTTGTATAAAGATACAACATTCAGTTTGCATCCATCCATAATAATTTACATAATATCCTGATTCGAAAAAAAACCAATTATTTTTTCCCATGATGTGTACCTACCCGCGCGCTATTCTTATTTTTTACGTAAAAACGCTTTTTTTACCTGCTGTGTACCTACTACAAAATTAATAATGCTATTTATATGTTGTTATTATACGACCGTCGCCAAAAGCCGTTGCCCTCCGTACGCCCCCACTAATAATGTACGGCCGCGGATGGCGACACGGTTCGACGGCCTTATATCATTTTATGTTGTAAAATATTTGGGCAATTTTCACCTATCCTATGATGTTGCGTCCTATCCCCGAAACGACGCGAGAAAAAAATCAAAATAAAATATATAATATTATTCTTCATTTTAGATCCCTAATTCTCGTTGTTGTATACGCACCCATATATTGCTAGAAAACGCCCGAGTCATGGCATCGGCGCACGCAAAGCACATGGGTTGCACGATCGACGATTCGTGGGACCTATCTGGCACGTCGATGGAAGTGTATCGATCGACTTCGACATGGCAGACCATACAATGCATGAGGACCGTTTTCGTTTTTTTAGTTCCTTATATTAAAATATAACCGGATGACGAGTATAGTGAGAGATCAAACTCCGAGTTCGCCTATGGTGCAAATGACGTTGTCGTCGGAAAATACCGTCGATTTGATGGGTCGGTTCTTGCCAGCCGGCAACTACTACTTCACCGCCAAACACTTTTACAAAGACATGGTTTGCGGGTCGCTGACTAGCAAAGGCGAGGCCTTCGGCGAATTCTGCTTCACCAACAAAGAGTTGGTAAAAATGATGGCCGTCGCGCAAGCAAGGTTGGGAAGACGTGCCAACATCACCGAAACCGGCATGCCCACGTACTCGAGCCCGGTCATTCGAAGAAAACGACCTCGACCCGTTACCCCGAAAGTTTGCAGCATCTGCTACGACAACATCACCTCTACTTGCGAGAAACGCGTATTGCCTTGCAAACACGAGTTTCACACGGGCTGCATCGGCCGGTGGCTCCGAACGGGAACCAATACGTGCCCGTTGTGCCGGGCGTCGGTGACCAGGCTTCCCACGATTCATCGCCGCCGTCCTCGAGCAGCCTCCGTGCTGCCTACGCCACCGACCGGGAGAAGGTACCCGATGAGTGGTAGGCCGGTGTACAACCGGTACAGCATGTACCAGCGGCAGCGAGGATAAGAATCTAAAAAAAAAAGGTAAAACTTTATGGCTTTGGTTTTTCACTTTTCACATACGCACTTCATTTGACCTGGTCGTGTTTGTGTACAGTGAAAGTGTCCACTGGCGCTGTTGGAATATTTTCCCGGTGCGCACCTCATAGCAGGTAAAATTACGTCACCACCAGTCTGGTAATGTAATTGCGTTACGTTGCTATTCGTGTACCAACCGACTATATGTGTATAATTATCATAAGTTACTTTGCAACTATCTAGCGCTCGTCGCCTTAAGTCAGTCCATTTAACATCGTCTGAAAACGTAATTTGATGTTGCTTTTGGTGATCACAGACTGTGGTAGTGTTCCAAACATCGGGGAATTTCGCTACTTTGCGACAATTTGATTTCGCGTTTCTTGCGTCCACAATCACTTTTCCACCTAGTGGAATAATGACGCCTGACGCTGTACGTTGTTGGCTTGTGAGGTCGCTGCATACTGGCATGATTTGAAATTTTAATATGGTGTGTGTGTTTTTTTATTACCTAAGAAAAAAAATTAATTTTTTTTTACTCTATCTCTTCTTCCTCTTCCTCGTCTTCTTCCTCGTCTTCGTCTTCCTCTTCTTCTTCCTCGTCATCTTCGTCTTCTTGTTCTTCTACTTCGTCCTCGTCCTCTTCTTCGTCTTGTTCTTCTTCTTCGGCGTCTTCCTCGTCTTCTTCCTCGTTCAAATCTCGCTCGACGTTGGCAAAGTCCGTCGCATCGACGGGCTGCAAATCGTCCCGCATGATGATCATTTCCGTCCCGCGGCCGACGAAAGCGTACCACGGCTTCGGATACAACTTGTAACTGGGGAAAACCTTCGTCTGGTCCCCGTAAAAGTAGACTCGGTAATGCTTGTACGGTACGGGATGCGGCCTGGCCCGCGAATGGACCCGGCTCACCGGCTCGCCATCGTCCGCAATCCGCGTTGCTTTGTACCGCATCCCTTTGACGACGCTCCTGCTCATGACAATCGAATGGTAGAGGGGCGGAGCAGGCTGATGGCTTTCAACAGCAAGGACACGATCAGGTAATCCAAGGACTGGAACTCCGAATGAAGTTTTTCCACTTCGATTTCGTACGTATCCGGTGGTGCAGTCAAATACCGACTCTTCACGTCGGCGGCTTCGGTACCTTCCCACACTTTGGTCAAATCGTACGACCACCCCTTGTAAATATACGACGTGCGCTGCTTTTTTCGAACCAACGAAAGGTCCACCAATTGCTGGGCTGGCGCCGGCTCCTCGATCGTATGGCTGATGCGGACGGTAGAGATGTTGGTGCTCCCGTGAACGTGGATGTCTCTGGCAGCCACGCGCTTCTTTTGGATCGTCTTCCGCTCCGTGACCTCGCCGTGTACAACGTGCGTGGTCCGGAGGTTGTCGCCGTAGTAGTAGTCAATCGACGCGACTTCTTTGATCTGTTCCCACTGCGTGAAGGTGTTCAAAAAGGCGATGGTATGCACGAAGAACGATTGCGTCACTCCTTTCTTCTGCGTGAACGATTTCAATCGTATTTCAATCTCCGAGTTCGGGTACGGCTCCAACGCGGTCGTTGACAGTATTTGCTTCACCAATCCGTGGTCGAATTCTTTCGGTATCTCCAATTGCTGCATTTAGTTTTGTTTCTTTGCAAAAAAAAAAGAGGAAGTAATTTGAATGTATATATATATGTATATTTTGGTTGTTGCGTACAGAAGAGGGCGGTATACCGGAAATGTACACTTTATAATAAAATTTAAGGTTTTTAAAACAGCACTCGCTTCACCACCAGGTTGTTTGGTTTGTAGGCTCGAAGCCACCCGATCAGCCAGATCCGCAGCATCGGCGGCGTATTGGTCAGAAAGGTGGTCAGCCACATGCACCGGTGGATGATGTTCTTGTTCTCTCGCCCCCGCTTGTGCTCTGCGCGGCAACAGTCGTGCACCTCGTCGTAGCAAATACTCTCGATGCATCGATACCCATGTGCACCTTGTTCTCGCCAAAAATGGCAACTTTCGAACCGCGGACACTGATGCCCAAAATGATCCATCAACAACGTTTCGTTCGGCAACGTTTGTTTTCCGCAACAATAGCACCACTTCACTCCGCAATGGCTCATTTCGTTGCAGGCCACGCTCTTCTGCACCCACGCATCGCATTTCGGGCACCGCATGGCCATCGGCAACTTCGGGTGGTGGATGATGTGCTTTAAATTTTTCAAGCAAGTGTCCCTGGTCAACTCGTAATTTCGCTGGATGGGCCGGTAGTAGGCATTCCACATGCCGGCGTAATTCTCCATTTGCAGCGACGATTGGACGCCGCAAAGGCACAGGCTGGACTTGTTCATGCAGTTCCAACACGTGCTTTGCCCCGCGCAGCAGGCTTGCTTGCACCCAAGGTGGATCTGCTCGCGATTCTTGTACCGCCAACTCATGGGAACGACGATCATCTCCTCGCACTTGTGGCATGCCACCGACAAGGTATCTGGGACTTGCATCTTGGCGACATGCTCCGACAACTGTTGGAACTCGCCCTGGGTCAACAAGCCTTTGAAATCGTTCAAAGCATAGGTGCCGTCGCCGCCGCAATCCGGGAAAAAGCACTTCAATTGCGGGGAGGTCTTCGTGACCGGGTGGGAGTAGAAATTCAAAAGGATGGTGCGGAGGCAATGGGTGCAGCAATAGTGATCGCGGTGGCCACACGGACTCTTCACCAACGCCACCTCATCTTTGTTCACATCCTTCGCGTCGAACACGGCGGCAAACGGTTCGCAGCAACAGAAGCATTCGTACATCGTCATCAACTGTCGATCCACGGTGTCCACTACTTTCAAATACTCTGTCCAGGGAATGACTTTCAGGATGCCCTCCACGACGTGGTGGGTGCGTAGGTTGCGGATGGTTGGCATCGTCCTTGTTGGGTACCGCCGTTTGGTCGCCAGATAACCAAGAGCATCGTCGATATCGATCATTTCCAGCGAATCGGGAACTTGGAACCACCATTCGTTCTGCTCCAAATAATACTGAGCCACCACGTGGGCTTTTGGGTTGATGTTCAAAAAGACAAACTGCATAGGGTGGTCAGTTCGTTTTTATATTTTTTCACAGGTTGTTGAAAAAAAAAGAATGGAAGTCAACGAATGGGTGTCGCTGTGCTTGGCGACGCTTTTGGTCGGCTACCTTGGAATTCGAGTATTGAACACGAAGGAACGCTTGAAGCCGTTCCGACACAACACGTTGCGCTTGGAAGATGCAATGTTTCAAACCGGGGACTTGCTCCTGTTCCACTCGAACCTGCTGCTGATGCTGGTGATGGATTCCCCGTTTAGTCACGTTGGCATGGTCGTGGTAGTTGGCGAGACACCGTACCTCTTCGAGATCGTTCCGAACAATCAGGTGTGCACCATGACACCGGTAAACCGCTACTTCATCGACGCCAACACGGTCTATTATCGCCCCATCGACACCGCGTTGGATACCGGCGTGGTGATGGGGTATTTGCGCGAAGTGGCAGATCGCGTGTACGACTACAGCGCGTGGGTGCCGATGATTCACCGCGCGTTCCGGCACCTAGTTTTCCCACGGCTGCCAAAGCGCAAGGCGACGAAGGCGTTTTCGTGCGCGACGTTGATCGGAACTTTGTTGCATCGGTTTGGAGTCATGGTGCATAAGACCGATTTTGTTCCGGAGGATTTCTCTTCGCTTCGTCACTTGGGGCGTTGGGGCATCGAGACCCGGTTGATGTGTTAAAACCTCGTTCTTTTTTTGATCCGCCGTTGACAAAAAAAAAATGGTGGTGCATGCCCTCGTTTTTGCCGGTGGCGGAACCAGAGGATTGTGCTACGGAAAAGCCTACCACGAACTGCACCAACACGAACAAATCGACTTGCAGAAAGTCAAAGGCACCAGCATTGGCGCCTTGATGGCGGTGTTGTTGGCGGCAAAGTACACGGCGGAAGAGTTGGTGAAGTTGTGCGAACAAACGAAATTGGAGGACATGGTGCGGATCAACCTGTTCGACGTGTTTTACCGGTGGGGCCTGGATTCTGGAAAGCGCCTCTACGAGTGGATCGACCAGAAATTGTACGAGAAAACCGGGAAGCACCACACCACCTTCTCGCAACTCTACGACCACAGCGGGATCGATCTCCACGTCACGTCCACCAATTTGTGCACCGCGGAGGCCTGCTACATGAGCAACGCGACCCACCCGATCATGCCCGTTGCCAAAGCGTGCCAAATGTCGATGTCGCTGCCTCCGCTGTTTGCGCCCGTGTATTGGAACGGGGCCTACCACATCGACGGCGGCGTCATGGATAATTTTCCGTTCCAGGGGTGCGAACCGCTGACGACGGTCGGTTTCCGGATCAACTGGAACAACGCCTTCGAGTTGAATTCGATGGAAAAGTATTTCTCTCGGGTTGTATATGTGGCGCTGTACCGGCTGTCCAAAGTGGCGATGGAGCACGCAAGTGAAGAGTGGAAAGAGCGAATCATCGAGGTAGATGGGGGGGACGTCGCGACCATTAACATGCGCGTGACGCAGGCGGTGAGAGAGGCATTGAACGAGAAAGCCGTCGAAGCCGTGCAACGATGGGTGGAAAAAAATAGTTAAATTAAAATTAGATACACGTCGCTACAATACACGCCTTCTAATACACACTCTCCATAAAATCGAAGATCGCTTCGTTGATGGAAGCATTGCGGAAGTACACCGGGCCATCTGGTAAGTCCTCTGGCACCTCCTCATGGAATTTTACCACGCGCTTTCGCGGATCGGAACTCAAGTAGTCCAACTCCTTGACGTAGTCGCGTGCTTCGGCTACGCCATGCAATTCCGATGCCCATTGGAAGGTACGGTTTTGTGGTGCATGCGGAATCAATTTTTTCATCTTGTCATTGTCGTTGTACATGGTATACCGAAGTAGTAGCATCATGATGCCGAAACGGAACAAATCCGCGGCTAGTCCCACATTCTCCGGCGACTTCGGGTATTCTTCGGGTGCAGTGTAAGTGCCCATGGACCGTTTGGTACTCCCTTGATAAAAATCGATATCGGTCTGAGAGACATCGATATGCTTTGAATAGGGGTTCGTGTGTTCCGTGATCAAAAGACCTTTTCCAGCCACCATGTTGAAATCCGACAATTTGCAAACGACTCCCATCGTCTCTTTCTCTTCTTCCACCGGATAAGTGAACACCAAGACGTTCTCCAGTTTC
>Ga0209503_10002082_pt1 | contig 9987 bp, 4 predicted proteins | sample SouAtlMetagenome_2_FD_187448 | JGI IMG/M metagenome (GOLD analysis project Ga0209503, IMG submission 187448) | Marine eukaryotic phytoplankton communities from Atlantic Ocean - South Atlantic ANT15 Metagenome (SPAdes) (version 2) | ecosystem: Environmental > Aquatic > Marine > Oceanic | place...
GACCTGTGCGCCTAAAGGCTTCACAGATGTTTTTGTGACCGGTCCATGGTGCGGCTGGTGTGCCAATGACACTTACAACACCATGACTGACTCCGATGGGGATGGTGTGTACAGCGTGACGGTGGCCGACCTCGTAGGCACGGTAGAGTACAAGTATGCCATCAATGGCTTCGACGATCAGGAAAACTTGGTCAACGACATGGTTGACGGTGCTTCTTGTGCACCTGTGACCGACTTCAGTGGGTACGCCAACCGTCAAGTTGCAGCCGATGGCACAGCCAACGATTTTTACGGCACATGTGATGGCACGTGCAACGACGTTCCCGTCGCTCCTGCTGTGGATGTGACGTTCCAGGTCGACATGAGCCAATACCAAGGGACGTACGGCACTGTGAACATCAACGGTTCATTCAACGGTTGGTGCGGGTCTTGTGCGACCATGACCGACGACGACGAAGACGGTGTGTACAGCCTCACCATCGGCTTGTCACCGGCTACCTACGAGTACAAGTTCACCTTGGACGGTTGGACTGCCCAAGAAGAACTCACGGAAGGCGACGCGTGCACGAGCACCATCGACGGTTTCACCAACCGCACCCTTGATGTGACCGAAGCCACCACCCTCGACCCCGTATGTTACAACAGCTGCGATGCTTGTCCTACTCAGTCTGCTCCCGAGCGTGCCATCACCTTCCGTGTGAACATGAGCGAGGAAACGACCAACCCCATCGGCGTGTTCATCGCTGGAACCTTCCAGGGATGGTCTGAAGGCTCCACGGCCATGACCGACGACGATGGCGACGACATCTGGGAATACACCGCCATGATTGCAGAAGGTGAGGCTGTGGAATACAAGTTCATCAACGGTCCCAACTGGGGTCTGGATGAGTCGGTTCCTGTGTCCTGTGCTGTGAACGGCAACCGTAGTTACAACGTGGGAACAGAAGATGCGGTGTTGGATGCGGTTTGCTTTGCTTCTTGCACCCCTTGCGGTGATGCCTTGCCAACCGAAGAAGTCACATTCACCGTATTGACCGACAACATCACCGTGGCTGAAGACGGCATGTACCTCGCTGGCGCCATGAATGGATGGAGCGGGGAGCCCATGAACGACAATGGCGACGGCTCTTGGAGCCTCACGAAGTCCTTGGAAGCGGCCACGTACGAATTCAAGTTCCAAAATGGCCTCAGTGGCTATGAAGAACTCGATTGTGGTGGTAACCGTTCGGTGGAAGTCGTGCTCGGTGCACCGGTGTCCTACCAGGGATGTTTTGCCCAGTGCTCAGATATTTGCTCCGTCGATCCTGATTCAGCCGACGTGACCTTCCAAGTGGACGCCTCTCAAATCGCGGTGTCTTCCGACGGCATGTTCCTCATGGGCTCCTTCACCGAGCCTGCCTGGCAGCTTGGAGCCATTGCCATGAATGACGACGACGGGGACAACATTTGGACAGCCACGGTGACTGTGGATGGTCCTGCGGCCTTCCAATACAAGTTCAACAATGGCTTGACAGTCACCATCGACAGCTTGCCTGATTTCACAGGTGAGGAAAATGCGGACTTCATCGCTGGGGGCTGTGGTGTGAACAACGGTGTGGGTGGTTCCAACCGCCTTCACGAGCGTTCAGGCCTTGCCGAAACCCTCGACTTGGTGTGCTTCAACAGCTGCGAGGCTTGCGTTGTGGCGCCTGCTGTGCTGGTGGCCACTGTGGACCTGTGCGGCGCGGCTGCAGATTCTGTTCGCTTGACGGGTCCATTCTGGGGCTGGGACCTTAATGGAGGTCCCATTGCAACCGACAATGGCAACGGCACTTGGTCTGTCACTTTTGATCCATCGCCCACCGAAAACATGGAGTACCTATGGATTGTCGACGGCACCCAAGAGAACCTCATTCAGGCGATGGTCGATGGTGGTGCTTGCGCACCTGTCACCGACTTCGCGAACTACGCCAACCGCCTTTGGGAGGTCGGTGGAGACAACCCTTCTGACGTGTACAACTCTTGCGGAGCTTGCGACGGAACAGGTGGCGGCTCCACGACGTTCAATGTGGACATGACTTGCGTGGACGCGGCCGGAGCAACCGTCAACGGAGCAACTTCCTTCACGGAGGTGTTTGTGACTGGACCATGGTGTGGCTGGTGCGCTTCCGATGGCTACAACGTGTTGACCGACGCGGACGGCGATGGCGTCTACAGTGTGGAAATCGGAGGCCTCACGGGCACAGTGGAATACAAGTACGGCATCGATGCATTCACAGATCAAGAGCAGCTTGTGGATGACATGGCCAATGGCGCCGATTGCGCGCCCGTAACTGACTTCGCAGGCTATGCCAACCGTCAGGTCGAGGCTGGTGCCTCGTCAAACGACGTTTTCGGAAGCTGCAGCTCTTGCGAAGATCAAGTGGCTCCTGCCAACGTGACCTTCCGCGTGGACATGAACCAATACGCTGAAGCATATGCGTATGATGGTGTGTTCATCAACGGCAGTTTCAACGGCTGGTGTGGAGGTTGCAACCCCATGTCTGACGACGACGAAGATGGCGTGTGGGAAGTAACGTTGTCGCTTGCCGTAGGAACCATCGAGTACAAGTTCACTCTAGATGGTTGGAACTACCAAGAAGAGCTTGCGGGCATCGAGGGCATCGAGGCATGCACGTCTTTGATTGACGGATTCACGAACCGCTCCTTAACGTTCGACGCTGACAGCGTGCTTGACGCGGTGTGCTGGGAATCTTGCGGTGCGTGTGAGCTTGCCGGCGGTTGCACAGATCCGGCATTTGTGGAGTACGATCCGTACGCGACGCAAGACGACGGCAGCTGCGGTGAGTTGATTGTGTACGGTTGCACTTACGACGCCGCCAGCAATTTCAACCCGATCGCAAACGTGGATGACAATTCATGTGAGTTCACGGAAACGAACGATTGTCCCGCTGACCTCGATGGCGACGGTGCCGTGACGACGGGAGACTTGCTCGCGTTCTTGGCCACGTTCGGCTTGACTTGCCTCTGAGCATTTGAATGACTGAAAACAAAGGAGGGGGGCTTAGGCCTCCCTTTTTTTTGTGTCTTCATGTGCCATGGGGTGACTCTTAAAGGGGGAAGGCTCTTACCTTTGAATCATGAAGCCATTGGTATCCACGAGACTGCCAACGGATGCGGGGGACTTTGAAGTGCACGCATTCGATAGTGGTGTGTCTTCTCAGCCGCATTTGATGCTTTGCTCGAAGAAACAGCCTGTTGCACTGCCTTTGGTTCGGGTGCACTCCGAGTGCTGGACGGGCGATGTCATGGGATCTCTCCGTTGTGATTGTGGACCGCAATTGGATTCTTCGCTCAAGCAAGTCCAAAAAGAGGGAGGAGCTGTCCTCTATCTCCGACAAGAGGGGAGAGGCATCGGGTTGGTTGAAAAGCTCAAGGCCTACAACCTTCAGGACGAGGGCCTGGATACCTACGAGGCCAATGAACGTTTGGGACACCAGCGTGATGCGCGTCGGTTTGACGTTGCGGCTGGAATGTTGGCCTCGCGGGGCTGGACGGCCATCCGGTTGTTGACCAACAATCCGGACAAAGTGTATGATCTCGAAAAAGAGGGCATCGAAGTGCGTGAGGTTGTGGCCATCAAAATGCCCCCCAACGAACACAACGTGGACTACTTGTCTGCCAAGGCCAAGGAGGTCAAGCAGGGGCATACACGCACGTAAAAAAGGGGGCCGGCATTTTCAGACCGTCGCCGAAGCGTGTATGTGATCGGCGGGACTCCTGGGGCAGCGGCCCAAGATGAAGTGGTGGAGGGCGCCACCCAATGAAGCGAGAATTGGTCGAGGTTCACATGGACAATGCGTGCATCCACTCCATGCACACGATGGCACCAATGGTGCCCACGGCATAGCCCAACACCGCCAAGAGGACGCCAACGGGTGCCAATGCGGGGGAGAAGGCGCTTGCCACAATGGGCGCGGATGCAGCGCCGCCGACATTGGCTTGGGAGCCAACGGCGACAAAGAAGAACGGGGCTTTGATGAGTTTGGCGACCAGGAGCAGCACGACGATGTGGACGAGCATCCAGATCAAACCAATGCTGACAGCACTGCCATACATGGCCCAGTTTTCGATGAGGCTGCCAATGTCCATTTTCATGCCAATGGTGGCCACCAAGATGTACAGGAAGACGGAGCCCATTTTGCTTGCACCGGCGCCCTCGTAGGATTTGGCGGAGGTGAAGCTGAGGGCAATGCCCAGCGCAGTGGCAGTGACGACCAACCAAAAGAACCCTTTGGTGATGGAAGAAAGGTAGATGGCCGGAGAGTCTGGATTGGCTGCCATCGTGCTGTCGAGCCATGAGGACAACGCCACCGATGCATTGTCAGCGACCAAGTGAGATATGGCGACCCCTCCAAACGCAATGGCCACGATGACCATCCAATCGGGAAAGCTGGGAATGCGTGCGGATTTGGCTTGCAATTGTTCCACCTTGTCCTGAAGTTCATTGACTGCGGAAGCGTCTGCCTTGAGCCATCCATCAATTTTTTCTCGGATGCCAGCCCCGAACAACAGGAAGGGCATCCACAAATTGGCCACGAACACATCGACGATGAGCATGATGGAAAATTGATCGTCCAGTGTGTCGGAGATCTCCTTGAGTGCGGCTTGGTTGGCACCACCACCGATCCAGCTTCCAGCCACGGTGCTTAACCCCCGCCAATAGGCATCTGGCGCATTTCCGCCCAACACCTCTGGGTTCGACTGCCCCACCAGCCACAAGGCAAGTGGTCCGCCGATGACGATGCCCGCAGTGGCTGCAAAAAACATGATGATGGCCTTGGGGCCGAGGTTGTAGATGCCTTTGAGGTCAATGGACAGGCAGAGCAAAATCAAGCTTGCTGGGAGGAGGTACCGCGAAGCCACGAAATAAAGGTTGCTCTCCTCGCCATTGACAATGCCCAGCGAATTCAGTGCTGCAGGAATGAAATAGCACATCAGCAAGGCGGGGACAAACGTGTAGAACCGCTTGAATTGGGGCAGAGAGTGGGTGTAAAAGACCAACCCCAATGCACCCGCAAGAAGTCCGAGAACCACTGCATCGTTGGTGAAGATGGCGTTGAGCAATAGGGAGGAGAGCATGGAAATCATCGCAAGTCATTTTGGGCAAAAATGCCAAAAACCAGACAAACGAAAAACGGCCCGCGCATTTCGCGCAGGCCGTCCTCTTCTTTGGTTCCTGGCAGAACCGAACCCTATCACCAGACCATCAATGGGATGTTTCCGGATGGAGTGGAGGTCCCTACTTGAATGAAGTAGGTGCCTGGTGCAATGGATTCTCGAATGGGGTACCCCAGAACGCCGGGGGATTTGACAATGCCTGTTCCCTGCCAGACAACACGTCCGTCAGACGCCAACACACGGATGGCGGTTTGGTCGTCGTCCAAGCCGGAGACAAACACCATGCTGTGCTCGGGGCTCATGGGGTTGGGGAACAAGTTCAAGGCAGGAGCTTCAAAAAAGTCGCCCACATTGTCCGTGCTCACCTCCTCGTCCACTTCGTCACAAATGCCATCTCCGTCGAGGTCGTTGAGGCAGTTGCCGTCACAATCGTAGTGAAGCTCGGCATAAGTGCACGATCCGTCGCTGTCGGTCGCCGTGGCTTCGAAGTTGCAGGCATCTGCATCCTCACATCCCGCAATTTCCAATTCGTCACACACGCCGTCGCCATCGGTGTCGTTCCAGCAGGCACCATCGCAGTCGAAGAACGTTTCTGCGTACTCGCATGAACCGTCGTTGTCTGTGGCTTCCGTTTGGAAGTTGCATGCTGAAGCGTCATCACATCCTGCGATTTCCAACTCGTCACACACGCCGTCTCCATCGGAATCTTGGATGCATTCGCCATAGCAGTCGTAGTAAGTCTCTGCCCAAAAGCACAGGTCATTGTTCGCCACCGTGGCTTCTGCACTGTAGTTGCACGCGTCTTCCAAAATGCATCCAGCTTCGTAGGAACATTCTTCGCCAGAAGCGGGAGGATCCGTGGCTTCAGGGTTGTAGTTGCTGGCAATGATGTCTTGACATCCCGTGATTTCCAATTCATCGCACACCAGGTCGTTGTCGGTGTCGTTGATACATCCATCACAGGTGTAAAATGCTGCAGGGTAGGTGCAAGAACCGTCATTGTCTGTGGCATTGGCATCGTAGTCGCACGCGGTCTCGTCGTCACACCCTTCGATTTCCAATTCGTCACACACCCCGTCATCGTCGAAGTCGTTCTGACAGACGCCCTCGCAGTTGTAGTATGCCTCAGGGTAGGTGCAAGAACCGTCGTTGTCTGTCGCAGAGACGTCAAAGTTGCAGGCATTTTGGTCCTGACACCCAACGACTTCCAACTCGTTGCAAATGCCGTCGCCATCGGTGTCCTGGAGGCATGCGCCATTGCAGTCGTAGTAGGTCTCAGCGTACGTGCACGATCCATCGTTGTCGGTGGCCGAGGCGTCATAGTCACACGCGGTCACGTCATCGCATCCCGCGACTTCCAATTCGTCACACACGCCATCTCCATCCTCGTCGTTCGTGCAGGCGCCGTCGCAGTTGTAGTGGGTGGTGGGGTAGTCGCAACCGCTGGAAATCGTCGCGCTCGAATCGTAGTTGCAGCCGTCGGTATCGGTGCACCCTGCACACGACGTGAATTCACAAGAGCCGTCGTCGTCAGAGGCGGTCTCGACATAGTTGCACGCGTTCATGTCAGTGCATCCATCGGTTTCCAACTCACAACAAATTCCGTCTTCGTCTTCATCGCAGTGGCATTGGCCATTGCAGTCGTAGTACTGTTCTGCGAATGTGCAGCTGCCATCGTCCAAAATGGCACCAGGCGTGAAGTTGCACGCGGTCACATCTTGGCAACCTGAAACCTCCGCGGCATCGCAAATGCCGTTGTTGTTTTGGTCTGCGCAGCCTTCCATTTCAGAGACTTCGGAAGCGCAAACTTCCCACGACCCTTCGTACCCGTAGTCGTTCGTGGTGTTGTCCAATTCAACCAAAGTTTCGCCTGCTGCGTTGGTGAGAATCATGCTTCCCCCGAAGTCGCAAATGCCGTCGTTGCCGAGGTCAATTTGGCAAAGTCCATCGCCGTTGGTGTCTTCCATGATCAAGGTGTAACAGCCCACAGGAATGCAACCACTGCTGACATATGTAGCCGTGTTGAAAGGGTAATCGCCGCCATGCATGATGGCTTCGCCTTCGCTGTCTTCGATGCGCCAGCTGATTTCGTTGGCCCACGTATCCGTGTTGAGCGTCATGGTCCAGTAGTCACTCTGCGCCAAGACGATGCGTTGTACACTATGGTCATTCTCTGAAAATTCGTCTTGGATGTTGCCCAACAAGCGGACTTCGAGGTTCAATTCGTTGGTGTCTGCGACAAGTGCCAATTCAGGCAGCATCACCTCGACACTGGCTCCGGCCTCCACGCTTTCTTCGTGAATGGTTGTGAATGGGCTGTGTCCGTTGACAGAGGTGGTCAATTCAAATCCCGTCACAGTCTGCGTGCCAAAGTTGGTCACGATGACTGTTGGCGTCAGTGAGGGGAGGCACGTGGATTCCCCCACATTGCCCAATCCTGAAATGGTCAAGTCGCGTTCTGTCACGGCAAGGCCGCCCAAGCTCTCCAAGAGGCTCGAACGCGATGATTCCAAACAGGCACGCATGCGGTCACGTTGGCCGGCGGTGAACATGTTCTTGCATGTTTCCTGCGCGTAGTCCATGTAGTTCTCGACTTGGGCACCGTCACAGGTGGGGCTGGTGCATCCAGAGCTGTTGGAGATGGTCGAAGGAGTGTCACACACCAAATCACCTTGCGTTTCGCAGTTCGTTTCCGACGTGCACGAGGTGGTGTTGGAGAAGGTGTGGTACAGTGAAAGGTTGTGGCCCATCTCATGGGTGACCGTTTTGTTCAAGGTGCGGCCAGGCTTCAACTCGCCCACCAACCCAAACGCATTGTAGAGCACCACAATGCCGTCGCGAGCATCGTTGGTGGGACCCAAATAAGCATAACCTTGGATGCCATTTCCGCCATCGTTGCCATTGATTTCGGGGACCACGAAAATGTTGATGTACTCGTCGCCATACCAAGTGGTCAAGCTCTTGACCGCGGATTGGTCGGCAGCATCGTCGTCTTGACCGTTGCTGATGCCATGATCTGCGTATCCAGGCACACTGTTTCCGTTGACACGAACGATGCCGTTGGTGGGATCTCCCGCGGGCGTGCGTCGCGCCATCTCAAACTGAATGAAGGTGTCTGCACCCTCGCTGTCACTCACGCGGTTGCGGAAGTCATCGTTCATGCCGTCAATGGCGGACAAGATCTGCGCATCGGAGATGTTTTCCTCCACACCCACGGACGAACCACGATGAATCACGTGGACCACCACAGGCAGGGTGTACACGTCCATGTTTCGATTGGAAGAAGCCTGCAAACGTTGAACCGCGGCACGCACGGCGTCAAAGTTCCGGGCGTAGGGTTCAGAGGTGGCCATTTCGACGGCGTGAAGCGCGTCGGCCGAGCAGGGCTCAGTGGATTGGGCAAAAGAAAAGAAGCTCGTGGTGAGAAGGGCGAGTATGGACAAGAAAACACGCATGAGATGGAGTGTGGATAGGGTTTGACCTCGCTTACGGGGCGTGGTCCACTCCGGTTTCAGTTTTATCCAATGAAAAACCCCGAGGCACGAATCCATCGGGGTTTCAAGAAGAATTTTATCAGAAATTATATCTACAGCCTCAGTTTTTCGCAGTGACTTTGATCAGTTCCACCTCGAAAATCAGTGCGGCGTAGGGGGGGATGGCTCCACCTGGTGCAGGACGCGCACCGTAGGCGAGTTCTTGGGGGATGTAGAACGTGGTTTTGCCACCTTCTTTCATCAGTTGGAGGCCTTCCGTCCAGCCGCGAATCACGCCATTCAAGGGGAAGGAGATGGGCTCGCCGCGCTTGAGGCTCGAGTCGAATTCGGTGCCGTCCAAGAGGGTTCCGCGGTAGTGAACGGTGACCTCGTCTGTGGCGTCAGGGGAGGCGCCAGCACCTTCCACGGTGTGCTTGTATTGCAAGCCTGAGGCGGTGGTGACGATGCCTTCGTTCTTGGCATTTTCCTTCAAGAAGGATTCACCTTCTTCCTTGACGGCTTGGGCCTGTTGCTCCTTGAGTTTGGTCATTTCAGTCCGAACGATGGCGTCTGCTTCTGACGCGGACATGGTCGCATCGCCTGCGAGAGTGGCCTCAAAGCCAGACTTGAGCGACTCGCCGTCGACCGAGGAAAGGCCTTCGTTGGAGAGGTTGGTGGCGAACAGGACGCCGAGGGCATAGGATAGAGAATCCATGGATTGGGTTTGGGTGGTTTGTTCTTGGTTCGCGTTCCGCTTGCCTCTCTGCCCAAATGTGGTGACAGAGAAACACGTTGCAAGGGCCAAAACGAGGCACATTCTTGCATGGTGGCATGGGTTGTTCATGTCGGTAAAGTTCGGATGAAAACCTTCTTGTTGGGCGTCGATTCCTCAGAAGAAAACCGGTACCCCAGTTCATTGAACGCCTCGAGTTCTGAGGGGGTATGGATGTCGTGAAGAAGGACGTGTCGCGCCATGGCGCCACGGGCGGTTTTGGCGAAGGAGGAAATGGCCTTGAGTTGGCCATTTCGGCGTTCAAGGAAGGCGCACGTCACGACGCGTTCGGCGGGGACGCCATGCAGTGCAATGTCTCCGTACTCCGCACTGGCCAAATTCAAAATGAGGGAATTTTTTCCCAAGGCATCTGCGCATGCCGTCACCACTGGCGGAAGGCGTATTTTCCAAAAAGAGGCCATGTTGTTGAATGCCGTGTCGTGACACCACCGCTCACCCATTTCCAAACGCACGGGCATGAATCGATCCATGGGGCGCAGCAACCCGTATACGCCGTGAAGAATGCGCAAGCGACGTTGGGACGCAAGTAGGGGCTCGTGGGGCAGGCTGGGTAGGTCCATG
>Ga0209503_10002084_pt1 | contig 9980 bp, 2 predicted proteins | sample SouAtlMetagenome_2_FD_187448 | JGI IMG/M metagenome (GOLD analysis project Ga0209503, IMG submission 187448) | Marine eukaryotic phytoplankton communities from Atlantic Ocean - South Atlantic ANT15 Metagenome (SPAdes) (version 2) | ecosystem: Environmental > Aquatic > Marine > Oceanic | place...
AAACCTTGACGTGATCACGCTGAATGAAATCAAAGGTCAGCGTGAATTCGGTTGTTGAGCCGTCACCAGTAAACGTGTCAGTTGCGTAGGTCATTCACCGGGAGAACTACGGGGCAGTAGTTCTATTGTGCCCCGCTTACTGCATCTGTGAAAGCCTTCACTTCCGCCTCGAGCCCTGGAATAGTCGCCGCTGCACCGGCTTCATCGAGAGCTTGCTGCTGATCGAATGCGTTCTTCTTGAGCACGTTGTTCCTCCAGTCCGTAACGAACTTCGGCGGATCATCCATCGTCATCATCTTCGCCGTCGTCAGCTCTGCGTAGTACCGCTTAATAGCGTTGACCATCAGGGCAGCAGGCTTTTTACGCTTCTCAGCAGCAGGGCGATCGACACGAGTTGAGATCGCTTCCGCATCTTCCATCTTCTGATAAACGTCACTGTTGATCAGTGCCCGCAGTGCTTCGTATGGAGTATTGCCTGTGGTGAATTGCCCCAGGAACTTCGCCATATCGATCTCGACAATGTTTGTGCTGCCCTTTTGACGCACTCCTGTTTTGTCGGTCACATCAAACAGCGGCAGCTTGACGGTGAACACTTCCTGCACGATCTCCGTCGGATCGATTTCACCCTTGATCTCTCCATAGCTGTCGTTCCAGAGCTTCTGCAGGTCGTCGCTCATTGGCACACCGCGCAAGCGTCTGCTGATCAGCTCAGTCGGTGGATCAAGCATGTCCAGGTCGTAGAGATGCTGATAAACCTTCTCGCTGTCCGGATGCTCCATCGGCGTGAACCTGTGCTTCACGTAGGTCAAGAAGTCCATGCCCCACGGGAATCGGATGTCAAAACCCAGCCAGTCTTTGTCCTTGTATTGACCGCCGAAAGCACCCGCTAGCCCCGTGTAGTTGTAAGCAAAGTCACGCAAAGTGCTTTCCCACGTCTCCATCTGATCGCGGTCAAACATTTCGTAGTCGTCCTCTGTCCACTCCTCATCGCGATACAGATTGCTCTGACTTGATTCGCTGGCCCGCTCGAGGGAGCGCATCGGACCACTGGGAATGCCAAGGAGATAGCCGCGGCCTGATGCAAAGAATCCCGCGAGATTGCCCAGGCGACTCTGCTGGTATGGATTGCCATAGACAACTTCCATGATCTGCTGCACCTGGCCGAGTGCTGATGCTCGAGCCAGGTAGCCAGCGAAAGTTCCGACAATCGCCTCCACAAATTTGAGCTGGTCGAATCGGCTGACAGCTGCTCGCTGCATCTCGTTCTTAAAGCCCTCGAGCAGCAGGAAGTTTTCAATGATCGGGAAGCCACCCATCATTGGAATTCCGGCAATACTGTTCGGCTCTTTGCCTTCTCGCTTCAACTTCAGCTTCCACTGTTGCCGACGCTTCGGATCGAGTGGGCCGTTGTCGACGATCAGCCCGCTCATTGAAAGCGGTGCCCACATCGCATACACGAAGCCGGCCATTGCAAGCGTTGCCTTGTTACGACGAATTTGTTTCGCCGTACCGGTCGTCACCGCCAGCCTGATCGCAGGCGAAATACCAGTCAGCTCCGTAGTTAAAGCAGCGCCTGACAATGGAGCAGTGAAATAGGGGGCAGCCGATTCAATCCATGGAGCAGAGTTGCGCACACTGTTCAAGGCATTGAAAGTCTTGCGAACGCCTGATTTCGGCTCTCCAGGGAGCGACGTAAATCGCATCTCTTCAGAGAACTCCGACGCGCTCCTGGTGAGCTCGCTTGGGATCAGCCCGCTATACATCACGTCACCACCGCTAGGCCCCTGCTCACCAGCTGGGACTTGATACTGCCGACTGATTCGATTGCGCATGATTTCAATGGCAATCGTCTCGTCGTCAGCTAACTCCTGAGTGAGCAAACCAGTTTGTTTTCTGTAAGCAATGATGTCTGCCTCGGTCGGCTCTGCTGAAAACATCGCTTTCTGCAGCTCGCCTTCGATCCACTCGTCCATTGCACGTTGTGGATTTTCGGCTTCCTCGAAATTCATCTGCTTGCCGCCCTTTCTCGCCTCCACCTCAAGGTCGTGCCGGAGCTTATACATCGTTGCGTAGTAGCCCTTTACGTTGTCGACAGCTCCCATCGTCCTGAAGCCGGGCCGCAGGAACCACGAATTCCCCGTCTTGTTGTACATAAACAGCCTGTAAGCCGCCTTCGCAAACCGCGCATGGCGTTCAGGGTTGATCAAGCTCAACCCACGACGAAACGCCCTGTTGCCTGACGCGGAGATATTGCCGTCCTTTTCATTGAGCTCTGCGCTGAACTTGCGATCGAAGCCGCCCTTGAGCATGTCCTCGTAATCCTTTACAAGCTCAGGGACCGGACGCATCTTCCTGCCGTAGGTGTCGACATTGCTGCCGTACATGTTTATCCCTCGAGCAAACGTGTCCATAAACAGCGTTTTGCCTGCGTCCCTGGTGACGTTGACCGAGTATTTCACTGCATTGAAGTTCGCCTCCCACGCCTGCTGCCACGGCTTGATTGAACGCGTGCCGAAGATCTCCTGGAACTCCATCACGTCCTCGAAGTATCTACGAGCTGGCCCGTAGATGGCCATGATTGCGTTGGAGCCAATGTTCAGCGCATTGGTGCGTTCGTTGAACAGCTGCGAGTCCTTGGTTAGTGCGTTGAAGTTCCGCGCCCTGGCGTTCCGCATCTCCTCAGCAGTCATCATCCGAGGGTCAGCGCCAGTTAGGCGGATGTTCTTGACCGCCAGCTCGAGCTGTTCAACAGCAGCGCCTGGATCAGTCTGCGCCTTGTCGATAGCTCGGAATAGTTCGCTGATGCTGTCAGATTCGTTGAGTGCTTCAGGTGTCAGCTCAGCCGACTCGTTGATAACAGTCATCGCACCTGATCCCCTCTGTGCAGTGGAGATCTCTTCGACAGCACTGAGCACATCAGGATCGTTGAACTCCATGATCGAGTCCGTCACGCTTCTGCCCTGCAGCACTTGGCCAAGTCGCCCCCATGCACCGCGCACGTAGTTGTAGTGACGAGCTGCCTGGAAAGCGACCTTGAAGTGATTGAACAGCTTGCGCTTCACCTGCCCATCGACAGCCGTCCCCGGATTTGCTCTTACAAATGCAAGGACTTCATCAGCGGCATCGCCATAAGCACTCTGAGCGGTGTCGTTGATATAGCGAACGACCGTCGCATCATCGATGACGGTGCGGAACCCTTCTGTGGCATTAGCAATTGAGCGGATCCAATTTTCAGGGGTGCTCTTGTCTGTCAGGTCAGCGGTTAGCTCTGCCCTGCGCCTGGGGTTGCTGTAAGCACCTTTGGTGATTTCGTCAGGCTTCAGCGCACTTTGCGCGTCCATCATGCTGATCATCCTTGCGGCATACGCCTGGCCTTCAGCAATGCTTTCTGGGTTCTCCCGAAGCACCTTCTGAAAGTTGATCGGCTGACCGTCGTAGATGTTGACCGCTGGATCAGGCTTTGGACTTTTGCCATCAGCAGCACGCTGCTCGTTGCTCTTGACCTGCTGATCAATACCCTCCGCTGCGACCTGCTCATTGGCAGCCATCCGCTCTTCAGCGATCTGCTGCGCTTTCAGATATTCCTCCTCGCTTGGGTCCGGTGCTCTACTGGCCCGTATCTGACGTAAGCGGTCAAGTTCAGCATCGTTCTGCTGCCGCTCGAGGTCCAGGGCCAGCTTCCTTTGAAAGAGATCGTCGCAACTAGCCATGATCAGCAGCCCTCCACATCAGCTTCAAGTCGTAGCTGTTCATTCAGTAAATCGAACTCTGCTTGTTTTTGCTTGAGATAGCCCTCAACTCGTTCGGTCAATCCAGGTAAAGCAGCGTCCATGTTGGAATCAATTCGACCCTTAAGCCGCTCGAGCTGGGCGTCTGAGAGCTTGCCAACCAGCTGATTGCCTTTGTCAGCAATCTTGCCATCTGCTGCCATCTCAAACACGTCAATCCATGTCGGATCCTTTTTCAGGACCCTGTTCCACTTTCGCCTGAGTGTGTTGACGAACTTCTTCATCCGTTCAAATGCACCCTGCAACCCCGGAGACTTCAGTCGAACTGAACGGTCCAGATACCAAGCAGCAAATGCTTCGGCCTGAATCTCGATGTCGTCCATCCCTTCCGAGTAGCTGGAGAATCGATCCTTCTTGATCAGATCAGTCATCTCCTTCATTGATTGGCTGTTATTCAGCGCCCTGTTCATGAGCTGGGGACCGACGCCGCCCTGCTTCGCCATTTGATCCAGCCAAACCTGCACTGAATGGAATGCCTCGTGATACATCGTTCGAGACGGCGGCATTCCGCCGCGCTTGAGGAACGACGGCCTGGCAATTCTGGCGTCCAAGGCAGGCCCCAGCGCCAGATAGATCATTCCCCGGTGGGTGCTTCGGTGATTGATCGGGACGTTTAAGCCTTCGTAGGTGCCGGCTTCTCGAGCAACGTCTGCCAACGGATCGCCGGGGTTCTCTCTGATAAATCGCGCACGATCAGGCGACCACATTGACAACGAATCGAGCTCTTGCTCGTCACCGAACATCTTGCGCATGTCGATGTTGTCCAGGTACTGAATCCGCAGCGGATCAGCGCCGGAGATGCGTGCGGCCTCTTTCAGGCCAGAAACCATGTCCTTAGCGATGAACTCGCTCATCAACGCCCGTTCTGCAACATCACGCGGAATACGAGTACCGAGATCAAGCAATGCACCGATCTTGCGATCACGCATGATTTCCTGCTGACGCTGCAGCGTTTCACGCATTCGCGTCTCGCTGTATCCACGGGTCTGCCTTTTCGGAGGTTGAGCCGGGTCGATTCCGCTTGGCCCGTTGACGGATGCGCGGATGCCGCCGCCTTCAAAGTCCTGCTTTGGAATGCCGATCTCGTCCTGCACTCCGCTGTTGTAGGCGTCGCGAATGTATTCCTTGACGCGTTCCCCATGGCGACGTGCGGCAGCAACAGGGATGCCTTGATCTTCCAGTGCTTTGACAACAGCAGGTTCACCCTTGCTGGCTTTGGCCTTGCTGCGGATCATGTAAGCCGCAGCATCCAGGTCGTCCTGGAAAACCAGCTTTGCGCTTCTGTACCTAGCCATTGATTTGACCGGCATCTTGAACCGAGCGGCTGGGTTGCTGATGCCAGGCGGGTATTGCGGATCAAAGGCAGGCTGCTGCTTGCTGTCGAGATAGCGCAGAGCACGGCGAGCGAACTCATCCTTCTTCAGCTCCAGGTCGACCTTCATGGACTGCGCCTTGGGAGCAACTACGGGATCATCGATCTCATAGAAGTTCTTGAAAGCAGACCGCATTTTTTCGACTTCTGGCGTTGTCTTGCCCATCACCATGTCGTTGCCGACTTGGTCCTGAATAGCGGCAAGCTCAGGAGATTTTTCTGGATAGAAGGTCCGGCCCTTGCGACGGATGATCGACATCGCATCTTCAATCTTTGTGATCGAAGGCACGTGCTGCATCAAGATCTCAGCCTGGCCCTGGATCTTTGCCTCGTTCAGCTTGATGCTGGCTTTGTCGTACTTGCCAGGCTGGTTGTCGCCAAACGCAAAATCGTTGGCCGCCTCATTTTGCTTGTTGAACTCCTCCTGCTTCTGCAGCCTGTTTCTCTTCTTGGTGTCTGAGAGAACATCTGCTTCAAGTCTTGCCCTGCCCTCTGGCGTGATGTTGTCGAGCTTGCTGATCTGCGCAGCAGTCAGGCCGGTGTCACCAACAACCGAGCCATCAGGATTGATCTGATAGTCATCAAACGGCATCACCCGACTGCCGGGATAAACCGGCTCCTCAAGCCCATCCAGTAGACCGTTCTGCTTCTTTTGCTCAAAGGTCATCAGGTCGTAGCCGATCGAATCGCGCTGCGCCTCGAGGCGATCAGCGGCAACTGCATCGTCGATTCCTGCGTAGTCCTCACCTATACGCAGCTCGTTTTCAGTGGTTTCAAGGAACTGCCTGGCCGGATCTTTTGAGGTACTGACTGCTCCCGGATCAGGCGTTTCAGGCAATGGTGTTGATGGCGGACGCACTTCACCTTTCTGCGCTGCAACCGAAGCGATTTGCGCCAACTTCTTCCGACGTGCGATTGGCTCTGGAGTAACAGCTTCAGGCTCTACCGCTCTCGCTGGAGCTGGCTGAGTTTCCGCAAGTTCAAGCAGCTCACGCTGAACACGCTTGGCAACCGTGTTGATACTTGCTCCATCAGCGACTTCTAGTGCTGCTTCATTCAGCATCTTGCTGGTGTCAGTCTCCATGTACTTATCAGCGTCGAACTTCCTAATCAGACTTTCGGTGTCGTCCGCCAAGGTCAGCGAACCTTCCTTGTTGATCTGGTTGCCGACCCCCTCGAGGGTGACTGCATTCGATGCGGCGCTCTTGGCTGCTCTCTTCTGAGTCCGCAGACCAGCGCGAACGGCATCAGCGATCTTGGCCTTTTCGACCATCAGGTTCCGCGTCTCGGTATTGCCGAAAATGTCGACCTGCTTGCCTTCTACGGTTGGGGCCAGCTGGGCCTGCTGCACCACCTCGTTGATCTGACCTTCGGTGAGCTTTTCGTCCTGCATCACCTTGTAGGCCTTCTGCATTCCGACTTCATCCAGCTGACTGCCGCCGATAGCGATTGCCTTTGTTTCGCTGATTCGACCGTCGACAAAATCCTGAAAGATGTTTCCCGGCAAACGGCTTAAAGCAAGGCCCTTAGTAGCAAAACCAGACTTCATCGGGAGGCCCAGCTCTTTCAGCTGCTTCTCGTCGACGATTCCCATATCGCGGAAGAACTTGCCCGCATCAGCTGGTGTGCCGCCGCCCTGGGCGATGTTGGTCAGAGCTCCTTTGGCTCTGGCTTCTCCGGCATCCTTGGCGTTGATGAACTCGACGCGCATTGAATTGACGCCTTTTTGCTTGGCCAGTGCCAAGCGGTTGTGGCCATTGACCACGTAAATCCGCTCGTCAGCCGGGTCCTCCCAGACCTGAATCGTGCCTTCTGCGTCTTCGTTGTATCTCTCCACCCCGTCGAGAGAGTTGCCTTTCTGCTGACCACTCTTTGTGTCGACGTTTTGCTTGAACTGAAAACGCTTTGGATCAACAACAATGTCGTCGACAGCTATGACCTGCTGACCCATCAGCCGGCTGGGCATGATCGCGACTCGATCTGCAATCTCAAGTTTCTGCATCCCGTTGAGGATGTCTCGGCGGTTGAACTGATCAGCCGTCTTGCCAGTCAGCCTTGTGATCTCAGCCGACAGCTCAGGGCTATTGCGCACCAGGGCCTGAAGCTGCGCAACCTTGACCGATGAATAGCGATCAGCAAAATCGCCTTTCACTACAAGATTGTCGACTGGAACCTCAGTCAGCTCAGCATTCAAATCGCCACTAACTGGCTCGGCACGCTCGGCCTGCACAACCTCGTCGACTGCATCGACAACACTGCCGGTGCGGCTCTTCTCAAGGATTAAATCAAGACCTTCATCCGAGACAGTTGAATCGACGGTCTCAACCAGACCATCAACCTCGGGCAAAGTTGGATCCGGAGCCTCGTCTAGCCCTGGAGGTGTTGGTGTGGTGTCTGGCGTTGGTTCCTGCGGGATGCCGTTGGCTTCTCTGAACTGCTCTTCTGCAGTCATGCCCTCCCTCGAGGGCTGATACACCTCTTCGGTAAACGTCGACTTGCCGGTTTCATCCGTCTGGATGATGTTCTCGTTCTCGAGAGTGCTGCGTGCTTCCTGGCGCGACTGCCTTGCTGTCTGCGACCGAAGAGCTCTGGCCCTGGTGGGCGGATTGCTGACGTAATTCTTGAATGCTCCGGCTAAGCGTCCACCGCCAACCAGCCCCAAGCCAAGACCTCCAGCCGCAATAGCGTTAGGGAGAAAAGCAGCCTGTGATGCTTCTGTTCTGGACATCCCCGGCTTGACCGGATCCATCCCTGCAATCTGTTGAGCTAACTCGTCATTGCCGTTCAAGCTGGCAAGTAACGCACCTAGCTGAACAGCACTGCCGCCAGTGTTGTCGTCGAGGAAAGTGCTCGGGACCTCATCAATGAACTGAGCAAGAGCAAACCTTTTCAGGAAGCTTGACTTTGATGTTGCCGCAGCGAAGTTCGTGGAATTCAGCAGGCGAAGAAGCCTTGGGAACTTCGCAAGAGCGGGGATACTCCTGGCGAAGCCGGAAACCGCGCCACCACCACCACCTGTCAGGACTGCCAAGTAGCCATTCAAGGCAAACGAGGCCTTTATGTCGTCGAACCCCAGCTCCTGGTCATTCATCTGTGACCGAGGTTTCTTGCCGCTCGAGGCATAGATCTCCTCGATAAAGCCGTCCAGGACACCCTCTTCTTCCAGGGTCAAGCCGTCATCTTTCGGACCAAAAGGCTTCTCAAAATCCTCAACTGCCTTGATGGCATTGCCAGCAGCTTGCGCAGTGCTGGTTCGCATATTGGTGTTTAGATCAATGCCACCCGGCACGACCGTCTGCATGATCGGATTGCTGGTCACGTAATCCAGCACCCTTGCCGACCGACTCCCCTGTGTTTTGCCTGTTAATTCTGCGTAATCAGTGTCGGGACTATTGGTTAAACGCTTCGCTTCGTACTGAAGGTCATTGACAAGGTTGTCTGTATTGAGGATCAGACCCTCCTCGTTCACCTGCAAATAGCGGAACAAGCCCCCAGGCTTAGAGATGCTGTTTTTCAGTCCATCCCCAACGGACTCCCACCACGGCTTTTCGTCAGGCTTGGGCTCGGGAAACTTGTCCGCGTAGTTAAAAACAGGCATGGATCAGCTCAGGAAAGTCAGGAATAAGAAGGCGCAGTGCCAAGCAGGATGTCGAGCAACACACCAGACGATCTGGCGACAGGAGTGTTCCCAGGTTTCGCCGCAAAAAGGGCGTCCTCCGCACCCATCGATCGGTTTGAGTTGCGAAGGATTTTCTGCCTGGCTTCGTCAGTCGTCGTGAGGCCATGCAAATCGAACTGCTTGAGAATGAATTCCCCTGGAGTCATCCCTGCTGCTCGAGCGGCACGCTTAACTCCCATTGGAATTGGCTTATTTGCAGCAGCAAGGAAGAACAGTCCTTGCGTGTCCTCCTTGCTGTAAACCGGCTGATTGCCCTTGGCCGCGGCCTCAGGGACAGTGCCGCCTGGCAAATACGTCTGCGGAGGCTCTTCCGGCTCTGGCTCAGGCGTTGTCAAGTCGGGCTTGGGTTCGGGGATGCCTGATAACTGCCGCAGCTTGGCCTCGTCTTTCATCAGGTTGTCGATCTCTTCCTGAGCGATTTGCCCCTGCCTAACAGGACTCAGGATTCCTTTTTTATCAGCGGTTTCTTGCATGATCCTGCCGATAATCGACTGCTGCAGACTGTTGGTGATCTGCTGAAGTCCAGCAGCCTCGTCAGCCTCGACTGAACTGAGGTACTCAAGGATCGTTTGACCGCGACTTCTTGCCGTCTGAATCCATTGAATGCCCTGTTGACCTGGGAACAGCTTCAACACAGCCGCCTTAGCTGCGTTGTCGATGTTGCCGTCGAGCCTTCCAAAGTCAATCGATGCCGCTTGCTCTGCCCTTTTTCGTGCTTTCAGCTCGTTCCAACGCTGATTGGCATCTCTCAAATTTGTGCCCGTAGCGTTTCGGGTGAGATCGAGGAACAGCTTGCGCTGCTCACCCTCGTTCCAGGCGCTGCCGACTAAGCCATCGGCATCAGTGAAAAAGCCGTTCAGCTGGTTTGGATTGAACAGGCTTTGCGTGAATTCATCAGTGCTCTGAACGCCTTTCTTGATCAGCTCGCGAGCTTCAAACCGACTGATGTTGAACTCCTTCATCAGCCTTGCTTCAAGGCCCGCCAGCTGCGGACTGCCTGGCATCAGGTCCGTGATCGGCTGCTCCTCCAAGAAAGTTTCCGCTCGTTCAAGGTTCAGCTCTTCCTGCGCATCACTGAGCGAACGCGCATCTCTAGCCACGTCGGCCTGAGCTTTAAGGCTTTGCCCTGCATACGCGATGC
>Ga0209503_10002086_pt1 | contig 9977 bp, 10 predicted proteins | sample SouAtlMetagenome_2_FD_187448 | JGI IMG/M metagenome (GOLD analysis project Ga0209503, IMG submission 187448) | Marine eukaryotic phytoplankton communities from Atlantic Ocean - South Atlantic ANT15 Metagenome (SPAdes) (version 2) | ecosystem: Environmental > Aquatic > Marine > Oceanic | place...
AAGGGTCTCGAAGAGGTCGACAAACAGATCGTTGATCGAGCCAAGAAGGCCGGCACGGCATCCCCGGAACAGGCAGAGCAGGCACAGCGCGCACTACTGGCCGGCAAGCGCATCCCGCTCGGTGATATAACGCTCGATGCGGCGCAGGGTTTGGCCGCTCGGAAACAGGCAGGGAGCGAGCTGCTTCGGCGAACGAAGAAAGCGCGACGAGACGGTGTAGACGCGGACATCATCAGGGCAATCGCTGAGGAAGGGGTCGCCGGGCTTTCCCCTGAAGACGTCGCCGAGCTGGCTGGCGCGCGCCCCATGACAGTGCGCGCGGGTCAGATCAAAGATCAGCTGACACCGTCAAGCGCATTTTCACGGGACCCAGTCCTGACACAGGACAAGGCGCTGGAGTTGTCTCAGGCGCTGAAAGATTCAGCTGACAGCTATGCGAAGGCAGCGGATCAGGTTGACGAGCTTGCACGCCAGGCAGAGACGGCAGCGCGTACGCTTCATGATTCAATCCCGCAAGCGCGAGATGATGTCATAGCCGAGATCGCCGCCTTCAATGAGAGAGGTGGAGACCCCGGTTCAGCTGAGGCGAGGCGTCTTCAGGAAAAGTTGAGGCAATCAGATCCCGCCAATATAAGGGGCCGGCGCGTCAACTATGAGGGCCAAATCGCATCGGCCGAGATCGTGCAGGAGCTGGAGGTCCAGAAGGCCAACCTGGCGCAATTGCGAGACGCTGCGCGGACGCTTAGAGAGTCAGCCGAAAACAGAAAGAAGGCATCAGAGGACGTAGTCGAGGCAATCAAAAACGAGCGCGAGACCGCCACAAATGTCGCCGAAAACGAGAAGCGGACGCGAGAGGCCGAGAAGGCAAACAAGGCAGCCGCAAAGGCCAACAAGGCGGCAGCGTCTGCCCGCAAGAAAGCAGCCCGTGATCGAGAGATGGAGGAGCGCCGCATCGCCTCCGAGCGCCGCAAGTTGACCGAGGACATCATCAAGGCCCAGGCTGACGCAGAGCGCAAGGCAGAGATCGAGTCAGAGACGGACGGCATCGAGCGCAAGATCAAGGCCATGGAGGAGGCCGACAAAAAGATCGTTGAAGGCCTTCGGCGCCGAGCTGAAAAGATCAAAGCCGGCCAGGGCGCCACGGAGGACATCGACGTGGTTGAGGTCAGTCTCGAGGCCACCACCTACAGGAAGGCCCAGGAGCTGAGAGACAAGGAAGCCAGGAAGCGGGCAGAGCAAGAGGCCAAGGCGGCACAACTACGAGCGGCGGACGCCCAGAAGCTAAAGCAGGAAATGGATTTTCGAAGGCTCGAGATCTACGGGTCGTCGTTGGACATGGAGCTGGCCCGGCTGGACGCTGCACACCAGGCCGAGAAGGACAAGTTCAGAGGGCACCAGGACTTTCTCACCGAGCTGACGCGCTATCACGAAGAGGAGCGCGCCCGGATTCGTCAGGAGCACATGTTCCAGCATGTTCACGAGGCGTTCAACACGGGTGAGGCTATCGGCGGATCAATCATGACGATCATGGGCAGTTACAATCAACTAGCCCAGGCCAGGGTGCGAAGCGCACAGGCTCAAGTCAGGGCCGGGAAGATGACAGAGGAGCAAGCAAAGAAGGAGCAGCAAGCAGCGTTCAGGATGCAGGAGCAGATGATCGTCGCCGATGGTGTCATGCATGCCTTCAAGGGTCTGGGCCAACAGGCCTTGGCCGCTGAAAAGTTTGCAACCGGATTCATCCCTCAAGGCATCGCCCACCAGATGGCGGCGGTGGCTCACTTCGCGCAGGCTGCCAACGCGTCACGCATGGCGGGGTATGCGCGCACAGCGAACGAGGCGGGCCTCTCTGCTAGTGGCGGAGGTGGTGGAGGTGGCGGAGCGTCAGGGCCTGGAGGCTTCCGCACGGACTCGGGATCATCTGCATTGACGGCGGACCGGAGCACCGGGCCTGCCATCCAATTCGGCGACATCGTTCTCTCGGACGTGCCTGCACTGCTGAGCCGCGACGGGCTCAACGCTCTGGGCTCTCAGATTGCGGACACGGTGGCGCGCGAGATCAATAACAACACGAACACACCCGGCGGGGCACGTATCAGCCGGCGAGCGATGAGGCGATAACCATGGCAGACACACGAGTCCGACGACACACCCCGGCACTGCTCGGAGAGTTCGACGCGCGCCCCTTCGCGGGCGCTGAGTTGTTCCAGTTCGACGGGCAGCCGGTCACGATGCCCGCCGACGCCGGCGTGTACAGCGACATCATCAGCTTCCTGAACGGTTACGGGTCAACGCCTGGCCATGATCTGGGCTCACTCATCCAGACGGCCCTGCGTCTCGAGCTGGGGGATCCTGCCATTGTGGCGGGCGTAACCATCACACCGGACGACCGGGTCAACGTGTACGTTGTAGGCGCTCCTGATTTCCAGCTCGGAGCCTCAAGCCTAAACGAGCCGCTCGGGTTTCCGGCTGGAGGGGTCAGCGGGTACGCCCCAAGCCAGACAGCGGCGGAGCCGTTCCAGCGGGGCACAGTGGAGGCCCTGGGCGGCCTTGTGTTCGACTTTCAGGGCGTCGGACAGGTGACCGTGCCCGCAGACGGCACGCTGGCCCCCTCGCAGTCAGTGAGTGCCCTTATTCGTTCCCGTGGCTCAGACGCCAGGGACCCGGAGGCAGACCTCGCAGGGCAGACCCTGGAGGACAGGTTCCTGACTGCCGCCCCCGCTGCCTACCTGCGCGCCCGTGTTGACGCGTCCGGGTGTGTCAGCATCAGCTGGAACGGAGGGGCGGGGGACCTGATGATCTCCAGCTCGGAGCTGTGGCAACGACTCGGAGGCACAGGCATGGAGGCGGCCGAAGACCTGGGCGGGGGAGCGTATCGGCTAACCACTGCGAACCCTGCGCCCTGCGTCCTGGCCCTGGCCCGTGGTTATGTCGAGTTGCGCCGGATGACAAAGTACCGTGACCGGTCGGCCGTCATGGCGGATGGGTCTGTCGTGTCCAGTGGGCTGAGCCCTCTGGCCGGCTGGAATCTGACTGTAAGGGTCACGGGTCCCGCGTTCGGGTATTCCGCCAGTCAGGAGACGCACCTCCGGGGGTGGTGGCAGCACGCGCGCCGGTCGCTGACGTTCTTTCCGCAGTGGGGTGATCTGGATTCGCCGGCACGGGGCTCCATCGAGACGCGCAGGCACCGCGATCTCCTGGGCTCCGGCACCCAGCCGAATGATCCATTCTACACGACAGAGGCAGACGAGGCGTCCAGCCACTACGCCAGGCGCAAGGGTGGGCGCCTTCTGGTCAGACGGGCCCCGCGTGACTCCTCAGAGCGGGCCGAGAGCTACGACGACCAAGCGCTGGACACTGTGCAGGATCTCGAGTTCAGGTTACTTGATGACCTGAGCCGGTGACGTGTTCGGTGACTTCATGGTCCTGGGGGTGTGTAGCGTCTTGATCGTTGCGCACTGGCTGACCGTTCGGCAGTTCGGCGCCCAGATGCAGGAGATTAGGATCAAGCTGGCGGCCCTCGAGATTCAGCTGGCGGCGATGCGCTCGGAAGTGCGTCGGCCTGAAAGCATCGAAGGAGACATGATCATGGAGTATCAAGGGAGGCGCCTAGCGGTCCGGGTCTTTCTACGCCCTACGCGGTGGAGGTAAAGAAAAGCCGGACCGACTAACGCCGGCCCGGCCTCCCCGCGAAAGGAGCACACACAGCACAGGCCTGTCGGCGAAACCCGTGCAGCGCGTTCGCGCACTATACACCATCACGGAGGCGGCGCGCAATATATGATCATGCTGGTCGGTAAGTGTTCAGCCGTCTCCCTCTTTCCAGTGTATCCCCGCCGACCCGTCACAGCCTCCGCAGTTCGCGGCACAGCGGACCGCCCAATGGCGGACGGCATACACGACAGCGGCCGCCGTGCCGTTGGGGTTGTCGCCGAGACCTCCGAGATCCTGCGGGAGGTAGCTGCCTCCGAGACTGCGGATGCCGTCATCGTCAAAGTGCCAGCCATCAGCCAGGCACACCCAATACTTGACCCCGCCGTTCTCTCCTCCCTCCGTCCAGATCTCGTCGACCCGGTCCTTGAGGTGCTGCGGCATCCTCTGAAAGGTTCTCATGTGTGGCGCTCTCATGAGTCTCCCTGATAGATATCTACAGACACGTACCCGTTGCAGGTGATCATCACATCGGTGGCGCCCTCGCCGAACTCGCGATCAAGTTGCGACTGCACGATCTTCACGATCGGCCGCTCGTACTCTTCCGACCATGCCCGAGAATCCCAGCCACCATCGTCCCCGTAGTGGTCGGCCCGCCGACGCCATCGAGGCTCAACGGTGATGGAGGGCCGGCTCTCGCTGCCATCGCTGCGCACATCGATCGCCCGGCCGGCGGGTCCGTATGTCAGGCCTTTGAGGAACCATCGGACCTCATTGGGGCACGGTGTCGGGTTTGTGGTTGTCGCTCTCATGTTTCTCCCTTTCGTTGTGTCCGGGTGGCGTTCCCGGTGGTCTGCCTCTCCTTGGGCGAGTGATCAATCATTGTACGCGAAGTGCTTCACCCACATGATCGCGCGACTCTTCGCTCGGGCGCGTGTCGCAAAGCCTGCCCCAGTTTTCTTGATCTCCGTCAGAAGGTACCCGCCGCACGGCAGAGCCTCCGACTGCGACGCGTTCCTCGTGACTGTAAAGCAGAATCGACCATCCTCATCCTTCTGGGTTGCCCAGGAGAAAAATACATTTTCGCAGTTCGCTGACTTCATTTTGTATCCCTTTCGTTGTGTCCGGGTGGCGTTCCCGGTGGTCTGCCTCATCAGTGCCGGGCGACCATCCCCGGCATACGCCTGCGGGGCAGGCGTTTCGGCTGTCGGTTTAGCAGGCGTTGTTTATGACGCCCCTTGCATGATGGCGGAGGCTAACACCGGGCAAGCGCTCCAATCGTGCGTTCGGACCCACTCCCCGGTCTCCGGGTTCTGGATTTCCTTCCACGAAACGACGCCCGAATCCCATGTCGATTCCGTGACGGCGTATCGAGCCATCTTTCCAAAGTGTCGACCAGCTGTGGTGATCTTGATTGGATTTGTTACTGCGAGGTATGTAGTTGGCTTGCTCATTTTGTATCCCTTTCGTTGTTGTGAGGAGTGGCGCCCCCTCATGTCTGTAACAATAGGGGAGGGCTCCCCCTATTGCAAGCAAAAAAGATCAGTTTGCACAAAAAAAGATCAGCCCGCTGTCAGCGGGCCTCCTTCAGGGCCTGCACAATCTCGCGGTACTGGCGGGCCAGCTCATCGAACTCATCGAACACGCTGGGGTCGCGGAGCGCATTGCGGGCGACTGCCTTGGCCTTCCGCTTCTCGGTCCAGTTGTGCGCCGAACCCGGGATGTCGTTCCAGTATGCGTCCAGCCACAGATCAGAATTCTCCCATGTCTGATATGCATCCGCGTCCCCGGTTACCGGGTGGAGCTTCGTGATCAGTCTGCACCCAAGCTCGACCCGCATCTCGTTATCGAGCAGCGCTCGGTGATGTCGGTCTCTTGCTTCCTCCCAATTGTTGGAGGCCTTTCTCTTCGCCTTCTTTAGCTCGGCTTTCGTCCGGAGCTGATTGCGGCGCTCCTCCTTCTGCTCTTCGGTGCGTCGGATGTAGTCAGTGCGGCGGGCTGCCGTCAGCTCTTCGCCCGTGTACGGGTTCTCGAAGTGCACGCGGACGGCGTTCTCATGCGCCGCAATCTGGTGGCCCAAGGAGCGGATGTCCATGGCGATCTGCTGACGCTTCGCGCGGTCGTCCTCGCAGCCCTCAACCACTGGCCCCATCAGCTCAAGCGCCTCCTGCTCACGCTCAAGGCATCGGCGCAGGCCTGCCAGGTGCGCCTGGGCGTCGCGGTCGGTCTGCTCCAGTGCGGGAAGCCTCCACCCTGCACACTCGTTGTGATTGTGCATGCGGTAGAAGTTGACGGTGTCGACGGTGTACCCGTGGCGAACCATCCGGCCCTGGCTGTCTGTGCGGATAGCGCGGAGGCAAATGGGGCACTGTGCGAGGCTGTGCTGTTCGACTGGTCGCCGGCTATATGTGGTCTCTGTGTTCTTCATGTTGCTCCCTTTCGTTGTTGGTGGCGGGTGGCGTTCCCTCTCCACACCCTGACAATAGGGGAGGGTGTCACCTGTTGCAAGCAAAAAAGGATCAAACTGAATAAAAAAAGATCAGAACCCTTGGGTGCCCTGAATCGCCCAGGTTGCCCACTGGTTGCCCAAGCTTGACGGTCTGCAGATAAAAGGCTATTAAATACGGGTGTTTATGGTTTTATTATGCATTCCCTGTTCAACGTATAGCGAGACACCTGGGCAGCCTCAACGGGTCCGTAAGCCCCTGAAATGTCTGGATGTATTCCGGAGCACCACGGAGCAGGGCGGAGGCAGAACGGGACCGCGTGTTGCCCAAGGGTTGCCCAGGGGTTGCCCGGCTAAGGGCTCCCCCGGAGTTCCTGCGTCAAACCGGGCGCAAGCCTTGCGAGGTCGCCGCTCATGGTGCCCCCTGGCTCTCGTCCCGACCTGCCAGCAGTTCGCGATCTGCCTTAGCTAAGGCGATAGCCTCCGCCAGCTTGCGGAGGATGGAGAGCGCCGATGGTGACAGATCGCTCTGCCGTTCGAAATATTCGAACCGGTCGCAAAGGGAGGAGTGGAACCCCCTTCTAAAGAAGGCCTGCAATGACCTGTATGGCAGGTCAAAATCTGGCAGACCTCTCTCGATTTGCTCCTTGAGAAACTCGGCGAAATCGCTCATGAGGACAAACCTGTCCCCGTCTGAGTAAGGCCTCTCGCCAGGACCCCACGACGTAGCAAACTCACATCCATAGGTACTGACCAAGTTATCGAACATCTCAGCCTGTCGCGGGGTCAAGGTTAGCTCAACCAGATCAGCGTACCCAGGGTGGCACCAGTACGGGTTCCCGTTTGCGTCGAGGTCTGTTTTGGCGTCAGATAAACGATTGTACCTCCGTTGCGCTGCTGCCCGCTTGCGCTTGTCTGCCCTCTTGCGCTTGTCTGCCTTCCTGCGCTCTGTGATCTCTTTGTAGCCTCCTACCTGAATGAACCCCGCGACGTGAGCCGCGAGCCGGTCCGCGTCTGTGCTGTTGATGTCCAGACTGTGCACTGCCCCGGACTTGCCCCGGATGACGAAGCGGTCGCCCTCAATCTCGACGGTGACCAGCAACTCCGGTGTGATGTGCTGCTCTCTGACCTGACTCACGACAGCCTCAGCCTTCTGCGGCAACTCATCGGACCACCGTCGCAGCAGCGCGATCGTCTTTGCGAACTTGCGCCCCATACTGGCCCGGCTGCGCCTCATCTGCTGATAGAGGAACGCCGCCCGGTTAGGCCAGGCCCAGCCGTCACCGATACCCAGATCAATCAGCTGGCCGACATCATGCTCAGAGCTGAAGCTCAGGACGGCGCCGCAGTCAATGCCGTCATTGCCCGTCAGGCTCTCCCAAAGATCAGAGAGCCAGTCGGCAGCGACTCGGGCTGTGTCGGCCGGGTCTCCTGCGTTCTGCATAGTCTCCCGGAGCGCTTCCTCCAAGTGCTCACCGTAGTGGCTGTAGTGGAGTAGCTCGAACTGGAAGCCCGTCAACTTCATCACGCCCAAGAAAAGCCGCTCAGGGTCTTCGGTGATTGCCTCTAGGTTGACGGTTTTGTCGACGGTTTCGCCTTTCGAGACGAGTGTTAAATCTGACACAGGTACCCAACCAGAATGATTGTGGTACTCCACATAAGCCTCATAATCACAGTCGCTCTTGACCACTGTTCCGATCTCATAGCCAGGGGTCCCTTTTGCGCCGCTAGAGACCGTATCTCCGATTTTAAGCGTAAACGTGTCGCCCATCTTGTGCTCCTCTCGCTGTTGTCTGCGGTCTGCCTCATCAGTGCCGGGAGACCATCCCCGGCATACGCCTGCGGGGCAGGCGTTTCGGCTATCGGTTCAGCAGGCGTTAATCATTACGCCCCTTGCATAATGGCAGAGATCAACAACTCGCAAACGCTGCCGCCCGACTGTCGGACCCACTCCCCGGTCTCCGGGTTCTGGATCTCCTTGAACGCAACAGGACCGGCCGGCCCCTGGTCCTTGACGGCATATCGACCCATCCGGCCAAAGTGTCGGCCGCCTTCGGTGATCTTGGTTGGCTTGGTGACTGCTAGGTATGTGGTGTGCTTGTTCATCGTGTCTCTCCTTGGTTGTTGTCTGTGGCGTTCCCTCTCCACGCCTTCAACATTAGGGGACAGCCTCACCTATTGCAAGCAAAAAGATCAAATTGATCGCATTTTATTCACAGCCTGGTTCTAAGTGACTGTAATTACGGGGTTATTTTGTGCGGTTTTTTTGTGGCGAGCGGTGAGATTATCGAGAGAGGGCTGTCCGTAAATCCGCAATCAGTCCCCCTGGGCGGTACCAGCCCCCGGTCATCGTGTAGCCGCAAGTGTGAGCGCATAGCATGCCGCTCAACGCCTGCGGACTGGAGCGCTTGGGCTAGTCCCTTGCGAAGACTCCCGAAGGTGTAAGATGGACCCGCAAGGCCGGCACGCTTGAACCGTGTCCGCACTATGTCTCGCAGACCTTGCCCGCTTAGCGGGCCTCTGTGCTCGTTTCCGTGTCGGTCGATCCTTGTGAATATGGCACCCGCACCCGATTTGATGTTGAGCCAGGCGCGCAACGAACTGATCGCAGCGCTGCCGATCTGTGATGCCGCTGGTATGTAACAGGGCGAATTTGAAACCCTGTAGGCTGACGGTATGTGTTCTGGCCTGTACACAATGCCGAGTTCTGAAAACTTGATCTTCTGGTGGGTTAGCGTCTGCGCCTCATGGGTCGTCAACCCGGCACAGAAGGCGAGCGACAGGAGCGCCAAGTCGCGCGCCTCCTTCATCGAGGCCGGTTGAAGATCAGTCAGCTTTTCGAGCTGGGCCAGCGTGATCGGCTGTATTTTCCTGCGTGCCCCTGCTTGCGCCTTCGACAGTTGGATATCTGTCAGCAGCCCAGCGGGCGAAGGGTGACCAGCCTCCGCGTGTGCACGCTTGATCGCGACGATGTACAGGCGTTGAGTCTGCAGGGTTGCGCCGTCCTCCTGTGCGTCTTTGATAAACTCCGCCAGGGTGTGATCATCCGCAGGTAGCGGAGCAAGTCCACCGGTCCCCTCACACCATCCGCAGAACTTGCGCCAGGCTGACCCGTAGGCCCTAGCGGTGCTATCTCTGATCGCCCTCACGCTGTACCCTCGGTTTTCTTCCGGCCAGACAGTTTGATCTGGTTACTGTTGCCGATACGCGTGACCAGAGAGACGGCATGGTCGAGCCTATCCCACACGAAGCGGGGGTCAGTGTACACGTCTCCACCTACACCGGTTGATCTGCCTAGCAGAATCTCCACGGCGAAGCGGTCAGCCCCACGCCGGACCAGCTCAGAGGTGAACGCCCGGCGGAGTGCGTGCTGCGTCTGCTGGCCCCAGATGTCCGGGTCAACGCCTGAAGCCTCCCAGGCCTTGCGGATGTTATGGCTTGAGGTGATGCGGCTCACGGGTTCAGGAAGCCCAGAGACCAGACCCTCCCGCACTCCCCAGCCCGCCATCTCTTCCAGCAGGTGCGCGCACACGGGAACAACTCGGCCCGCCCTCTCGTGTCTACTCTTCCCGAGTTCACCCCGGACCGTGAGCGTGTGCTCATCGAAACAGAGGTCACCCCACTCGAGGCGCGAAGCCTGGGAGCTACGTAGGCCGGTGTATCGCATCACGACCGCAGCACGGTAGACAGCCTCTGCAGGTCGCCGAACCTTTCCGCCACCCGTCACCCGCTTCGAGTTCAGGTGCTCCAGCATCAGGTCGGCATCAGCCCAGGACGGCGCCCGCTTGCGGCGCGGTGGTGGGGGTGCAGGGAGTTCCACCTCCAGGAACTGAGGCGTCAGAGCGAACCACTCCGGAGAGGTTGACGCCCACCTCCAGACGCT
>Ga0209503_10002089_pt1 | contig 9972 bp, 9 predicted proteins | sample SouAtlMetagenome_2_FD_187448 | JGI IMG/M metagenome (GOLD analysis project Ga0209503, IMG submission 187448) | Marine eukaryotic phytoplankton communities from Atlantic Ocean - South Atlantic ANT15 Metagenome (SPAdes) (version 2) | ecosystem: Environmental > Aquatic > Marine > Oceanic | place...
CATTGTCTAGGAGACATGTTGTGGAGCATGCTCATCTCAAGGTCACAGGGCTACTATGGGCACTAAGAATTAGGGCAAGAACGAGTTTCATGTTGTGTGCCAGGCAGTGGTGTCAAAGTTTTGTTCAATGTCACTATCACCAACTCGGTTGAAAAATGTAGTGACATCAGAATGGGCCAGTCTGTGGAGCCGGATTACAATGGGGGATACAAGGAGCTTGTCCCTGAGGTCGGCACAATGCTCAGAGGGAGGAGTGGGATGCCAATGGCTGGCTTTAGCGGGCTCCACAACCAAAATCCATTCTTCACAACTGGATTGGTTTTCAGAGTTGAAACATTTCCCAACTGCATAGGCCCAGGTGGAGGAGGTGGTCTACCAATCAGGGACAGGCCCTACTCCACCAACAAAGTTGGGTTAGTGCCTATTGATACTACATGGATTAAAGAAGCTATCACATGTGGTAGGAGGGGTAATGCAAGGAGCAAACAAGTTGAAGCTGCTCAAAAGATTGCAGGTACATGGTGCGAAATGTTTAAAGAGTACTATGAGACCCCTTACAAATCCACTGGGTGGAGGGCATTGGCTAAGTCACCCATTACTTATTACTTATATATTTGTTTTAGTGTCATTTATCCATTATTAATATTGGCAATTCATCCATTGCTTCTCTCCACTTTAGTTCCCTTTAGCACAATTACCCTACAAATAATTACAAGTTTTGGCTCTCTTGATTCTCCTCCTCTTGGTGACCCCAGTGTATGGTGGGTGGATTGTGGGGAGTCCCTCTGGAGTCACTGTTTCCCTCCCCTCCTCATGTTTGGACGCCACCCATTCTCTGGTCCCCTCTACCAACGCCTCCAACTTGTCACAGTACCATCCATAGCCTCCAGGGTCCTCCTCCACCAAGCTTTTACCCTCACGAGCAAGTGCCACAATGGCTTGGTCTTTGTTGTCACTCAACTGCATGGCTCGGGTTGCAGCTCCTTGCTGTGACAATTGTGTGTGCACCAGGTCATCTCCTCGCATGGACAAGATCTCCTCAGGTAAACAACATTCCATGTCGCCACCCTGGGAGGCTCCAAACGAGAGACCAGCACCGTCGGTCGCAGGTGTGTCCTCCCCTCTCACAGTAGGGTTGCCTAGGTCAGCCAAGCCTTTGACAGTGCCAATTTGGGTGGGCAGACCACCGATTGGGAGGCTCATTGCTTGCCCAAGGAGGCCCTCCACCAAGACCTCTTGACCCTTTTCTCTCACCGATTCCAAATACTCCATGTCTCGGAACACCTTTGTCAACTCCTTATGCTCAAGGGGACGAAGGTTGAATTGGGTCCACCACCTAATGCTGAACATTTTCCGGTGCCTCTCCTTGAACGTTTAGTCAGAAATTAAGCCCTAAATTAGTCGTGAACCTGAAAGAACTTCAACGAGAGCGACTTCTCTTGTGATCTCGCGGGAATTGAAAAGCAGCATCTGACATCACGATGTTCTGATGCCTTGTTCTGTTCTGTTCCGTTTCATAATAATTCAAACCAAACAATAGAAAGCATCGACACAAAGCCAGACAACAAAGCCACCAAAACAACCCAGATCAACACAATTGTCGATACCATGACTCCATCAACAGCATCCAGCAATAGCACCTATGCACTCCCAAAGACAGCCTCCCAAAAGGCCGATGATGCCTTCTTACAAAGCCTCACGCCAGAAGTCATCGCCGAGCAAGAGCGAATCCTACAACAAATTCAGAAAACAAAACAACGAGAGAAATCTCCGGTTGGGGGCATGGTAGGCACTGTGTTTTTGTCTATTCGCCACGCCGAGTTCTGCTAACGCGAGTCGAAGAGCGCGACTACGACGACAGCCAAGAAAACGGAGACGAAACGAATCGCAAGTAAGAGTGATAATCCATCCTTGGAGGAAGAGATATATCTTTTACTCATATTCTAGTAAGCAATGAAGAACAATTTCATTGAATAATATCATCTTTTTGTCAAAAATTTTAAAATAGCAACTTGAAAACACGTAATCAAAGCTTGTGCTCAACAATTTTCAAAACATCGAAGAGTTCGAATTCTTTCTTCTAGAATGGAGGGTCTCTAGGCGGTGCTTTAATGAGCGATTGATTTCTTTAATGCTATGCGTAGCGAATGAGATATGACCAAAGCATTTGGGGCGACACCCCTATCAACAATTATATAATGATTCGAATTCGATCGTCCTTCTCCATTTTACGATTCCTTGTGTCGTACTCTGTACATTCCACGTACAAAACATTCTCGTATTGCTTGACCATATCAAGTTTTGGCAATATTCCTCCCCACCGGGATTCCTCTTTATCGCGTTTTAACAGCATTTTCCGCGTGCTCTTCCCCGACTGATAATTGTTGTAAGGATTCGTTTGGGGATTGAGTCCTTCCTTTTTCATGGCATAAGAGATTCGGACGGCAATATCGGGACGCTCTGCACGCCCACACACGTAGAACAGACCATTGTAGGCCGACAATAAATTAATATTTTTATCGGAATAACCTTGTTTGTTGTTTTTCTCGAAATCCCATGTTGCCCTTCGAAGTTGAGTCTTCCATCCGTTAAGAGCACCAGCGATGTCGTCTCCGTAGCAACGGAAGATGGCATTGACCAATTTTCCATTGATCTGGACTCCATCGCGTGTAGCGTTATTAAAAATTTGAAGGGATAGAGGAGTTGCATCTGTGGTGGTATTATTAGTGTGAAACTGCGATAATCTCGTCCGTTCATGGATAGGAGCATACTGAAGGGCAGACGCTGCAACACAATAGGTCTGAGAATTCTTGGACGTCATAAGGTTCATTAAACAAACCACTGCTTCGGTGCATGTCAACCCATGAAGCTTTTCAAGCAGGAACGAAGTTGAGGACTCCTTGTTTATCGGTAAGACATTCAAAATGTCGTTGTCGAGTTTGGCTCCCGCAGCTAAAGCCCCCAAGAGGACATTAAACGCCCGACAATTGGAATAGCGCTTTTGCGGTTCCCGAGGATTTACCAAAGAAATATACTGGTCAAAAATTGTACATGCCATGGATGGATCTCCCAGTCGACCACAGGTTGTCACTGCAGAAAAGGCCACCGCTCGCGGAAGCCAGGTTCCGGCTCCAGGGGCTCCAGAACTAGTTTGTAGTACATTTTGAACCTCTAAGCCGCTCTGACACAGACGGATCATAGTACTTTTGGTGTAAGTATCTGGTTGCTGATTTTGCGCTAGCATAAGTGCATAGAGCTCTTGTCCGTCGTGAATTGCCCTTTCTTGAACTTCTTCATAAAACTCAGAAGTAGTAGATGTTGTCTCACTATCGTCCAACACGTTTGTCTCTTCGTTAGATATAAATCTATTCCATATCTTTGTTTTCCTTTTTGTTTTCTTGTTTTGAGAAGGAATTTTGTCCTCGGGTCGATCCAGATATCGTGCTTCTCGATCTCGTGCTTTCTCTACCAAACGTGCATATCCATCGAGGAGAACATTGTAATGCCGTCGTTCAGGATGTACAACATTAGTATTATTGAGTACACTACTGGTTGTCTCGTTTTCCTCGTCAAGTTTTAACACCATGTACCGATTCCAAAGTTCTCTTGCCGTGCGCAAATCTCCATTCTGTTGAACGAGCGTAGCAAAAAGGCACAGCAAATTGCTTTTGAATGCTCTTTGTATCTTGTTATTGGCAATTTTCTGTTGTTTCTGGTTTAATTTTTGTCCCTGTTTGTTGTGCTGACGACTTATGAGTTCCATCCAATAGTCAATGAGCTGAAACAATTCTTTCTTGCGCTTTGCTCGAAGCAATGGCATGATGATCAAATTGAGTGTGAGACAATCAACAGCCGCCGAGAAAGAATCGTTGGTATTGCTCGAGACTTTTTGTATTTTGAAGTCACTGGCAGCGGGTATTATTTCGTTATCAAAAATATTCAAACGTTGCTGGTCATCATTGGCAACTGTGAGACGCGAATTATAGGTGACGCTGTTGGGTTGCAAGGAAAATGGAAACCGTTGTTCTTTTTCGACTTTTTGATTCCTTATCAGATCCTGCCACATTTTGTCGACAAGGGTTGCATTCCCCAACTTGGCTGCGGTGTTCATGACAACGTTGTAGGAGATCGTGTTACGTTTGACGATGCCCTCGTTGTGATTTTGCAGCACCAGATTTGCGGCAGTTTCCAATCCAGAATCCCTCGGATTTTTCGTGACCAGTGCTCGGTCGCACAAGGTCAACAAATAGTACCGCCTTGCCGTTGCCAAGGCCATCTCTAGCTCAAATGCCTCGTAATCGGATTCCTTTGTTCCATTCTTTTTCCGTGCATCGTTCACTAGATGAATCAATTCGTTGATTTCTTCCACCCCGGAAACGTCGTTGGAAGAAACAAATCTTGTACGTATGTTTGAATCACGTAGTGCCTTGGCCAACGAGGAGATTAGTATATGCGATACAAGGTGGGATTTCTTAGGTAATGTGGGTTCATCCTTGTCGGTCTGTTCTATATCGCCCACTACTGTCATGTCCCTTAGTACTTCCCGAATGGTTTTCCATACTTGGGATTGGGCGTATTGAATACGATCTATGGCCTCTTTCTGAGACTGGGACATTCTCCTGTTGTATCCTCCACCATAGAGTGAGTATTCCTCTTCAATGTGCGTCGTTATTTGAATTAGAACCGAAAGCAGACCCAAGAACCGACTTTGGACAGGGCGAGACTCTTTTAGAATCGCAAATCGTGCCTCCCAAGGATCAAAGAGTTTTGGCACGAATTCATCCGAGTTACTTTTTTTGAAAAATAGTGTTGGTTTTGATGATTGAACAATCCCCGAAGCATACGAGTCTACGATTTTAGGTATTATACTTTGCAGCTCGGTAGAAGGTGGACCATTCGTGCGGGATTTTCCGTAAAAGCTTATACTATCACGAGCTCGTTGGAGCTTATTCCGAAGTTGTCGTCTTTCTCGCTCTCGTTCCTGCTGCTGCTGTCGGCTCTTGTATCGGTTCTTGCGCGTGTTGCTATCATAATTGTTGCTCTTTTTGACAGGACCAGAGCTCAATGACCAAACATCCGATAAATCGTTGAGCAGAAACAGTGATACAAAGAAAAAAACGATAGTAGCTCGTGCAGCGCCAACAGACGTTGTGGATTCTATCCTTGTGATCATAGTTTGGCCCAAAAAATAATCTTCATAAAGTCATCGTGACAAAGGTGTCCGGATATAATATTCTATTGCAGCTTCACAACTTTTCCCGAACGATTTTCGATTTGCTTTTGATGTGTCAAATAAAGTTCAAGAGACGAATTAGGGTTACACGCGGAAGTGGTATCTAAAAATGATTGCATGCAGGCGATGGGCAGACTCTCAAAATGCTGTCACAATCTTTGTACAAAACTTTTTTGATATTCGACTGGATGTTCTTTTACCGTCTCAGAAAAGTATTTCACTGAAAACTAGTAAACGTTGCCAGCGATCCAAAACAAACTGGTAGTGTAGGGCACAAGCCAACCAAGATACAATGTCGATTCAGGGGGGAGAATGGGAGAGGATCATCCATTCATACGTAAAAGATCAATTGCCAAACCAGATTCCATCCTCCGCTCGGGCCGTGGACAAGGAAGATGCCTTCAACTTGGTGACGTGTCTCGTGGACGTTGGTTTAGTGCAGCTATCAGGTTTGTCCGGGGAAAGCCCTCTCCGAATTTGTCCCGAATTTCTCAAATTCCGGTGCCAGGAATTTGTTCAGGAGGGGTCCCGAAGCCGCATTGTTTGGGCACAAATACGATCCCGGGGTGCCAGCTCAATAGACTCGTCCTCGACACACAAGCTCTTTGAGAAGCTGGCAAAGCTGAGTCGTCTCGAAACACTCGTCCTAAGGAAATGGGCACCATTTTCGGTGCCACGAGCTCTCTCTAGGTTTCCAAAACTCAAGAACTTGACGGTGCTGTATTATTCCAAGCTTTCTTGCCACCAGGGGGAAGGCTTCTTCAATCCTGCAACCGTACCAGAGGGAACCAACATCGAGTTGGAAGAGCTCAAGCTATTTAGCTATTCCCAAATCCAAACCAATTGCTTGTCATCGAACGATCTAGAGGCCTTTCTCCTGGATATCACACCAGTCTTGCCAAAACTCACGAGATGTAGTGGCACCTTTGTGGCACTCTTGTCATTTCAAAGGATTGCCCAAAGGATACTCCAAGCCAACATCAATATCACTGGTAACAACCCACAAACGACCAAAATTATAACCTCAGCTAGCAGGCTCCGTATGTTGCGATTGGGCTGGACCGGGAACACGCGCATTGAATCCAGCCCGGAGGATACCAAAGTATTCCTGATAGCCTTTCCGGAACTAGAAACCATTGTGTATGGGGGGCAAGGACCAGAACGTGCCGATGTTCAATACCTACTCGATGTGAACCATGCTGGACGTGTGCTAGTAGAACAAAAAATAGACAATGCCCGCACCAGAATGCCATTGTCATTGTGGCCCACAGTCTTGGCGAGGGCCTCCGAGCGAGGTCCCGACGGGATATATTATCTGCTCCACAACACAGCAATAGTCCAGACAATATGAAACTAAACTTGGTGTGGTCAAAAGAAGTAGTTCTTCTTTCCTTAGCCAAAGATTGCAGGAAGAACAGATTCTATATTTGCGTTGATAAAACATTTTTGGCACGTATTGTGGCAGTCGTTGACATTTTTTTCTCATTCTACCATCTCAATTACTACTGTACATTCAATTTTGGTAAAGTAATAAAACACCTTTTGTTACAAATATTTTAGAGTTTGGCCTTGTGTCTCACATAACAAGAAAATTCTTTAATGCCATCTTGGCCACAACCATGAAACGATGCCATGTTTGTCGGATGCTTCTTCGTTGTCGTTGGTGTCAGTAATCTTCACTGAGAGTTCCCTTTCAGATTCATCAGAAACACTAGTTGTTAAAGTAGAAGTCGAAGTAGATGTCGAAGTCGACGTCCAAGAGCTCGAAAATGTTGAACTACTAGTCGGCATGGACGTTTTTTCACTCTCATAATTTTCAAAGGAACCATATGATTCACCATAGTTACCATAGTTGCCGTAATTGCCATTTCCAAAGAAGAAGTCGCGAAAGTCAAAAGCATACGCATTACCTGAGCCTTCGGAACGTCCCGTGGGGTTGGTCATTGCTCCAAAGAGCCCATCTACCATGCCAGCGACTACACCTTGTGTCCCATAATTTCCAGGGGGCCCATAATTTCCATTTCCAAACAGTTTGTTGAAAAAGTCATAGGCGTTCCACAACCCTAGCCCTTTGTAGACAGGAGTTCCGCCGTAGTTGCCATACAAACCGTACACCCACATCATCTTATCATCCATTTCATCCAATCGACGTTCTGCTGTACTCTCAGTAAAGGCTGCCTTTCGACGCTGAATACCCTCCTCCCCAGCTCCGTAATTTTTCAGGAATCGCTGCTCGCTAGTCCCTCCCAAGATTTCGATGAGAGAGTCAAGACAATCGTAAAAATTTTGCGGTGTGTGGAGAAAGAGAGGTTGATTCGTGCTTTCGGAGTGAAACAGGGGTTCATCTTTTGAATCTCGCTTGTACATACAACCGTTCTCGAGGCCCTTGTCTACCTGGTTTACGCCAAAGAGCTCTTGGTGGTAGTCAAGCTGAATCATATCAGGATGTTTGAGCATCAGATCCGTAAGGACAGCTTCGTCATCCTCGGTTGAATCCATATCGCTAAGATTCAATATCTTCAGGAGGTCTTTGGGATACCCCGCTAAAATTCCCGAGTTCAGGAACACGTTGTGGTATTCGGTCCTTCCGGTGGATTCCGTTTCATAATACGCACGATCCAGCAAGGCCTCTCTCCAAGCAATCGAGTTTTCGTTAATCTGGTAGTTACAATCGTCTTGACTCGAGCTACAGGCCCGTTGGGTACGTTGCTGAGTCACCGCATCAAAATAATCACCTGGTAGGGAATAGCTCATGGAAGGACACTTGCAAATTTCTTGGGTCGAAAAGACGACTGCGTGAGGGTGTTGTCTCCGAATTCTTTCCAGTTGTTTCAAAAAGGCATCCACCGCCTTTGATGCGGCGGCACCGTCTTGGGGGACGTTCAAAACAACGTCACGGGCATTAGCTACCACTACCACCTCGTTTGGGTTGGCCACCTCCAGCAATGGCTTAAGCTGGCGAAGCTTGTCGGCACTGCTCATGTGCTTGAGCCGACCTCCGTAGACGGTCGTTCGAATTCCAGAAAGCTTGGAACGGTCCTTGAAGAACCTGATCGATAGAGTGGGATCGCTCTCAAGGGTTGTGGAATCCTGGTCGTATAATAAAATGTGAATGTCCTTACGAAAGGCAGGCAATGTTTCTTTATTTTTGTGTGACTCAAAGTGGCCGTGGTGCTTGGGCAAATGCGCCACCGATTTTTCAAAATGCCCGTGGTGTTTGGGAGACGATTCCGACGAGATATCCTGTGCCAATGATCCTCCGGCTGATAGGGCAGCCGAAAGCAGCGCCGCATGTAAAATTGGAGATTTCATATTGATGTATGGTTATGCCTTCAGGAATTGATTGTGTATGAGATGTGCTTGTAAGTTGTTGGATTGACGTAAAAAGTGATTTTCCGTTTGTAACGAACTAACTGTCTAATAACTGCCGATACAACAATTCGTGTGTTGTTTGCAACAATAGTACTTGTAGCACCACTTGCTTTGTTTCTCTCCCAGTTGCGGCAATCAAAACAATTTTATCCGTTTGCAGAAAATTCTGTGATGTGTGACGAAAATCGACTTTTGGCGAGTATTTCGTTGGCACGGATTGCGCTGAAAACGCGAGCACCGTCTGTGAATCCTAAACCCAACTCAACTCCAACCCTAATTGAATTTGGATCGAGTCAACCTTGGAAGCAGCTGTCTCTGTCTTCCTCGCCACGAAAATTCACTGAAAACAAGACGTGGGGTGTTCTCGAAAAGCACGAGAATTCTTTTTTTCTTACTTCTTCCGAGTGACAGCTCGAATTTGTGATTCAGCCCGCTTCACCAGTGAAACGCCGTGATTGATTCTCACTCCATCTAGATTTAGCTCCGCTTCTTTTTGACTCTTGCCAACACTTTCAAAATCACACACACAGGCTCTTGACGCAAACCAAATAGCCAAGTCTCAACCAACTACTGTCCTGACTTTGATTGCGATTACATATTCATTGCATTCCGAAATGCTTCCACAAAGCTACGACCTTGCAAAAGTTTCAAGCAAGAAATCCAAAACATGAATACAGCAACTTCCAAAACGAACCCCATCTTCGCTTCCAGCCCTGCCATGGCCAATACAAAGACGAATCCGGCGCACGCCATGATTGCTGGATACCTAGCTGGATCTTCTGGAACCATCGTTGGGTATCCCCTGGACAGCCTCAAGGTTTGGGTTCAGACAAACACACTGGGCAAGAATAAATTTCTGGGAAGCGCCAAGAAAAAAGGGCGTCCCAAAGCCTATTCCAAGGAATCGTCAAGCATAAAGGATCATCGCTCTTGCCACAGCAGCAAATCTGGGAGGAGCAACACTAGCGGCAGCAAGAGCAGCAAACACAAGGTGGAAGGCGCCCGTAGGAGCAATTCCACTGCGGCCGTTCCAGGGATGAAACAACGGGCCAACAACATTTTTGCCAAGCCTCCCACGATTTTTCGGACCGTTCGAGCTCTCTATTCGGGCGTCAGTGGTCCTCTGGTAACGGTTGGGATGGTCCAGAGCGTCAACTTTGCCACCTACGATGCCACGCGGAGGTTCTTGTACCAGAGGCAGCATCCATCGTCCTCTTCGCGTGAGTATTTGACCGAAGATTCACTGACCAACGTAGCCATGTCAGGATCGATGGGGGGTATGGCCACGGCTATTTTGACGGCACCGCTGCTCATGATCAAGATCAACCAGCAAATTACCGGTAATTCCTTTCGTAGAGCCGTGAAGG
>Ga0209503_10002091_pt1 | contig 9970 bp, 6 predicted proteins | sample SouAtlMetagenome_2_FD_187448 | JGI IMG/M metagenome (GOLD analysis project Ga0209503, IMG submission 187448) | Marine eukaryotic phytoplankton communities from Atlantic Ocean - South Atlantic ANT15 Metagenome (SPAdes) (version 2) | ecosystem: Environmental > Aquatic > Marine > Oceanic | place...
TTTTTAATGTAGTCTCGTAAAACATTAAAAATCGCGTCGTCTTTTTTGAGTTTTTTGGTTTTTATCAGCTTGTCAACCTCTTTTTTAAACGCTTTCAGTTGGCTCGCAACAACGGTGTTAAGCACCGTCATCGGATTGGCACAATTGGCAGAAGAGCCAACAGCCCGAAACTCAAATTTATTCCCTGTAAATGCAAAGGGTGACGTTCGATTTCGATCCGTATTATCCAAAAGGATTTCTGGAATTTTACCAACGACGTTCAATTTTAAGTCTGTTTTCTCTTTGGGCGAAAGTTTTCCTTCAGATACATTCTCCAAATCGTCTAACACTTTGGTTAAGTGTTCTCCAATAAATACAGACAGAATGGCTGGTGGTGCCTCATTAGCCCCGAGTCGGTGATCATTACTTGCACTTGCAACAGATGAGCGAAGTAAGAATTCATAATCCTTTACGGCTTTGATGGTATTGATAAAAAAGGTTAGGAATTGGAGGTTTCGCATTGGCGTTTTCCCAGGGCTCAATAAGTTGACGCCAGTATCTGTTTGCAAAGACCAGTTGTTGTGTTTTCCAGAACCGTTGATTCCCGCAAATGGCTTTTCATGCAACAATACTTTGAGATTGTGCCTGCTGGCAACTTTGCCCATGATATCCATAAGCAAGGCATTGTGATCAACCGACAGGTTGGCTTCTTCAAAAATCGGTGCCAATTCAAATTGGTTTGGTGCCACCTCATTATGGCGTGTTTTGACCGGGATTCCGAGTAACATGGACTCATGCTCAAGCTCTCGCATATACCACAATGCGCGGTTTGGAATTGAACCAAAATAATGATCATCGAGTTGTTGACCTTTAGCAGGCGCATGACCGAGAAGGGTTCGCCCAGTGAGTACGAGATCAGGACGACTTTGCGCAAGTGATTTATCAATCAAAAAATATTCTTGCTCCCAACCTAGTGTAGCAATAACCTTGTTGACCGTTTTATCAAAATACTGAACAACTCCAGTTGCAGCTTGATCAACAGCATGTAAGGCACGTAATAAAGGGGTTTTGTTATCTAGGGCTTCCCCCGTATAGGACACAAAAACGGTGGGGATACACAAGGTTGTTCCATAAATAAACGCTGGTGAAGTTGGATCCCAAGCGGTATATCCACGTGCTTCAAATGTATTGCGAATGCCGCCACTTGGAAAACTCGACGCATCTGGTTCCTGCTGAGCGAGCTGTGCGCCATCAAAATTTTCGAGGGCAGTCCCATCCGAAGTTAGGTCAAAAAAGGCATCGTGCTTTTCTGCTGTTGCTCCGGTGAGGGGTTGGAACCAGTGTGTGTAGTGAGTAGCTTGTTTGGATAGTGCCCAATCGCGCATCGATGCTGCAACGTGATCCGCCACTTTACGGTCGATTTGTCCGCCTCTATCAATGGCCATGCAAACTTGCTGATATGCCTCTTTGGTGAGGTAGGCACGCATAACATTTTTATCAAAAACATGATTGGCAAAAAGTTGAGAACGATCTTGATGGGCCATTGGCTCAATCGGTTGGCGTAGGGACGCATTTTTAACTGCGGTAAAGCGAATTGTTGACATAACGGTAGATTTTATTCAAAAATACGCAATAATGCCAATTGAGTGAGTCTAATTCTGCAATATTCTCAATATGAATAATGAATATTAGGAAAAAATAAATTTACCCCATCTAAAAATAGGGTGTTCATAAAACTAGTATTAATGTTTATAGTTTGCCCCTACAACTTAGATGGGGTGCAAGAAAAAAATATACATTTGTGACGTTAAAATATTAAAATATGAGTAAGTCAAAACTTGAATATATATGGCTCGATGGTTATAAACCAGTGGCCAATTTGCGCGGAAAAACTAAAATCATTGAAAACTTTAGTGGAAAACTTGAAGACGTTCCGATGTGGGGATTTGATGGGAGTTCTACCCAACAAGCTATAACTGGTTCTTCAGACTGTTTGTTGAAACCAGTGGCCATATACCCTGATCCAGCCCGAAGAGATGGATTTTTGGTAATGACTGAAGTATTGAATCCCGACGGTACTGCTCATGAGTCAAATGGTCGCGCTGCGATCGATGATGATGATGACGATTTCTGGTTTGGATTCGAACAGGAATATTTCCTTTGGGATCCTGAAACAAATCTACCTCTTGGATTTCCAAAAGACCAAACACCACAAGGGCAATTTTATTGTTCTGTAGGTGGTAGCAATGCTTTCGGAAGAGAAATCATGGATCGTCACCTCGATTTGTGCTTAGATGCTGGAATTAATGTGGAAGGTACAAACGCTGAGGTTGCTCCAGGCCAATGGGAGTATCAAACCTTTGCGCAAGGTGCTGCTAAAGCTGGAGATGAAATGTGGGTTGCCCGCTACATCCTTGAGCGATTAGCTGAAGAGTATGGTTTAGCGATCAATTACCATCCAAAGCCACTAGGAGCTACAGACTGGAATGGATCAGGAATGCACGCAAACTTCTCAAACACGACCTTAAGAACTTGTGGTTCTAAGGAAACATACGAGACCATTTGTGAAGCTTTCCGTCCTGTTGTTAAAGAGCACATTGAGGTCTATGGAGCATACAACGACCAAAGATTGACAGGAGACCACGAAACACAATCTATCGGTGAGTTTAGCTATGGTGTTTCTGACCGTGGTGCTTCGATCCGTATTCCAATTATGACAGTTGAAAAAGGCTGGAAGGGTTGGTTAGAGGACAGAAGACCTGCTTCAAACGGTGATCCTTATAAAATTGCAGCTCGAATTATCAAAACGGTAAAGTCTGCAAAGGTTTAGTTTTCATTTACAAGCCAAGACAAAAAAAGCACCTTTTAGGTGCTTTTTTTAGTTTAGAGTAGTGGCGATAAATGCGATATAAACCACCAGTAAAATAAGACCATCAAGCCAATAGATTTCCATTTTCTTTGGCAAAAAAACCAATGGGATTAAAAGCGCAGCGATTCCGATCATCACATAAATATCAAAATCAAGTAAGGTATTATCAGCTACGGTCAATGGATGAATAAGGGTAGTAATCCCCAATACGGCAAGAATGTTGAATAGGTTTGAACCCAGAAGATTTCCAATTGAGATGGCGTTTTCACGCTTAGCAACCGCAACAAGCGAAGCTGCAAGTTCAGGCACACTTGTTCCAATTGAGACCACAGTAATCGCAATCACTCTTTCACCTACCCCGAGCTGACTTGCAACATTGACCGCACCATTGACCAATAAATCCGATCCGAGAGCCAGAAATGCGGAGCCAAATACGATGAAAAAGAAAATTTTTGGCCATGACAATAACGTATCTAAATCATCGATAACAAAGTCCGCTTGATCTCTCCGTTGTAATAAATACAATAACATCAACACGAGAAGTGCAACCAGTGTAAACCCTTCTAGTGCAGAGATGGTTCCATTTTGGATAAAAACCCATAGAAGAATGGAGGCAAAAAACATCATAGGCCAATCGGACTGATAAAAGCTCTTGGAAACCTGGATTCGGGTAAATAATAATACAACACCCAAGACAAGACCAAGATTGGCAATGTTTGAGCCCACCACGTTCCCCAATGCCAGATCAGGGTATCCTGCCAAAGCAGAACGCACACTCACAATGAGTTCAGGAAGTGAGGTAGCAAAAGAAACAACTGTCATCCCGATAATAAATTTTGGAATGGCAAACCGGTTTGAAGTCCCAACAGCAGCCCGCAACAACCACTCACCGCCTACAATGAGCCCAACGAGCCCTACTACAATTTTTAATACATCCATTCCCATATTGCGAAGATACAACACAAGAGTTTTTGTATTTTTGATTATGAAAATATTCTTTTTCCAAGTTTTAGCAAAGTTGAACAAAGCCATTCTACCGAGTTTGTCCAAGAAAGGGGTTGATCTGGCCAAGGCCTCCAAGGCACAACTGGCACTTATTGGGTGGAGATCTTATGTGACAATGCGTTCGTTATAGTTTTGTTAACATGGTAAAATGGGATATATTTACGAACTAAATGGCCTCGTGGCGCAACTGAATAGCGCATCTGATTACGGCTCAGAAGGTTGCAGGTTTGAATCCTGCCGAGGTCACGCAATCGGAGAATTGATTCACAGGAATTGGTTCTCCTTTTTTTATGTTTGAAATTTCCTTAGATAAAATCGGGATTGAGCCAAAAATAGCGTTCACTTTTGGGGTTCGAACTCGGTTGTTTGACTTGTCGTAACCCAATCCGGATGGAAAGACTAAAGGATATAAAAGAATCTAAGCGCAGATACCACAGTTCTAAACCCAGTGATGAATCTGTTTGTGTTAACTCTTTAATGCTATATAAACTTAAATAATACTTGACAGAACTAATTCCAATAGCTAATTCCGTCCGAACAAAACTTCAGATAGAAGATCTTTCTATATAATATAAAAATCCCCACAAGTAGTGGGGATTTGTTCAAATTTATTTTTAATGATAAATGTTAGTTATAACCTTCGTTTTGAACTAATTCAGGGTTTATTTGTAATTCCGAAGCTGGGATAGGCCATCTAATTTCATGAGGTGTATATTGTGGTTGAGGGTTTCCACTATTGGACCATACAGTTTGAGATGAATTAATAGCCTCATAATAAACCCCATTTCTAATTAAATCATTGCGTCTCCACCCCTCAAAACACAGCTCTTTTCTGCGTTCACTCAAGATTTCATCTTTGTTGTGTTGCTGGGTTCCAACAACCAAATCTGCTACTACTCCAGTTTTGACTTCATTAGGCCATACACGTGCGCGAGCCCTTAGTAAGTTTATAGTCATATCTGCATCAGCCTGTGTGAGTTTGTTTTGACCGTTTAAAGCCTCTGCATACATCAATAAAACATCTGCATAACGTATATATGCTTCGTCTATTGGCGTATCGTTCCCCCAATTACTAGGTCTAATATTATGCCACTTCCACGGCTTCCAGTTACCTTTCCATTCTATACGTATAGAACCAAACATTGCATCATCAGGCCATATTGCACCACTCATGTACCCTTTATTCACATGGGTTATGGCAATATTGTTTCTTGAGCGAATATCATCATCATTGTAGGGTTGCGCAAAAGGATGATTATTTCGAGGTTTATCACCTTTTCCATTGGACCAATTACCTGTATTTCCTGGGCCAGTAGCTGGACCAGCCAATTCCCAGTTTACGTACCAATTATTACCACCTGCACCACCATTAATTGTGGTTCCCAATGCACTTGTATTGGATTACCTAAAGATTTACGAGGACAATAATTAAAATTACTGCGCATCTTACCAAAACAACGCGTACAATAGCACTGTAATAAGTAGTACGCCAAAAGCACCAACATTGAACGTTTTGTCTGTAGCAAAGAGCTTTTTGCTCAGCACGATCCCTTTTGGATCATCTTGATTACCCTCTAGCTTACTGATACCTGCAATCACGATTAATGTTCCGATACAAGTCATCATCATCTGGTGCATAAACGGAAGGTTCACAAACAGGGCCGCATCGATCCAGCCGTTAGGTGCTACTTTAAAGTACATTGCAATCGGAATGGACAATATCACACCCCAAATTGCTGCGTTGTTAGTGGCTTTTTTATAAAAGAGTCCCATGAGGAACACTGCCAATATACCCGGGCTTACGACCCCTGTATATTCTTGTATAAACTGAAACACCTGCCCCAGACTACCCAGTTGCGGTGCAATCAGCATGGCGATGATAAGGGCAACAAGTCCTGTAAGACGTCCTACTTTCACCATTTGCTTGTCGTTGGCATTTTTGTTGAACATCGATTTGTAGATGTCCATGGTAAATATGGTCGATGTAGAGTTTATCATCGAGGCTAGTGAGGAGACGATCGCTGCGGCCAGGGCAGCTAGGATAAGACCTTTTAGCCCCACTGGAATAAAGTTTTTAATCAGCCAAGGTGCGGCATTGTCATTGGCGACATTGCCAGCGGTTCCCAAAAAGCCCTCGCTGTTCAGAAGACCCATGTTTAGCGTGCCTGTCTCAGGGTCTAGGTTCATCACATAGGCAATGATCCCCGGAAGTACCACAATCACAGGGATAATTAGCTTTAAAAAAGCTGCAAATACGATTCCTTTTTGACCTTCTTTTAAGCTTTTGGCAGCCAGTGTTCTTTGAATAATATATTGGTTAAATCCCCAGTAGTAGAGGTTCGCAACCCACATTCCGCCAATGAGTACCGCTAATCCTGGCAAATCCCACCAAGCGTCTCTTCCGTTGGGGGTGATAATCTCTCCTTTGGAGAGAATCATCGAAAAGCGTTCAGGTGCTTTTTCATAAACATATTTCAGCCCGTCAATAAAGCTCCCAGAGTCTGTTACATTAGCCAGGGCAAAGTATGCCATGAGTAGACCGCCGATTATGAGCAATACCACTTGTACCACGTCGGTCCAAGCCACAGCAGCTAGTCCGCCCCATAGGGAATAAGCCGCAGCAAACAGACCAAGTCCAATGATACTGTTGAGTAATATGCTCCCATCGCCGCTTCCTACAATGGTGTCCAGCGCCTTCCCACCTAAAAAGAGTACGGTTGTTAAGTTGACAAACACAAAGAGTGCGATCCAAAAAACGGCCAAAATGGTTTTAAGGTTGGTGCTGTACCGTTTTTCGATAAACTCTGGAATCGTATAAAGCCCCTTTTCAATAAATATGGGCAGAAAGTACTTTCCAACCACAAGTAGCGTGATGGCAGCCATCCACTCGTAGGAGGCAATGGCAAGTCCAAGCGCAAAACCCGAGCCAGACATGCCGATAAACTGCTCAGCTGAGATGTTGGCAGCAATGAGCGAAGCACCAATCGCCCACCAAGGGAGTGATTTACCTGCTAAAAAATAATCTTCCGCACTTTTGGTCTCACCCTTCTTTTGCCGGGATACAAAGAGTCCGATTGATAAAATGATCAGCGCATAAAGAGCAAATACAGCTATGTCTATTGTTGAAAAATCCATTTGGTTTTGTTTTTTAATGGTTTTGTTTATGTTTTGTTTTTTGAATAGTGTTTGGTTGCACAATCACGTAAGCGTTGTGCGGCTTGCTCAGCCGTGATGTCGCGCTGGGGATTGGCAAACATCTCGTAGCCCACCATAAATTTCTTGACCTCGGCTGATCGCAATAGGGGCGGATAAAAAGACATATGCATATGCCAGTGGCTGTTGTCTTTCCCATCTGTGGGAGATTGGTGTATGCCTGCAGAGTAGGGAAATGAGGTTTCAAAAAGGTTGTCATAGCGAATAGTGAGTCCTTTTAGGATACTTGCATAATCCGATACTTCTTGCTGTGAGAGTTCTAGAATAGAGGTAATATGTCTTTTGGGTACAGTCATCGTTTCAAATGGCCATACTGCCCAGTAAGGAACAAGCGTTACAAAGCTTTCGTTTTCCAATACAATGCGGTCTTTGGCATCAAGTTCTTGCTTTAAATAATCGCCCAGTAAACTGCTGTTGTTTTGATCCCAATAGCTTTTTTGGCGCACTACCTTTTTCTGAACCTCTTGTGGAATGGAGCGTTGTGCCCATATCTGCCCATGCGGGTGCGGGTTGGAGCAGCCCATAATCGCTCCTTTGTTTTCAAAAATCTGTACGTGGTTGATGTTTGGATCACTCCCAAGGTTGGTGTATTCCTGTTGCCAAAGGGTGATTACTTCTTCTATATCATGCTCTTCCATTAGTGGCAGCGTCAAACTGTGATTGGGGTGATAGCAAATCACTTTACATATTCCGGATTCGCTTTCGGCTTCTAGTAATCCCTCTTTAAAAGTTTCTTCTGGGCCTTCAATTAGGGCTGCAAAATCATTTTGAAAGCTATAGGTACCTGTATAGTCTGGGTTTTTGGCGCCTCCTGCGCGCTCATTGCCCGGGCATAAATAGCAGTTCGGATCGTAATCTAACAGCTCCACTTCCTGGGGCTTGTATTTTTTGCCTTGCCATGGGCGTTTGGTGCGGTGTGGAGATACCAGTACCCATTCGCCTGTGAGGATGTTTTTTCTTCTATGTGGGGTGTTGTTAAAATCCATCTATGATTCGGAATTTATGGTTTCTACGCCATTTGAGGTAGCTACCAATATGGAAGTAAGATTAATATCAAACTTTTGTTTGTAGGCTTTGCTTGCCAAATCCATAAACTCATTGACAAAGCCTTCTTCCACAAGGTTGATTGTGCAACCGCCAAAGCCGCCACCCATCATACGACTTCCCACCACCTTCGGGAGGTCTTTGGAAAGGTCCACTAAAAAATCGAGTTCAGGGCAACTGACTTCATAGTTTTTGGATAGCCCTTCGTGGGTTTGGTACATCAGCTTACCAAAATCCTTAATATCTCCACTTTGGATAAGCTCTGCAGCTTTTAAGGTTCTGGCGTTTTCACGAGACACAAAAAGTGCCCGCTGATAGACTTTTTCAGGGAGTTTTTCTTTATTAGTCTCGATGATTTTTTCTGGAACATCGGCTAAAAAATCATACTGAGGATGGTCTTTTTGAATGAGAGCAAGGGCTTGTTCGCATTCTTCTCTTCGCGTGTTGTACTCACTCGATGCCAAGTTATGCGATACATTGGTGTTCAGTAGCAATATCTTATAAGGCGTAAACTCTGCATCAATGAGTTTGTAGTGTAAGGTCTCGCAGTTGAGAAGTAGCAGTTTTTTACGTTTGCCCATCGTCACCGCAAACTGATCCATCACACCACATTTGGTACCCACAAAGTTATGCTCTGCCATGCGAGAGATCTCGATCATTTCAAGGTTGGAAAGCCCCAGATCAAACAAATCATTTAAGCCTTTGGCTACCCCACATTCCAGCGCAGCCGATGAGCTGATACCAGCACCAATAGGCAGCTCACTAGATATCACGCAATCAAAACCACCGAGTTTTTGTGGACGGGCTTTTACAATACCATCGACAACACCAAGCACATAGTTCTCCCAATGGGTATCGCTGATTTGTAAGGGCTTGTTGATATCAAAAGTAAAAGCGCCCTCATCTTCAGAATTTACCCGACATAGGCTGTTGTCCTTTTTTTTAAACCACATGGTAACTTTACGATCTATCGCTGCAGGCAGTACATGCCCGCCGTTGTAATCAATGTGTTCGCCAATCAGATTGATGCGACCAGGGGATTTTACAATTATGTCAGAATCGTTTGTGTTTATGGTCATTGTTGTTATTTGGTTTGTTATTTAACGGAAAACTGAAACCAGGTTTCACTGGGCTGAAACTATTCAGGGAATTCTAAACAGAAAATATTTTATAAAATCTTCTGAAAAAGTTAAAAATGGAATTATTGTGTTCATAATTTCATCTACAATCGGATTAACTTATTTAGTTCTTAATTAGTAAATATCTCAAATCCTTTTTCCCAAGCATCATATAAATCCTTGAGTTCATTAAACTTTTCTAAATGTAGCTTCGACACATCATTTTGCTCTACAGGATCTATTTTTAAATTATACAATTTCCAATTGTTTTTATAAGAAACTAATTTCCAATCAGCGTCTCGTATGGCCTTGCTGTCTTTCCATTGCCAGAATAAAGGTGTCTTCCTTTTAACATCCTGATCTATTAATAAGGGGAAGAAACTGATTCCATCTAATGGATATATCTTCTGATTATTATATTCCTTCGGATATTCAACATCTAAAATATCCACAAAAGTTGACATCAAGTCTATAAGGTGTAATGGTGTTTTACATATCTTATTTTTTTGTTTAATTGCGTTAGGCCAATTCACAATCATAGGTGTTTTAATTCCACCTTCACTGCTATAATTTTTAAAAAAACGAAGTGGCGTATTAGACACATTTGCCCAATCTGGCCCTAAAGACGACCATCTAGTAAGACTCCCAATTTCTCCAGTACTTTTTACGTTTTTAACAACCTCTTTAGATGCTCCATTATCAGATAGAAACAAAACTAAGGTATTATTGGCAACCCCCATGT
>Ga0209503_10002097_pt1 | contig 9940 bp, 9 predicted proteins | sample SouAtlMetagenome_2_FD_187448 | JGI IMG/M metagenome (GOLD analysis project Ga0209503, IMG submission 187448) | Marine eukaryotic phytoplankton communities from Atlantic Ocean - South Atlantic ANT15 Metagenome (SPAdes) (version 2) | ecosystem: Environmental > Aquatic > Marine > Oceanic | place...
AAAGTAGATTTGTAGTGTTTTTCACCTGGAGTTATTGAAGATGTATATTTTGCATAGTCATGTCCTATATCGTAAGACTCTGGTATTCCTGTGTCATTAAATTCATTACCTCTATGTTGAGGTTCTCTTTCATTCTTTGTCTTTAACTCGCCATACATTTGTTTGAAACGTTTTGTATGTTTACTAGGTTTAGTTTTTGCTTTCTTATCAGCAGGCGATTGTACATAGGCAGACTTATCACTATCTGATTTCTTACCTTGTTTCTCTAAATGTTTATCGTGTGCTTTCTTATCTTTGTCAGATAGTCCTGCAACATATTTTTTAGGTTGATCTGTTTCTTTATCGTACTGATTTTTTCTTTTCTCTTTTAACTTCATTGATCGTTCCTCTAATTTTACTGAATAGACAGGAGTTTCCATGATATTGTATAACCAACATTTGTGTAGTTTCATATCCTCGTCTTCCAAGGTAACATAGTTTGTACCTCTTCTTATGATAACACCAGTAACGTTTGTTTCAACGTCATCAACTATATCTCCTACATCATACAAATGCTCTGAAATATATTTGTCCCTTAATGTCATCTTGTTTAACTCCTCTAACGTAGAGGCAGTTACAAATGGTTTAAATTTTAGTTCGCCCACTTCATACGAAGCTGCTAACATCATTCCTTTTCTTACATTTCTAAATAAATCTTGTGCGTTTTTTGAGTTAGCAAAGCCAGACGGTAGACCTTTTTTAAATGTATTGAAGTCTTTATCTTTTGCGGCTGCTCTCATTTTACTAGCACTCATACCTGTTGCACCATCAGCGTCTGGATCTCTTTCACCAGCACTTGCAACATTTATACTATCAAAGTCATATAGACCATGACGGCTCTTAACGCCGTTGTATTTTTTTAAGATAGTATCAAATTCTCTTACTCTATCACTACCTGCAACCATCGTTATGTTTGAGTAACCTCTTTTATATAAATCAGTTACAATATCTAATATCATGTTTGATGGATTAAGTAGTATGTTTCTAGCATGTCTAGGAAACATTTGTTTCATTGTTGCTAACTTAACTCTAGCATTCAATGGGTTTTTAGATGTGTCTTCAGATTTACTTAAATAAATTCTGTAGTCATCTGTTCTTTGTTGTACCACTTTGTTAATAAGTTTTTCGTGTCCTATTGTAGGTGGATTAAATCGGCCAAAGGTAAATGCAATTGATCTACCCTTGGCCTCTTTTATTTTTGATAATGATTTCAGTTCGTCTGGCGATATTTTACCATCTTCCATAATCTCTTTCAATTTTTTGAAAAATTTGAGATAATGATACTTTTCTAACATTTTATAAATCACATTCTTCGGAAGTCGGTTTTTAACACCAAACTTTCTGATTTCGTCTGGTGACATATCTGTACTAAAAGCATCCTTTCGGTCTGCAATAGTCTTGTCACCAATATCAATTAGAGTGTTAATAGAATCTTTAATCTCAGCTAACTTTTTAGAAACTAATCCAGACAAGTTTTCTATGTCTGCGTTTGTTAAATCTTTTAGTTCCTCATAATCAATCATATCTCGTACTAATTCACCTTTAACAACATCTATTTCAGAAACACGCTTCTGAAAATCCGTCACGTATTTTTCAGGTTCAAAGGTGCCAGGTTCTGGTTTTTTGATCCACTTGTTAGTGTCTATATCAAAAGTACCATCAGCCATGTCCCTTGCCTTATTAAATGTGACAGGATCTATGATGGAAAAGTAGTTGATAGGATGCTCTGTGCCTGGTATATTCTTACCATTTATTTCTGCTTGATATTCTCTAATCTCATCATGTACCTTTTCTTGCTCTGCTTGTGTGCCAGGTATATCAAATAAGATATTAATATCAAGGTCTGCGTCAGCCCTATATTGTTTTGTTAATATACTACCGATTAGTGTATATTTAACTACTTTACCAAATTTTTCAAATGTCTTTATACCATCTAATGCCATTTTCTTAACAGATGGTTTTAATACTGGATTAGGTGTATCTGCTTTATCAAATACTCCTCTTGCATATGTCTTTCTAGGTATATCAATTATACTTTCTTTTAAAGACTTTCTTTTTAAATTAATTTTAGGATAAACTTCTTTTGCTATTTTAACACTTGCCTTGTGATCTGAAGGATAATGCCAACCTGCATATACTCTACCCATACCACATTCATCAGCAGCGTCAATCAAGCCTTCTTTATGATCAGGATACTTTTCTGCATAGTATTCAGCAATCAATCTACTTTGTAAAGAGTGACCACTAGGATATGCTGGTGTCTTCATACTATCAGACTCTAAAGGCATTATATTAAAGTTCATACCTGTCGCTTCTGCAACTTGATATGGTCTTGCTCTTTCAAACTTGTTCTTTAGTTTTCTAGCGATAGCTGCACCTGTTTCAGCAATTTTATCTGTATCGTTTTTATTAATCTCTAAATTATTTTCTTTTAGATATTTTTCTATAGCGTATTCTGATTTAGGGTCGTGGTTTTTTACTGATTGTTCAATCGCTTTATTTCTTTGTTTGAACATACCTTGCATTTCAACCATTTCTTTTTTAGTTGCAGCTGATGTGTTCTTACTAGGCGATGAGCAATGTACTTCGTCTATATTACCTGTATAGTTCTTAATAGGCTTTTCTTCTACCTTAGCGTGCCTAATATTTTCTATATCGTTAAACTTTTTAAATCTCATCTTTTACGAGCCTCTAATTCCTTTTTCATCCATTGTTTCGCTCTATAATTTGATACAGGCGATCTTATAAATTTTCTTACTACTTTACTTACTCTATTCATTGTAAGCGTTGTCAATTCTAAATCTGACTTATTGTTATCAACTACAATAAAATTACTCATACCAAATAGTCTTTGAAACTTACCCATATTACTTTGAACACCATTCCAACTACTTGTTGTTATGTATTCTGGTATAGTTCTTTCACGTCTAGCATTTCTTGCCAATGCAACTTCTAAACTTGTATTCACAAATACCATGTAACAATCGTAACCCATTTGTTGTAGCATGTTATGATTTCTAGCAATCATATCATAATCTCTACCAGTACTATCAATAACTAAACCAAGTCTTCCATCTACATATTTATCTAATTGTGATATAGTTAATGCTTTTGCACGATTTCTAATTATGTTTCTAAAATATGTTTCTTCATCTGGCATACTTAAAGATAAGTTTGCCTTTTTTAATCCTCTTTCAAATGCAACGTCTGAATTAACTAGTTTTAAACCACTACCTGAAAAGGCACTAGAAGTAACAAACGTTTTACCTGACCCAGGACCACCTGCAAGAAAGAAGGCTTTGAATATACCTGGATCATAAAGTCCTTCAGACAAGTGTTGTATAAAACTATTTACTTTCATTTTCTATTTTTCTTATAATTTCGTTAGCAGTTTCTTCAGGTGTACCACCCTCTGCTTTTATTTCTATAAATCCTGGTTTGTTTCTTAAATATTCTATCACAGGACCTGTTTCTTTTTTGTACAATTCTATTCTATTACCAATGATCTCTTCCGTATCATCTGCTCTACCTCTTGCAAGTAATCTTCTCATTACTTCTTCGGTACTTACATCTAAAAATACTGCATAGTCATAACCTATTTCATTCTTTTCCATATCTTCAACTTGTTGCATATATCTAGGCCAACCATCTAGTACATAACCTTTAGGCGATTGTGCTACTTTATTTTTAATTAACTCTAATACTATTTGATTAGGAACAAACTCACCTCTATCAACAATACTTTTTGCAATCTTTCCTATCTCACTACCTTTTTCTATTTCTTTTCTTAACATGCCACCTGGATAGATATGTGTAATATCAAAGTGTTTAATTAGATATTCAGTATAAGTTGTTTTACCTGAACCAGGTCCACCTAATATAATAATTCTTGTACGACCTAATTTTTCAAATATAAAATCTCTAAAACTTTTCATCCTTTTATCCAGTTCTTTGCCAGAGTAAAGTTTGCGGTACTAAACTCTAGTCTATCTACTAATTTTACTGCGTTACCTATTCTATCTACGGCAACATAACCTTCAGGATTTGTTACTACAAACCCATTACCTTTTTGTAAGAAAGTGCCTATTGATTTAATCTGATTCATTTTATTGACTAAAAAGTTTTTAACTCTTTGTAACGTTACATAACTTGCAATCGCAAAATATATTTCATTATCATTACTATCAATAAATCTTAAACCTGCATTTCTTATTTCAGCATATTTTCTTTTTGCATTAGCAGTTTTCTTATTTGACATCTCATCATCTAATACTTGTGCATAATACTTTCTAAAATCTTTTTGTATATTTTTTACATTTGCAATAGTTTGACCTTGTCTAATCATAGTATTGAAATATATTTTTAATCTAGCACCTACAGACAATAAATTAGTTTGTCTTTTTAATAAGTCTAAAACTCTTTTACCTTTGCCTAATGATCCCATAGCCATTCTTAACATACTATCATATTGTTCATTTTCAGTTGTTGTAAACGTAGCAACACCTGAAGAGTCTTTGTAACTTGCGTCATCAAAAAATACTGCTGGCGTCTTTGCAAAACGATTTACATTGACGCCAAAACTCGCCTTTAAATTAGCCATTTTTCTGCCATTGTAAGTAGTGTGAAAAATGATACCTAGTTTAGCTCTCTTAATTTTTTTAGCAAGATCAGTATTTTCGGGTACAGCGTATGTTATAGTGTTAGGTGTAAATGCGATAGCATCCTCACCTCTTATAGATACCGACTTAATGTCGCCAGGTGTGAACAACAAGTCGCCTTGTACAACACCTCGTATACCTAATTTTGGTAATTCTTTTAAACATACAGATAGTTTAGTTGCCAAACCACCATCGTGGTTCTTTCTAATATCTGCTTGTGTATAATTGATTTTGGGAGTTACGTTAAATATAGATTTTGAACCGACAAAGAATTTGCCGTTTTCAGGATTGACACCACAGAATACAGCAGGTGCACCATCCCATTTAACAGATACATTTAATTTTCTACGTGATGACCCTACTAACATGTTTCTTAAAGATTTAAGAAACTCTACAGCATTGATACCACCTTGATATCCGTTATTAATAATCTCGTCTTCTAAATGTTCTAAATGAGTGTTTTTTGCCTCATTTAAGTATTGTTTAAAACTATACATATCTCTCCACTATACCCATTATATCAAAATTTTTGCTTAAAGTCAAGCAAAAAATAGCACTAATTCCATTAATAAATCACTACTTACTAGACTATTTATGCTATTTTGCGATTACAAACCTTGATGAAAGAGGAGACCTTGATGAAGCGATCTGAAACATTAATCTAACTAACTTATTTGCCTTGCTTTTAGGACCCTTGCTGTTAGTATTAAACCATTCTTTGATGATAGGCATAATTTCATTAATGATATTTGTGGCACTTGCGATTGCAAGATAGTGGTCGTATTTGTTTTTGTCACCTTTTTTAGGGTTAACTGCTTTTCTTAATATCTCTTTATCTTTTAAATACATTGTTTTTAATCTAGCAAATTCTTTTACACCTTTACCACCATATCTACCACCTACTTGATAACCTTGTAGAAATTTATCTGCAGCTTTCTTATCTATTGTTGACCACAAGCTGTGCATTGCTTTTTCTGAAGCGATTGATCCACCTTTTGCAGGATCACCTTTCATAATAATTTCTATTACAAGTCTACCATTCGCACTACTACCTGATGGATCATGTCTGATTTTAATTATACCTTCTTTACCCTCAGCAGTAAGTTGTATTTGTATATCTCTTGTAACCGTTTTAGCACCACCTGCTCTTAACTTATCAAACGATAATTCAGGTGTTCTTGCTAACATCTTATATGGTTTCCAGTCTGTTGTACCTTGAAACATAACTGATTTTAGTACTTCGTCTTTTGCAGCCTGAACAAAATTTACTTTTACTAGACTTGCACTATTTTTAGTTTTTTTTAGTGACAATGGTAACAATGCACCTTTGTCCATAAGTTCTTTTATTTTTTCATTTAGATAATCAAAACTATAAGATGATGGATCTTGTTTTGCTTCTTTTAATTCTTTTGATATGCCATCTTCACCTACTTTATTTGCAAGGTATATATCTGCAGGATTCCATTTATTAATATCTGTAAAACCTATAAACTCACCAATTCTCTTTTGTGCCTCTTGTGTAGGTTTAGATTTAGTTGCTATAGACCACAACTCTTGTATTTCTTTCATCACACCTACTTTACCTCGTAAGTAAAAGTAATCTCTTTTTTTCTTTGCGATATTGTAATCTTTATCTATCTTCTTTAAATCTCTAACTAATGTTTTAGCAATAGTGATAGAAGATTGATACCAACCATTTTTTGTTTGAGATAAAAATTCAAAGATTTCTTTTGCAGGAGCGTCAACGTCAACGCCTTTCATTGCCATTTCTAAATCTTTACGTTCTTTAAGAGCGAAACTATCAAACGTAGGATACGTTTTTATATTGAGTTTTTGTTGTGCTTTAGATTCACCTACATAGTCTGCATAAGCACAGAATATTGCTTGGGCGCTCTCAGCTAATGTTGTTACGTCTGCCATACATATATTTATGCACGGCTTCTGCCTCTAGTTCTGGCAGGAGAATTATAATTTGTCTTACCTCTATCTAATATCTTTTCTTTTTCACCTCTACAATCAAAGAAAGGTGGGAACCCAAATATGCCAAACGTCTTATGTTTATTCTGAAACTTTGTTAACTTCTTTACATCTTCCTCAAAGAAAGACTCTTTTAACACAAGTTTACTAGGCATTTCTACAGATCGCCAAACTATGTCATCTTTAATCTTAACCATTTCTGTTTTGTAATAGATAGATGGTTTTCTTTTTCTTACTTTCCCCATTCTTCTCTCCTTTGTTCTTGTGAACATGAATAAACACAAGGTTTAGGCACTTTACTTGTGTCGCCACTTTCAATCGCCTCTTGTAATGATTTATTTAATCCTACCCATTCTTTACTTTGTAATATTTCATCAATAGAGTGTTTGCTTAAATCACTAGCTTCTGCTAGTTTCTTTATGGTAGGATTTTGTATATGTATAGGATGATCAATATAACAACAAGGCAATAACTGATTTCTGTTAGTAACAGCCATTTCAGTTAAAGGATTGCCCTCTATACACATTGGTTTAAATTTTTTCTTAATCATCTGATACTATTCTCTCATAAGTAGTTTCTAATCTATTTTTTTCACTAGGCATTAAGTGCTCTGTAAAACCTTCTAACCATCTTGCTGATTTCATAAGAATAAATCGTAAGTTATTATCTTTTGCCATTTGTTTAGCTTCTTCTATATGATCTTCATTATAGTTAAATACAATATATTGCCATATAGGTTTACGTTTTAAAATTTTTGCACCTTCACACATTATCTTAAATAATTTTTCACCGTCTTGGTGCTTTCTATACTTGTGACTTTCAGATGGTAAACCATCTATACCAAATTGCCAAACTGCTATGTCATAAGTTTCAAATGCTTTCATAAAAAAACTTTCTGGTTTGTGAGATGAGGCAGTTTGTATTTTAACTCCTGTTTCTCTATCTTTACACATTTTTAATAGTTCAATAAAGTGAGGGTAATGTATTGGGTCTGACAATTGACCACCTAATGATACCTCTTCAAAATTGTTTAGTATCATCTCAACACTTTCTAAAGGTAAGTCTTTACCTGGCACTTTATTTGCAAGTTTATTAATCCATTCATTATTATTCTTCCATTGAGAGGGTTTGTAATACATTTGTCTTTGACACGCTGGGCATTCTAATGAACACCTGTGTGATAAGTCAATCAAACAATTTCTATTTTTTTTAAAAAACGGTGATACCATATCACCTATTTATTTAAATTTTAAAATCTGAAAACTTATCGTAAGCGTCAACCTCTTGTGGGCCTGATGGCTTATCTATTTTATCCTTACTTTCTTGGTTACTATCTACAATTTGTTGAGCAGATTGTTCAACATCATACAATCTCATCTTGCTTCTATCTACACCTATTATAAATGCACGATTGACAGCAGGATCATTATAACGATTCTTTAATTGTTTAACTTTGATTTGACCTAGTTCTTCTAATTCTTCGTTTGATATTAGAGCAAACATAAAGTCAGCAGTTGCAGGAAGACCAAATGATTCTGAAGTATCTTCTAAACCAACATCACTTGACAAATAGCCAGATCTGGTTGTTTGTGTAGCAGATACAATAGGTACATCATATTGTACTGCAAGACCTCTTAATTCTTCAGCAATTGCTTTTACATAAAAGTATGAAGATATATTGCCACCTTTAAATCTACTACTAGAGCAAATGTTTAGATAGTCAATGAATACTATATCAGGTTTAAATGACTTCTTTAACGCAAGTTCATCCATCAAAGATTTAAAATGACCAGCATGAGCAGCTGCTGTAGGATATTCTTTGATAATTAGTTGACCATTAATTTTGTTTTGTAGTTTAGATGTTTTGTTATCGTATATCTCTTTAGGCATTTCATAAAGATCATCAATTGTAACATCTAATAAGTTAGCGTCAATTCTTTCAGCAATTCTTTCTTCGGCCATCTCTAATGTAATATACAATACATTCTTACCTTGAGCAATTACACTACTTGCAACATGGCACATAAACAAAGATTTACCAACACCCGTACCTGCAAGAGCAACGTTAAGTGTTTTAGGTGGTAGACCACCTTTTGTAATACGATTGAAATAATTTAAATCAAACTTTAATCTTTCTTCTACTCTATGGTAATAATCAAATCTCTCCTCTGTCATGGCAAGATAATCATGCCCTATATGTCTATCAAATGAAACTCCTAATGCGTCTGATAAGATAGTAGGTATTGCCTCTGGTGTATGTTTCTTATCTTTACCATCAATGATTTTGATACCTTGTAATACTGCATTATACACAGCACGATCTTTACACCATTTTTCTGTTGTATCTAACAACCATTGTTGTTCTACTGGTTCCTCTACTAATGAGTTTAATAATGTTTTTGTATTTTTATATTCGTCTTCGGTAAGTGTCTTGTTATTAGACAACTCAATAGCGATTGCTTCTTTTGTAGGTAGGTTGTTATACTTAACAACAAAAGCATTTATAATATTAAATAGAGTTACTTCATCTCTATTTCTAAAAAAATCTTCTTTAATGAAAGGTATTGTTCTTCTGGTAAAGTCTTCGTTGTGGATTAGATTAGATAATAATGTTTTTTCAAAATCAGACATAATGTAAATAACTCCCTATAATATACTTTGGTTGATTGATTGGTTTTTGTCCTGCGTGTCTAAATGTCCACAATGGTGGGAATACAAGTACCTTACCTGCCTCTGGTTTGATTGATATATCGTAATCAGGAAATGTTGTTTCGCCGCCATCATTGTTATTTAAATACATAAAAAAAACTAAAAATCTTCTAGCACTATTATAGTTAGTCACATCTACATGTGTTTGGAATTCATCTTCTCCGTTAGGTTCATACTTCTTAAATCTTATCTGTTCAAAACCAAATTTCTCTGGCCATTGTTTTAATGAGTCTATATTAACATCTTTTGTATATTTGTCAACAACCTGTCTTAATTTAGGAAAGATTATGTCTGAATACTCTTTCCAGTCTGAAAACATGTTAAGATTAATTTCTGTAAATGACATATGACCTTTAAAGTTTGTTTTAGATTGTTGATGTTGCGAATCTTCAAACTTGTCAATCAAGTGTTGACATTGGTCTTTACTTAATACATTCTTGTATGTACATATATAATCACTTTTGAAATCTAATCGTGCCATCTTCTAATTGTTTTTCTACTACCTCTATCAATATATCGCCTATGTAATTCCTAAAATCTTCACTTGTTGTATCAAT
>Ga0209503_10002099_pt1 | contig 9937 bp, 7 predicted proteins | sample SouAtlMetagenome_2_FD_187448 | JGI IMG/M metagenome (GOLD analysis project Ga0209503, IMG submission 187448) | Marine eukaryotic phytoplankton communities from Atlantic Ocean - South Atlantic ANT15 Metagenome (SPAdes) (version 2) | ecosystem: Environmental > Aquatic > Marine > Oceanic | place...
CGCTTGACCCTTCAAGCATCAGGGAGCAATCAATCATGTGCTCCAAAACCTTTGGACCAGCCAAAGACCCATCTTTAGTCACATGGCCCACCATAATCAATACAGTACCTGTTTGCTTTGCAAATCTCACGAGCATCGCCGCACTCTCTCTTACTTGAGAAACACTGCCAGGCGCTGAAGATACCTCGTCAATATGCATGACTTGAATAGAGTCAATAACTAGAATTTTTGGTTTCTTTTTTTCGGCTATGGAACAAACAGTCTCGACCGATGTCTCCGCCATAATCTCCAATTTTTGATTAGGAAGACCCAAGCGGTTTGCTCGCATCGCTACCTGCTGGGGCGACTCCTCTCCCGTAACATAGAGTGCTGGACTGCTGTCCGACATAGCACACAGCGTTTGCAGCAACACAGTGCTTTTACCAGCACCAGGTTCACCACCTAAAAGTACACACGATCCGGGGACAAATCCACCACCCAAAACTAAATCAAACTCCCCTGTGCCTGAAGTTATCCTTGGTATTTCATCAAGCTCAATGTTAGCTAGAGTCTTTACAGCACTATCAACATCACCAGCAAAACCTGGCCTCAAAATTGTACCTCGAGGAGTATTACCCAAGCGTACCTCTGAGAGAGAATTCCAAGCATTGCATTCGGAACATTGGCCCTGCCATTTCCTGTAATCAGCACCACAATTATTACAGACAAAAGCTAACTTCGTTTTAGTTGCCACCTGACTCATTAACCCTATATTTTTTATGTCTTTAAATTACTGGTTTTTTATACAGTATAGGTATTTATAACCAGTTTGTCAGTTAAAAACGCTATTTTTCTCAAGGTTATCAATAGAATTCTTATCAAACCCCCAATCGGACAGAACCGCCTTAGTATCAGCTCCCTCAGCTGGCGGAGCAGATGGTATATCACAACTCGTTCGACTGAATTTAGGCGCTGGCGCCGGCTGGCTTTGCCCATTGATCTTAATGTAAGTATTTCTTGCTTTATTATGAGGGTGCTCGACTGCCTCAGTAAAATCAATGATGCCCATAACACATGCATCAGTGCCTTCGAAAATTTCGACCCACTGATCGCGCGTTTTAGTTTTGAATGTTGCCTCAAGAGCTAAACGCATCTCCGGCCACCTTTCAAAATTATTTTGATCCTCAATAAATTCTTTAGAAAGGCCCAACAGAGTAATTAGTTGTGCAAAAAATTTAGACTCTATGGCGCCAACGGAGACATGCTTACCATCAGCAGTTTCATATGGACGATAATAAGGAGCGCCTCCATCGAGCAGATTACTCTCTCTTTCATTACGCCATAATCCTGCCCTACTAAACGTGTACAACATGCTCATTAGATGGGCAGACCCATCAGTAATGGCACTATCGATCACTTGGCCTTTTCCAGAGGCCTTTACTTCGAGCAATGCCGATAGAATACCAATGACCAAGAACATACTCCCCCCGGCATAGTCTCCCACCAAATTCAACGGGAGAATTGGCTGGCTGTTAGTGCCAATAGCCGCGGCAGCTCCCGTTATGGAAATGTAGTTGTAGTCATGGCCAGCTGAGTTGGCCAATGGCCCTGTTTGACCCCACCCGGTCATTCGACCATAGACTATTGCGGGATTTCGCTTCAAACATATATCTGGTCCAAAGCCTAGACGCTCAGCAACACCAGGACGATTTCCTTCAAAAATTACATCAGCCTTTTCTACTAATCTAAGCAGCGTTTCAATTCCCATTGGATTTTTTAAATCTAACGCAATGCTTTTTTTCCCGCGTGAATTAACATCACCATTTGAAGGCGGAGCAATGGAATTTGGTTTAGACGCCCTCTCCACTACTATGACTTCTGCGCCAAGATCAGCCAAAATTTGTCCTGCATATGGTCCTGGCCCAATACCTTTCATTTCAATAACTTTAATTCCTGCCAGTGGCCCCATTGACCTACCCTCATGCATCTCGAATAAAAGACCTACATACCGATTTAAATTGCGGACCACAATACTAACATCAGTCTGATCGATATTATCTTTTTAATGATAAGTCTCGGCAGGTTTATCTTTATCTCGTTCATCTTCTAGGTTTCTGATAAAGTATTACAATGTCCCTAATTCCAGAAAAACCGTTGGTCATCTCTCCAACTCTTGCCTCCACGATTGGCCTTGAGGAGTCTATTTTATTGCACTTACTTCAGGAGTGTGTGTCACATAACAATGCGGTAAGTAGTAATGGCTATGACTGGACCACTGTATCTTCTAAGAGGATACTGTCCCTTACTCCATTTTGGGGGGAGGAAGATATTAGACGATATTCAACAAGCCTCCATGAGAAGGGGCTACTTTTAATAGGCGGTGGTCCTTTTTCTTCAAACCAAGATTTTCGTTTCGCTTTCAATGAAAAAACTAAAATTGAGCCCAAAAGTTTAGCCAACCAGAATGCTTTTAGTAAAACTGCTACAAAGCCAAACTCTGCAAAAACGATTGGCGTGAATTGGCAGCCTAGTCAGGACGCGCTTAGGCAGTTAGCTCAACTTGGTGTTACTCAAGAATTCGCACTTCAACAAATTCCTCAGTTTGTGGCTTACTGGAACGAGCGAAATGTTCCCCGTCATAGTTGGGAATCAAAATTTATTAAGGAAGTTTGGCGTCAATGGCAGCAGGAGGAGACGCTAAATAATCGGAAACGCAAAGAGATCTCTATTACAGATCAGTGGCAACCATCTAGTGATGCATTAGATATACTTACAGTAAAAGGTGGCATTAATAAAAACTTTGTGGAAGATGCCATCCCAGAATTTATACTGTATTGGCGAGATCGAGGTGATGTTTCAAGTACATGGGATTCGAAATTTATTCATCATGTTAGACGCCAGTGGCAGTTTTTCACTGGAATAATGGACCAAGATACCATGCCTAGGACCATTACTGCTCATTGGAGGCCTAAAGAAGCGGTATACGATGTTTTGCAGATGGCCAATATTGGTCGTCCTTTTGCTGAAAAAATCCTTCCAGAATTTATTCTATATTGGCAAGAGAATGGTTCAGCTCAGTGCTCTTGGAGCACCAAATTCTTACAATATGTAAAACGCCAGTGGGCATATCAAAGTAAACTAGTCATGGAAAATTCAAATGGCAAACAGCAAAGACATTCAAAAGGTCGCATCAGAGATCGCAGCATCATCGAAAAGCTCTCCGATCGCAGCTGGGCATCATAAAGAACCCAAAACATCGCCTGAGATGATTGATGCTATCAATCAGACTTTTGCTCTGTTTCAGGTCAATTATCATAACCAATACTATAGCGCCTTCGGTGATACAACAAATTCTGAAGATTTAGCAAAGAATCTTTGGTGTAAGAAGTTAAAGCATTTTTCTCCACTCACAATTTGTGATGCGGCGGAAAAAATAATTGCTGAGAGCGACTACCTACCAACACTGAACAAAATGCTTAATGCTTGCCGTCACGTAGGAATACCTCCCAATATCCCTAAAACCAGAAAGGCCTATCGGGAGGCGTGTAACTTACCTAGTCCTAAAACTGAACAGAGCTGGTCTCATCCAATAGTTTACCTTACTGGGAGGGATGTAGGTTGGCACCTTTTAGCAAATGAAACGGAGTCTAAAGTGCTGCCTATTTTTGGTGATATTTATCAACAGTATTGTGATCGAATTTTAATGGGGGAGAAGTTTGCAGTTGAAGCTTCAGCCAAGACACCTGAACTTGAAGCCCTTCCAGCATCTAAGAAACATAATCAACAGCAGATTCAGAATTTGAAAGAGCTACTGAACTAGTTATATATGGCACTGCAACCACTTATACATAATTCCACTGCCCGTCGTATGGCCAAGACCATTTTAAACGGTTTTAGAAGCTACTTTGCAGACTATTTGAATTCGACACTTACTGCGAAAGCCCGTTTTGAGAAGGCTGACTGGCGAGGAGTCAGAGATGCCAATGTCGATAGACTTGAACTCTATAAAGATAAAGTTGCTCAAACCGTAAAATATCTTGGAATTGTAACTAACAAAGATCTTGAGAATTTACTGCTTTGGCGTGAAGCTAAAAAGGCATATACCCAATTGGTTTTTAATTTCCCCAACTTTGAAATTGCTGAGACATTTTTTAACTCTGTTTTCAGTGATATTCATGACCATGACAAGATCAGTGACGATATTGTTTATGTTATTTCATCTCAGCTGATTGAGGCTCCAGAGGCTGAGTACAGTATCTATGTGCGCTATGAGGGAGAAAATTTTCGTGACACTTTTAAGCGTATTTTGGAGGAGGCTGAGTTTTCCTTACCCATGGAAGATCTATCGCTGGACTTAGATTGCATCATGGAAGTGTTTAATAAAGAAATTACTCCTCAAATAAAAAGCTCCCCCAAAGATGTTAAGTTTGATCTTTTAGAATCTACTTTTTACCGCAGTAAGGCCGCCTATATGGTCGGCAGAGTTGTTGATAGAGACCAAACATTTCCGATGGCTTTAGTTATTCTTAATACAGAGGATGGCGGACTCTATGTCGATACTGCGCTATTTGATGCAGATGAACTGAGTGTGGTTTTCAGCTTTACCAGGAACCACTTCATGGTAGATGCTCCACTTCCTTATCAATATGCGCACTTCTTAAAAAACTTGATGCCCAATAAGTTAGATTATGAAATTTATAACTCACTTGGATTCCCTAAGCATGCAAAAACTGAATTTTACAGGCAACTAGTAGGCCACCTTGATAACTCTAATGATCAATTCATGGTTGCACCTGGAATAAAAGGTATGGTGATGTCTGTTTTCACCCTGCCGTCATACAATATTGTTTTTAAAATTATCAAAGATAAATTTGCTCCACCCAAAGAAGTCACGCATGAAATTGTTAGAGAAAAATATCGCTTAGTGTCTCGCTATGATCGCATTGGTCGTATGGCCGATACTCAAGAGTTTGATAATCTGATCTTTCCATTGGACAGATTCTCGGATGATTTACTTCAAGAGTTACTCAGGGTAGCACCCTCTCAAATAGAAATTCGAGATGAGGGTATTTTAATACGACATCTCTATACCGAACGCTATATGACGCCTCTAAATATATTTTTAGAGCACGCTGATGACTCAGAAATTAGGAATGCAATGGAGGAATACGGGAACTGTATCAAGCAACTTGCTGCTGCAAATATATTTCCAGGAGATATGCCTTTAAAAAACTTTGGTGTAACTCGTCATGGCCGAGTAGTGTTCTATGACTACGATGAAATCGCGACCCTAACTGATTGTAATTTTCGTCACATACCTCAGCCAAGAACCGAACGGGAAGAAATGCAGTCTGGCACTTGGTATACCGTTGGCCCCGACGATATCTTTCCCGAGGAATTCAGATTATTTTTCTCGGGCAATATAAAGGCTAGAAAAATGTTCGAAGAGATACACAGCGAACTCTATGATGTTGATTTCTGGACTGGTTTGCAAACTCAAATACGCGATGGCTTTGTGGTAGATGTTTTTCCCTATCGAAGAATCAAACGATTTAATCGAGGAAAAGTTTCTCAACTTGAAGTTTTTGCAGACTAGCGATATGCAATAATTTCAACTTTTGTTCCCGCCTGAACAATAAAATGATCTGCGTCTATAGCAATCAACATCCAATTAGTATCCAACATGTCACCCACTTTATAACTGCTATCTTCAATAAATAACCTGTTAGAGGGTGAGCCTTGCTTGATAAAAATATGCCCAGCTATAAGAAAGTCAGGCTCCAAAACTAGGTTATTAGTCTCCACTTCAATTTTAACTGGAACTTCAGACGATCTTTCGGCTTCCATTTGAACTTTCTCAGTTGTTTTTTGTTTACCTATACTCGGATCCAAACTTAGGTCATCAGTTGCGTTATCCTGCATTTGGGATAATCTAAACCCTCCGGTGGTAAAGAAAGCAAATAACAAACAAGTGGCAACAATTACCGAAACAACCATAGCTTTAGAAGCTGATTTTTTTATTTTAATTGGTTGATAAGGGTCCCATGCAGCACTCGTAAAATCGTCCAGCCCCTGGGGATCATCCCGAAGCCTATCTCGCTCAGCTTTCTTTAACGCATCAAGAATATAGGACATTTAGCTACCATTGATTCCTAAAGTAGGGATATTTTGATCTGTAATCTGATTTAAACGCATAAGAGTCTGACGGCCCACAATTCCATCGGAAAGAATATTCTGTTGATTTTGGAACTGCATAACTTGTGCTTGTACCTCCGCCGTATACCGTCCTCCCGTAATTAATCGGTTCTCATTAACATTCACCAAACTGAGCTTATCTTGTAACCAAATAATAGCGGTTTGGTTAACATCATCTACTTGAAGAATTTCGAATTCGGGCGGCTTCCAAAGATAAACAAAGCTACCTGACCACAAATTAGTGAAGGTTTCATAATCAAAGTTCTGAACTTCACCATTAACCATCAGGCTGACTATGCCCTCTTCGATTCCTATCACAAGCCGACTTCTCGAAATCCCAACATCTGTTTTGATAAGAGCTAATCCTGGACGATCAATACTGACTAAGTTGTTTATTGTGCCATCGACAATACGCTCGACTTTTAGTCCTGAATCTAGAGCTAACGCCGAGAACTCATCAAAAGTATAGATTTCAGATGATCGCAGTCCCCATAATTCTAAAAGACTATCAAAAGGCTTAAGCACCTTAACTTCCTTTGTATCGCTGGTAACTAATAAATTACCAGGGTTGCCTTCAGCATCAATCTGAATAGGATTCAATTGCTCAATAATATTGTTGTTTGGGGCCGACTGGATAGGACCCTGACCATCTCCAAAAGCGGCATCTATGGTAGAATTTTCCATTTCGGATTTAGGAAAATATGAATTTATACGATCTGAGAAAGGATGTTTTAGCACCGTAACGCCAAAGGTCGCAGCAACTAAAAAGCCTATTAAGAGCAAGATCAAAATACGCTTGCCATTAGACGCAGAAGTTTCTAAGTCCTCCAGAATCTCACTCGCAGCATCCTTAACGAGATTTGCTGAGATCGATTTTAAACCTAGGGAATACGCCGCTAATAGAGCTTGATGACAAATTAAATTGATCAGCCTAGGTACACCCTTTGTTAATTTATAAATGATATTGATACATCTAGCATTGAACAAAGCACCGGATGCTCCGGCATGATGAAGCCTATGGTTAATGTAATTAGAAACTTCTGCCTTATCGAGGGGTAAGAGATGAAATCGTGAGACAACCCGCTGATTCAACTGACGCAGGTTCTGTTTGCCAAGTATCTCAACGAGTTCTGGCTGACCCACTAGTAAAATATGCAGTAATTTATGGGTATTGGTCTCTAGATTACTCAAAAGACGAAGTGTCTCCAGGACCTCATCACTTAGGTTTTGTGCTTCCTCAATAACAATAAGAGTTTTTTTACCTTCGGCATGACTTTCAAGTAAATTGTGATTGAGTGCATCAATACATATCTTTGAAAAAGAGAGATCAACCGCTTTTGGAAGGCTAATCTCCAACTCATCACAAATGCTGGCTAACAAATCAGTTTCATTGAGCTTGCTATTTAGCACGTAAGCTACCCGCACATGGGCGGGGATACGTTGCAGCATCGTTCGAGTGAGAGTAGTTTTCCCAGTACCAACTTCCCCTGTGAGAAGGATAAAACCTCCCTCTCGATCGAGTCCATATTTGAGATGGGCTACTGCTTGGCGATGTTGGTGGCTAGGATATAAGAACCCAGGATCAGGAACAATCGAAAAAGGCTCTTGCTGGAGAGCAAAGTGCTGCAAATAAATACTCATTTGCAGATATCACTCTGAATCGCTGGTAGCACTATCCTGATTGATAAATTCTCTAATCTGTTTAGTAACTGCACCCTCTTCATCATCTTCAAAGTCTCGAGTAATTAGATGATCAAATTTGCTCTTTGAAAGTATCTTGGCATCTTCGGCTGAACGAATAATCGTTGGACGAATAAACATCATCAAGACTTTTTTCCTGTCATCTTTCGTAGATGACTTGAATAAGTTGCCAAGAAACGGAATATCTCCCAAGAGAGGCACCTTTGATGCGCTATTTCCAGAGGTTCCTTCAATCAATCCGCCCAGTATAAGAATTTCACCGTCCTGAATCATGACATTGGTTTGCATAGTGCTTTTTGTGGTGGTTGCGCCCAATTGCGAATCCGCAGTCCCAGTCTTTACCGCTGAAGATTCCTGTTCGATTTCCAATCGAACTGCATCGCCCTTACTAATTTGTGGCTTGACCTTGAGCATAACACCGACCTCTTCACGATTAACTGTTGTGAAGGGATTAACACTATTAGAATTATTAGTATTTGCGTAGCTACCTGTGGGGAAAGGCACCTCCTCGCCAACTGTTAGAGAAGCCTCCTCATTATCGAGGGTGACTACGGATGGAGTAGAAAGAATTTTAGTACGGCCATCAGACTCAAGGGCCTGAATAAGGAGACCGATACCACGATCTGATTCACTGTCAAAATCACCGACGGCACCAATCACAGATTTTGGCAATGCTGATGCAATCTGCGATGTGCTAACGTTACTCGAATCACCACTTCCCAAAGCAGTACCCAATAGACTAGCCAGAACGCCATCAAAATTACTCAAATAACCACCACGATCTCTCCCTGTAACTACTATTTGCGAGCTGAGATCTCTGGCCTGCTGCTCTGATAATTCGGCAATCACTGCCTCAATTAAAACCTGAGGACGAGCTCGATCTAATTTTGCTACTACATTTTGAATTTCCCTGATGAGAGAAGAAGGTGCCGCCACAACCAATGCATTATTTAGTTCATCTATCTCCACCTGATACGCAGTTTTGCCTTTTGCATCTCCACCGGATTCTCCCGCAAGTCTCAGAAATACATCGGATCCTAGTAATCCATCTATAATTGGCTTGATCTCAGCTGCTCTGGAATAATCAAGATAAATTACTTCAACGTTACCCTTTTTTGTAGAGGGAAGATCTAAACGTTTAAGCATATTTTTAAAAGATGTTCGCGCAATACTTGGACCACTAACAATGACTCTGTTATTCAAGCCATCCTCTACCAAAGATAGCTCTTGTTTTTGAAGCTGTTTCAGCTGACCGGCTATATGAACCGCCTCTCCTGCAGAGATATACTTTAAGTTAATCACCTCAACTGAATTCTGATCAGGATCATCCATTTTTTCTATGATGCGTTTTGCAGATTTCACGTTACTTTGAATATCTGCTATCACTAAGTAATTACTCTGAGCAAAGGCGAACATCCGAGCTCCATTGCTCAAAAAGGGTTTAATCACTGGCACAAGGGTCGCTGCCTGCACATGATTAATTTTTATAATTTCTGTAATTAAAGCATTATCTCCATCTCCACCTGCAAACTGATAAGAGCTATTGATAGGAAGAATTCTTGTCACAGCACCATCTTCAACAGCCTGATACCCGTTGACTTGTATGGCTGAGATGATCGCTTGATAAAGTAATGAAGAATCAATTGGACCAGGAGAAATAATAGTAACTTTACCCTTAACCCTTGCATCAAGGACAAAAGATTTCCCCGTTATTTCAGCTACACTCTCGATAACACTTCGAATATCCGCGTCGCGAAAGTTTATTTGGACTGTCTCTGCGGCAAAAGGCTTAAATGAAAGAGACCAAATTAGGCAAAATGCTATGCTAAATTTAGTCCAATAGCTTTTTTGTCTGAGTTTATTCTCTAGCTTAAAATCCATCGACATTTCCGATTTTGAGGTCATAAATTTCATATTAGGGGTTAAATCCCAAAGTTGGTAACATTTTAGCCGACAGACTGGCCGCATTAACATAAATAATTTCTTGGCGTCCATTTCGCATGACAGTGACTGGAACGCTATTTGCCCTACTAAGGGTCATCATTTCATTGGATTAGACATT
>Ga0209503_10002101_pt1 | contig 9929 bp, 9 predicted proteins | sample SouAtlMetagenome_2_FD_187448 | JGI IMG/M metagenome (GOLD analysis project Ga0209503, IMG submission 187448) | Marine eukaryotic phytoplankton communities from Atlantic Ocean - South Atlantic ANT15 Metagenome (SPAdes) (version 2) | ecosystem: Environmental > Aquatic > Marine > Oceanic | place...
CCAAATCTAAATCAAATTTTGTCTTTGGTATGCGAGCTTCCACCAGATCTTTTGATTTCTCCCTCAGCCATCGTTCCCAAAACGGCCACCAGCTTTCTTTTTCAAATTCTGCACCATTCTTCCATTGCTCTGCATCTTCAAACTCACCATTCCCAAAATAATACCCATATTTGCCACTACCTGGAGCATTAACAATACCAGCAACATGTCCCGCTTCAGAAAGGACAAAAGTCTTCTCTTTGGAGCTAAAGTTTTGTAAACCTCTAAAGCTGTCTTTCCAAGAAGCTATATGATCAGTTTCGCAACTTACTGCAAAAATAGGCGTTTCAATATCTGCGGCACCAATTGTCTCTTCCAACATTTTTAATTCATTTTTTGCGAACTGATTATCCTGACACAAATATCTTAGATATTGTACTGCCATTTTACCTGGTAAATTTGACCCATCGCCATTCCAAAAAAGTAAGTCAAATGAGGGAGGTGCCTCGCCCATCATGTAACTTTTAATCGCCGGACTGTAGATTAGATCATTTGAGCGTAGAAAACTAAATGTCCGTGCTATAATAAAACTTTCTAGAATACCTTTGTCGTTAGCTTCGCTTTCTATAGCATCAATGAAGTCGTTTTGTAAAAAAGGAGTAAATTCGCGTTGATTTGAAAAGTCAGTTAATGTGGTAAAAAGTGTCGCCGTATTTATAGATCTATCACCTCTTTTACTCAAGAGTGACATAACGAGGCTGAGTATGGTCCCAGCAATACAATATCCTAAAGCATTTATTTTTTTGACATTACAAATAGCTTTTACTTGTGCTATCGCCTGAAAGTATCCCTCCTCAATATACTCCTCAAGCCCAACATCAGAGTAACTAGAATCCGGATTCACCCACGATACCACGAACAGCGTGTAGCCCTGATTAACAAACCAACGTATCAAACTATTATGTGGCTTTAAGTCTAAGATATAATACTTGTTAATCCATGGAGGAAAAATAAGTAACGGGATACGATAAACCGTCTCAGTTGAGGGTGAGTACTGAATTAATTCAAAAAGTCTGTTACGAAAAACAACCTTACCAGGAGTAGAAGCTAAGTCTGATCCAACTTTAAAAGCCTTTTCATTTGCTAAACGGACTAATAGTTCGCCGTCATTAGCCTCTAAATCTCTAATCAAATTCTCTAAACCTTGCACAAGAGATTGCCCTTTAGTCAAAAAAGCTTTCTCTAGCGCATCAGGATTCGTTCCAAAAAAATTAGTAGGAGCCATCATATCGATTATTTGACCAGAAAAATACTCCAAGCGTGCTTTATCTTTTGAAGATAAACCCTCTACCTGTGAAACGGCGCTTTTAATCATGTCAGAATTCGCTTGGTATTGACTTAGGACATATTTGAAAAATGGGCTACTCCTCCACAATTGATGCTTAAAACGTTTATCAAGAGACCCAATGTCATCGTTCTTATCTTTCTCGGAAAAAAACTGCCTTTGAGTATCCACAAAATACTCTAAAGTTTTCCCCCAATAAGAGATCTGCTGCTCCATTATATAAGTGGGGTTTTGAACCATGCTCTTTAAATAAGCTCCCGCAGTTTTCACAAAAATATCGTGCCCCGGACCGTTTAAGGCAGGATTGATCTGCTTCTTACTACTCAAAATTTCGAAAAATCGTCCTGATAATTCTTCCAGCTTCTGCAGATTTGCGTTCAATTGCGGATCAATTGACGGTAAATTTTTATCTGAACTTGTCATGTGAGACTTTTCCGACTATCCTAGCTGCAGTGCAGCATAACAAAATGATCACAAATTACCATGCTCCTTTTTATCGCACCGCTGATTTAGGATAATAAAAATGCATAAGATGCTAGGTTACGATTACTTCGAAGCAATTCGTAACACAAACCAGTGGCTTGGAGCGACAGCAAAAGCTGCAGCCTCACACCCAGCAATATCAGCTTTTCCAAACCCGAGCATTGACTGGTTTGCGGCTTGGGGAGAAGTCACCGAAAGATCCTTTGAAAGGATGGCGATAAAACCTGACTGGGGCATAGATAGTATAACATGTTACGATGGTCGAGATCACTTAGTAGAGATCGATAGAAAAATAGTTGGAGATTTTGGTGATCTCATTCATTTCAATGTCCAAGGAAGAGATCCAGCTTCAAGGAAACTTTTATTGATAGCACCCATGTCAGGTCACTACTCAACTTTACTTAGATCAACCGTAAAAAGTTTAATCATGGATAGTGAAATTTACGTCACAGATTGGCACAATGCGCGTGATATTCCAGTTTCCAAGGGAAGCTTTGATATTGAAGATTATACTCAGTACTTAATTGATTATATTAGATACCTAGGCCCAGAAATCAATGTGATCGCCGTCTGTCAACCGGCGCCCTTAGCCCTTGCAGCAACAGCATTTCTTGCACAGGAGGAGAAAGCCTCTCTACCAAAATCTTTAATTCTCATGGGGGGTCCAATTGATCCAGAAGCGGCTCCAACTGAAATCACAAACTTTGGCAATAAAGCGACTTTGGCGTACTTAGAGCAGTCGCTAATTCAACAAGTAGGGTTCAGGTATGCAGGTGTTGGAAGGCAAGTGTACCCTGGCCTGTTACAGCTAATGTCTTTTATGTCTATGAACGCAGAGAAACATACGAAAGCATTTTTAGATCAAATAACTAAAGTCGCTCAACGAGAAGCCAGTGAGCACGACAAACATAACAATTTTTATGATGAGTATTTAGCTGTAATGGATATGACAGCAGAGTTCTATTTATCGACAGTGGATCGAATATTTAAAAAACGAGAGATAGCTGAAAATAAGTTTTCAATAAAGGGAAAGCAGGTTGACATCGGTACGATCTCAAATGTTGCCGTAATGACTATTGAAGGTGGTAAAGATGATATATCAGCACCAGGACAATGCTCGGCGGCAATTGCTCTTTGCAAAAATGTGCCACCAGAGAAAAAATTAAGTCATGTTGAGGCCAATGCCGGTCACTATGGTATATTTGCAGGGAAAAATTGGAGAACTAATATAAGGCCAAAAGTGTTAGATTTTATTGATCGAAATCAGTAGGTGAGTTACCTACTAGATCACTCTTGTAAAAGCTTTCTATTCTTCTCATAAACCATATCAATCATAGTTTGCGTACCTTTGGAGAACTCTAACGTACAGCCATAAGCTTCATCGGTTGTGGCTGCCAGAGAGAAGGCCTCAACTTGATTAACATAGTGATTTGCTGCCGGAAATTTAAAAACTTGTTCCTTTTCATTACCTTTTCTGAATGTAACCTTAGCAATGTCGTAAACATTAGGGTTGAAGGGCGCCGTAAGCTTCAAAAATCCCTCTGTGCCCTGAATTGTCATTTCTTGCCGAGGAGCAGATCGCATTGAAGTCACTGCCTGCATTTTAAAACCAGGGAATTGAGCTGAAACATTTGCCCAAGTATCAACTCCATTTTCAAAAACTATATCGACAAAAAGTATTTCACTAGGTTCAAGACCTGTAACAAATCTGCTTACACCATAAGGATAAACACCAATGTCAGGAATGCCACCTCCGCCATACTGTGCTTGATTGCGTATATTCATCGGGTCATCTGCATTATTGTAACTAAATACACCATCGATCTGCACTAACTTTCCTAACTTCCCAGAATCTACGAACTCTTTTGCTAATTGCCACTGTGGATGATGCACTACCATATAAGCTTCAGCCGCTAGAAGCTGCGTTCTATCGCGCAATTCAATTAGACCATCTATTTCTTCGGCTACCATCGAGATTGGCTTTTCACACAAAACATGCTTTCCAGCTTTTAGACAGCGCATTGCCCATTCAATATGAAGGTGGTTCGGCAATGGTATGTATACTGCATCAATATTAGGATCTTCTAATAAGTCATTATAATCATAATGAATATTCAGCGTGTCTGAAAGTGCTAGAAATTTTTTAGCCTTTTTTGAGTCCTTAGTCGCAAGTGCTACAAGTGAGTTGCCTTTGGCCGAATGGATAGCTGGCGCCATTTGCTCAAATGCAAATTTAGAAGCACCTAGTATTCCCCATTTGAAACTCGAATTCACAACAATCAACCGCACTTTCAGAGTTTAGGAGTGACGCTAACAGTGACGAAATAAAGTATTACAAGTGTCAGCTAACGACCGATACTTCAGAGGCTAGTTCACGCATTTGAAGTTGAAGTTTTTCAAACGCACGCACCTCTATCTGCCGTATTCTCTCTCTACTAACACCGTATTCCGTACTGAGCTCTTCCAAAGTCGAAGGTTTATCCTGCAATCGGCGCTTATGGAGTATATCCTGTTCTCGCTCATTCAGAAAGCTCATCGCTTTTTTTAGCAGATCCAAACGAAATTCAACTTCATCTTTATTCTCGAAGTCTGCAGCATGATCGGCCGACTCATCTTCCAACCAATCCTGCCATTCCATTGATCCATCACCATCAGAAGAAACGACTGCATTAAGCGAGGCATCCCCACCACTTAATCTACGATTCATTGAAATCACTTCATCTTCAGACACACCCAAATCAGTGGCAATCTTTTTCACGTTCTCGGGGTGCAAATCGCCTTCGTCCAAAGCTCCAATTCGTGCTTTCGCTTTTCTTAAATTAAAAAATAGTTTTTTCTGAGCACTCGTAGTACCCATTTTAACTAACGACCAACTACGAAGGATATATTCTTGGATACTAGCTCTAATCCACCACATGGCATAAGTCGCCAATCTAAACCCTTTTTCTGGATCAAAGCGCTTAACAGCCTGCATTAAGCCAACGTTTGCCTCAGAGATAACTTCAGCTTGAGGCAAACCATAACCACGGTACCCCATAGCAATTTTAGCTGCCAAACGTAGATGCGAAGTCACTAATTTGTGCGCAGCTTCTGGATCTTGTTCATCAGCCCAGCGTCTTGCAAGCATATACTCCTCTTCGGGCTCAAGCATGGGAAACTTACGTATTTCCTGTAAGTAACGGCTGAGACCAGCTTCTGGACTGGGAGCAGGTAAGTTTGCATAATTCGTCATATAAAAATCCTCGTTGAAGGACATTTAGTAATCAAAACTTATTTTTTCAAGTTTCTATCTTAAATTTAGCGATATGTTGAGTTAAATCTGCAACCAGCCTAGCGACATTGAGACCTAAACCTAGCTCAACTGTTTAATAAGGTCACTCATATCAGCCGGCAAAGGAGCTTCAAAACTTAAAGTCTCATTTGTTTTTGGGTGAATAAAACCTAGACTAGCAGCATGTAATGCTTGCCGAGGAAAAGATAATATTCCAGTAACAATTTCATCCGAAAAAGATTTTGAAGGGATTTTTCTCCGTCCGCCGTATAATGGATCTCCTACCAAACCATGCCCAGCATGAGCTAAATGAACACGGATCTGGTGCGTCCTACCAGTTTCCAGACGACACTCTATCAAAGCTAAACTTGACAAGGGTCCATACTTTTCGCGGACTTTTACTCTGGTAATTGCATGACGCCCCTTCTCAAATACGACTGCCTGTTTCTGTCGGTTCGTTCTGTGTCTTGCTAGGTTAGTAGTAATTTTTAAAATGTTGCCAAGTTCAAAACTAACACCCTTAATACCTCGTAATCGAGGATCGTTAGCATCTGGCACTCCAAAACATAAAGCATGGTAGCTTCTTTCAACCAAATGATTTTCAAATTGCTTTGCGAGGAATTGATGAGAGAAGTCGGATTTTGCGGAAACTAGCAATCCGCTGGTGTCTTTATCAATTCTATGAACTATGCCAGGTCTCTTGTTACCACCAATCCCAGACAAAGTATCACCACAGTGATGCAGCAATGCATTAACTAAAGTCTTATTTGGGGAGCCAGGTGCCGGATGGACGACCATTCCAGCTGGTTTATTTACAACGATTAAATATTCATCCTCATAAATAATGTTAAGGGGGATATTCTCGGGGGAATTATCAATTTCTTGTACTTGAGGAACTATTATTTCCACAAATTGCCCCTCAGATACTGAGGCATCTACATGGGTTGCAACTGATCCGTCTACGCGCACAACGCCCTGCTCTATAAGTTTGCGAAGTCGAGACCTTGATAGACTAGCTGAAACTGGTGCATCACGTGAAAGAGCTTTATCAAGACGCCCAGGAGGATTCGCAGTGACAAAAAAAGATATTATAGAAGAAGACAAAATTGTCCCTCAAAAAGAAATTTTAGTAGCACCAACTATAAAGTTCTTAAAGCTTCTTGTCACTGTATTAGCTGGTGTGATGATAATTGGATTTGTTATCATAGTTTCCCTGTTTATTTTAAACTTTCGAACAAGTGCTATTCCAATGCCAGGCAAAATAGAGTTGCCAAGCAGTGTTAGTCCAGTAGCCTATACGCAAACAAAGAATTGGTACGCAATAATTACAGATCAAGATGAAATCTTGATTTATGATAAAGCTGGAAATCAAATTCAAAAGATCAAAGTTGATTTCGTTTCTCCTTAATCAAAAAAAATATTTTGAAACTCCTGCCATTCTCCTTTGCTCATGCCTGAGCTTTCCATCTCCACCTGTTCACCTTTGATCATTCTCCGCAAAACATTTACCGAAGTTGCGGATAGGGAAGCTCCGCCAAGTCTATAATCTTCAAAGGCTCGGTAAGTATAAGGCACCCAATCTTTGACCAAATTACAAATTTCATCAGCGTAAACCCTTATCTCGTACTGAGCATGCGGATCAGCCCTCAGTCTCAAAAAATGCAGTAAATTATGCAGATCAACTTTCCAGTACCATTGTGTGTATATGTTGGCAGGTAAGTTCATTCGCGCTAGCTCGCGCGCCAAACCCTGTTGCCCATCTTGAGAAATCATTTTCTCATAATTATCATAGCAACGTGCACTATCAGCTTTCAGAAGCTCCAGAACAGTCTGTGCTTCATCACCTTCTAAGATTTCACCTCTACCCTGGTTATTAACGATAGATTGCGCAGCAACATGCTCGGGACTGGGTATATAGAATTCCCTATCCAAGATAGAGTAGCGTGCAGAATACTCATTAACATTTGCTGTTCGGTGTCGGATCCACTGTCGAGCAACAAAAACTGGTAGTTTGACATGTAATTTAATCTCACACATTTCAAATGGCGTGGAATGCCAATGGCGCATTAAATACCTGATAAGACCTTCATCATTTTGAACAGATTTGGTACCTTTCCCGTAACTGACCCTCGCTGCTTGGCATATTGCACTGTCATCGCCCATATAATCGACCACCCGCACAAAACCATGATCAAGAACCTGAAAAGCTGTATATAGTTTTTCCTCCATACCAGCACTTACAACCCTGCGCGTTATAGCTGTCTGCTCGCGTTGAGCACTGATTTCTTCCGTCTGTTCGGGGGATAGCGGCATTTTCGGGTCCTTTATTGAATCACTTAAATTTGACTATATCTAGAGATTAGCCGTGAATAAACCACAACATGAAGAAACATTTTAAGTAAATTGTGGATTCTAATCAAATTGATCATTCATAAATACTTGATACGATGCCTTGCATTGAAATTTTATCAAAGTTATTTGAGCTAAGTACTTATGATAGCAAAAGAATTGGAAAAAATTTGGAAATTAAATATTTACATACAATGGTTAGGGTAAAGGATCTTGAGAAATCGATTACTTTCTACAATTTATTGGGATTAAAAGAAATAAAACGCAATGAGAATAAAATGGGAAGATTTACGCTTGTTTTTCTTGCTCCTGAAGACCAACATGAATGTCCACTAGAACTAACTTTCAATTGGGATGGTGATGATGAACTCCCGTCTGACAGCAGGCATTTTGGGCATCTAGCTTATGAGGTCGAAAACATTTATGAAATGTGTCAGTTCTTAGTTAAAAACAACGTTGTAATCAATAGACCTCCTCGTGATGGACGAATGGCATTCGTACGATCCCCAGATAATATCTCAATTGAACTACTACAACACGGTGAAGCTTTGCAACCATGTGAGCCATGGACTTCTATGCCGAATATTGGTCATTGGTAATACTCAGGATTGAAAATAAAGATTAGAGAGAAAGCTAAAGGCGAAAATTAATTGAATTTCTTTTCCTTAAGAACAGTTCTTATCTCAGCGATAATAACTGAATATTTTTCTTTTGGAGCTGCTTGCCCAGAGCACCAGCTGTAGAGGTCCTGGTCGTTCTCAAATAGGAGGTCGGAATATAGCTCCAACTTAACTCCAGACATCTTTTCCAGGCAAATATCACTATAGTAAGAGAGGATAACATCCATCTCTTTAATACCACGTCTCATTGACCTTATTTTAAGCTTTTTTATTTTATTCTCTCTTACCTCTGACATTATATGTCCTTCAATTTAGACCTTAATTGTTTCTCAAGCTTGGCCAGTTTATCCGCAGATGATAAAAGCCCCGTCTGAAGCGCTCTTACTTCAAATAATAGATCATTGATTTCCGGTGTGACCTGGGTCTCGTTATCCGAATGCTCCACTCCATCACCTTCCCCATGCAAAAGCCACATAATAGATACACCTAGTAAACCAGCTAACATCGACAATCTATTAGCTCGAGGTTCACTAATATCCTGCTCCCAAGATTTCAATGTTGCTACTTTTATGCCTAGGCGTTTAGCGACCAGCTTTTGCGTCATGCCAGATTTTTCAATGGCTGCAGATAGTCGATCACCAAAGGTGGCTGTCTCAGGTCCATACCAATCCAAATCATCGATCATGACATACTCCAATTATTTTTCTTGAATGTTAATATCAGAAGCATATGACACATAGAAATCAAACTCAAATAGGTATATTATGGTATCTCTGTCAAATTCAGTTTTAAAAATTAATTCTTCCGCAACGATTACAATGTCAGCTCTTGCAAACAGATTGAAATCAGAGGGTAAAGATATAATAAGTTTATCAGCAGGAGAGCCAGATTTTGGGACACCAAAACATGTTAAAGAAGCCGCCATTGAAGCTATAAAGGCCGGTGAGACAAAATATACAAATCCAGATGGGATGCCTGAGTTAAAAGAGGCTATTTCTCAAAAATTTGTAACTGAGAATAATCTAAAATATGAGCCATCACAAATATCAGTAGGAACTGGTGGAAAGCAAATTTTATACAATGCTTTGATGGCGACACTTAACCCAGAAGATGAGGTCATTATACCGGCGCCCTATTGGGTTTCATATCCAGATATGGTTAAACTCGCTGGCGGTATTCCGAAAATTATAAAAACAGCTTCGAGAAATAATTATAAGGTACAGCCAAATGATTTAAGGGCTTCTATAACTGAAAATACTAAGTGGCTCATATTTAATTCACCTTCTAACCCAACAGGTGCAGCTTATACATTCAAAGAACTAAAAATGTTAACAGATGTGCTTTTGGAATTTCCAAAAGTTAATATTCTATCAGATGATATTTACGAACATATTACCTTTGGCAGATTTAAATTTGTCACGCCTGCTGAAGTAGAGCCCAAACTTTATCCTAGAACGCTAACATGCAACGGCCTTTCTAAAGGTTATGCTATGACCGGATGGCGTATTGGTTTTGCTGGTGGACCCGAAAAAATTATTTCCGCAATGCGCAAAATCCAATCGCAATCAACCTCAAACCCATGCACGATTAGTCAATGGGCCGCACTCGCTGCACTAACTGGACCAAAAGAATTCATCCAGCAAAATAAACTTATTTTCGAAGAGCGTCGTGACTTGGTTGTAAAAAAACTGAATGCGACCGATGGTATATCTTGCCCAATTCCAGATGGGGCCTTTTACGTTTACCCAGAAATCGACAAATTAATTGGTAAAAAAACATGCTCAGGAAAAATTATTTCTAACGATGAAGAATTTGCATTATCGCTCTTGGAAGAGGAAAATGTTGCCGTTGTATTTGGAGCCGCGTTCGGCCTGTCGCCAAA
>Ga0209503_10002102_pt1 | contig 9927 bp, 25 predicted proteins | sample SouAtlMetagenome_2_FD_187448 | JGI IMG/M metagenome (GOLD analysis project Ga0209503, IMG submission 187448) | Marine eukaryotic phytoplankton communities from Atlantic Ocean - South Atlantic ANT15 Metagenome (SPAdes) (version 2) | ecosystem: Environmental > Aquatic > Marine > Oceanic | place...
TATGGATTTGCAGGAAGTAGAGGAGTATCTAAGTGAATACTGTGAACTAGACACTAGCAAATGGAGTAAGAAAACGATACTAAATGCGATAGATTATGCTTATAATAAAGTAGACTCTGCTGGAGAGTATGAAATCTATATGGATAGAGTAATAGATTACTTAGCGGGGTGTAAAGATGAGAGATAAAAAGTGGAATGGTTATGGTTGGATTAAGAAGGCAAACCATGAGATATGGAAACCCTTTGACAAGGAAGACCCAACAGAGTGGATACTGATAGGTTTCGGTATCGGAGTAATAGTAATGATGTTATTAGTAGGAGGATTTGAATGGATTACACAGTAATAATTCTAACGGCAATGTTCTTAGTATATATGTACTTTGACAACAACAACGACAATGACAGATATGGGTAAAGTAATACAATTCCCAAAGAAAAGACGCACTGATAAAATTCTTGAAGAATTAGACAGAGTGGGCGATGAGATAGGTATGATACTCGAAGAAATCGATGCAGCACAGAACATAGTAATTGAATTACAGTATGGATATGAACAATTACTAGAAAAACTGTGCGAAATCGAGGGTATAGACCTACAAGAAATACAAGAGCTACAAAAGGAGGACGAATGATTGTAAAAGGTAGTATGAATTATGACCAATTTGGTCGAAAAAGGAAGAAAAAAGCAATAAAAGCGAAAAAATCTACTAATCAAGCGACAAAGACCTTCAAAAGTAGTAATAAAACGACACAAACTAGTAATAAAACGATATATCCTAGTGCAAAAGTGGGCGAATACAAGAAACCACAAGATGTGTCATACAAAAAAGAAATCAGTAAACAATACACTGTAAGTATTGCATATAACAAGGGAGCGTATCAAGTTATCCCTAAAAACGAGGTAAAAGACATTGGAAAATAGATTTAATAGACATTATAGTATAGGAATGGAAGCAAATGGCAGTAAAATAGTAGGAATTCGATATCCAGAGGATAGTAAGCCTAAATGGTTTGGACATACCAGTAGAAATGCGAAGTATATGCTGATAGACCTAGAAGATGGGAGGACAATTCGAGACGAGCAGCTTGTTTTGATTGGTAAGTCCGAATATGAAGCTGCATTTGGAGTAGTAAAGTAATGGCAAATCATGTGCATTTTAATTTAAACCTTGACCTAGATGATGGTCAAGTGGCATTATTGAAAGATATAATGGACAAAGTAGAAACTGAACAAGGCGAAATGAAATGGAAGACTTGGTCAGCAGAAGAACTGCCTATATATTCAACACCCTACGATGAAGATAATTGGTATGATTGGAGTTGTAATAATATAGGAGCAAAGTGGATAAACATAGATGAGTATGAAAGTGATTATATCACTGGTTATTCAGCTTGGAGTCCACCTAATCCTATGGTTGAAAACCTAGTGCAGTATATATTCGATAAAGTTGGTGGAGAAGTGAAAGCTACCATGACTTACGAAGATGAATTTAGAAACTTTATTGGTAAATCAGAGTTCTGGATTGAAGATGGTCAATGCGAGTGGGATATAGATGAAAGAGATGGTGAAGAACTAAACGACATACTAGCATTAGCATTTGGTAAAAATGATGAATGGTTCCAGTCAGATGAGTTTGATTGGTGGGAAGAATACGAACTAAAGCAAGGCTCTTATGCTGGAGAAAACTGGGAACCTCAACAGTATGTTGATGAGCTTGTATATCAGTTCTTTGACAGTGGAAATCTGGAGATACTATGACGAAGAAGAAACTAAAGCGTATAGAGAAAGATATTAGCAGTATGAAACATTCACTAGAGTTAGTAAGAACGATAGTTCCAGTATTAGTTCTAATACTACAAGTAGTAATTCTATCACAGGTGGTGTAATGACAGAGTATACAGATAGAGTAATAAAACGAGCTAAACAAATTGCAGCAGAAGAGTGGGCAACTAAAGTTAGAGATATACATTGTCATAGAGTAAACAGTATGTGGTATGAACCACACCCTAATATAGTCAAACACAAAAGTGTTATGGATATCACATTTAATGATGGTAGAATAACTAGAGATGGAGTAGAAATTCTACCTAGCCAAACTAGTAGAGAACAATTAGTAGATGATTGGGAGAGGTTAGGAAATGAACTATGAGGATATGGAAAGTGACTGGATGGACTGGGAACTGAAACATGGTAGAGAAGAAGCAATACTCATTGCTGCAGAGGAATGGGGTTGGTCAACATTTAGAGTAGAAAAACAAGTAGAAAAATGGGAGAATAGATTATGGCAGTAAACTACACTGAAGAACAAGTAAGTAATATGAAGTCAGTTTATATAGCTTTTCCTAGTAGAGAAACTGTAGAAAAACTAGCAGAAGAATATAATAAGAGTGTAAAATCGATTATAGGTAAGCTGAGTAGGGAAGGAGTATACAAAAAGACTGAATACTTAACAAAAACAGGTGAAAAACCTAGAACTAAAACAGAAATAGTAGAAAATCTAGCAAGTAAGTTGGATTTAGATATCACAGCCCTAGCGGGGTTAGAGAAAGCCCCAAAGGTAGCACTAAAGAATTTGGAGGACTCACTATGAGAATATGTATCTGGAAAGATGAAAAAGGAAACAAACACTTAGCAGAAGTGATGGGAACTATCGAAACCCTAACGGGGTTTGAAGCACGACTAAGGTTTGAAGATGGAACTAGAAAAAGAGTACCAGTTCAACAAATAAGAATGATACAAGACCCAAATGTAGCTAGAAGCAAAGATAGTTGGTTTTAACTAGGGGAAGTTAATCAAATTATCGTAAATTACCGACTTAAGTGTCGGTTTTTTATTGCTTAAAAAATTTTGAGTTGGCACAAGTTATCAAAATTAAAGACGAATTTTTAGTAATTGGTTGTTTAGTTGGAATTTGAACTTTAGAATTAATCCCCGTTGCAGGGATATTTAGTTCATTGAATTATGAATGTTTACACAATTAGCACTCTATACTTATCAGATTAGATGCTCGCCTCATTCTCGCTTACGCTTCACTCGGCTCTCAGCATCAGTTAGATAAGTGAGTGCGGTTAGTGGTTTGTGTTGATTAACTTCATTAATTTATAATAATATTATACCATAACTTTTATCATAAAGCAAGAACTGTTTTTGGTTGGTATATGTAATCGTGTGCAGGAACGCACATCAGTTACGAAAAAATATTTTGTAGTTTGAATTTGATTTGTTTTATTGTGTGATATTGACCAACAAATTTTCAAAGACCTTTGGATTTCATTGCTATCTTTCTCTTAAATTCGAGTTCTTTAGCCTTCTCAATGTCCTTTTTGCGTTTTCGTTTCGTATAATTGTTCTTTTCATTCTTAGTAGCAGAGGGTTTGACATAAAATTCCTTCTCTCGAATTCGGTCTTTTATCCCTGCATTTTCGACTTTCTTCCTAAAGATACGCATACCTTTTTCAAAGCTCATACCTTTTAACTCAACTTTTGGCATCTGACCTCCTGTGAAAAGTCCACCCTCGTTTCCGTAGATAGTATACCTGTGAGGCGATTTGTGACGGACTTCTGTCCAGTATAGTTGCAATATCTTCCGTTGACTTTACATTGTAATGTCTTTTGAGATAATCCTTTTCTTCCTGTGTCCATGCTTTACTCATCTTTTACAAAAATTCCGTCAACCATTTTACCTTTACGGTCTTTGATATCGTCATATGCAACATCAAGACATTCATCGAGTGTGATACCTGCTCTTTCAACTATATTTATCAGTATAACCATGATATCGCCTACATCGTCTCGAATGTCTTGTTGTTTACATACACTATCAGAAAGTTCTCCAACTTCTTGAATTAACTTCATAACTTGGTCTTTCTGCGTAGAGCCATCGATAAGGTTTCGGTCTATGTGCCATTGCTTTATTTTATTTACAGTTCCTATAAAACTCTTTACTTCATGTCTTGTCATTATGCTTCCTTATCTATATCCCATTTAACTGTGTTTGGTTTACGAGGAAAAAGTTGTTCTTTTCTTCTGTCCTCTAGTGTAGATTTTAACCATCTACTTCCATCTCTTTCTGCGTCCTTAAAGATTGCGTAAGTCATAGCAAGTGGTATTAAAACTGCGAAATGCACTATAATACTAGTCACTGTGTTATATCCTAGCCAACCCATATAGTAAGTAGCAAAGAAACCGAAATATACTGACCACATGGTAAACAACACCAACATAAAGTAGGTTTGTAAACTCGGGTCTGGTATGTATCTTAGAGGATTGTATCTTGCGTCCATAACTAGATTCCAACACTCGTAAATCCATAATCCTGTTCTTATTACTAATTTTTTCATATAATATATTATATACGCATTTTGAGATGTTGTCAAGAACTATTTTTGGTTAACTATAATTTTGTTCTTGACATGAGGTTGCAAAGTTGGTATAATATTATCTATGAATGAAAATGATATAAGTTATTTACTATTTTTAATTATGATGTGTGGACTCACCTACATGTATGGAAAGCAAGTAGGAATACGAGGGACGATAGACTTTTTGGAAGAAGAAGGATTACTTACTTTCGATGACTCCGAAAAATAGTTCTTGACATCAGGTTAAAAATTTAGTATAATTAGTATGTAAGTGGAGGGTTTCACTTACATTTTGGTGCATTGACCGTTAGGCAATGCGAGTATTTACTGAAAAGGAATTATGGAGAAAAATTATGAGTATTGATTTAAGTAAATTTTGGCTTGGTTTGGATACACCTACTCTGCCACATTATACAGAGACAAGTTATCCTAGATATAACATTATCGAAAGGAAAGGAGATTATCGTATAGAAATCGCTGTTCCAGGTTGGAAAAAAGAAGAATTGGAGATAGTTGCTGATGGCGAGGAACTTCAATTAAAGGGTAAGAAAGAACATAAACTAGTCGGAGATGAACGCTTTGTTCATCAAGGATTGAGTCTTAAATCTTTTGAACGAAGGTTTATTCTTAACGCTGACTTACAAGTAGACGAAGTAAATCTACAAGACGGATTACTGACAATCACTCTGTCACGAACTCCAAATTCTAAGAGGAAAATCTTGGAGATAAAATAAAATGAAAGCAATCTTATTGCAAGTTCGTGATAGTATGTGTGAAGACGGTTCACTCTGCGACGCACTAATGAATGTAAGCATCATAGTGGCGTTTGGAGGTGTGATGGCACAAAGCATAGTCGTCCTATCTTAATACTGTCAGGTTTTAGGGGGTGTTTCTCACGAGTGAAAACCCCCAACATTGGAGAAAATATGAAAACATCACAATATGGAATAGATTTAATTAAACACTTTGAAGGGTGCGAATTAGAAGCATATCAGTGCGCAGCTGGAGTATGGACTATAGGATATGGTCATACCAAAGGTGTACAGGAAGGAGATGCTTGGTCTGAAGACCATGCTGACCATATGCTATTAGTAGAATTAGAGGAGTACGAAAACTATGTGAACACAGCTGTAACCGTTCCACTATCTCAAAATCAATTCGATGCACTAGTCAGTTGGGTGTATAATCTCGGTAATGGTAATCTCACATCATCAACTATGTTGAAAGTTCTCAACTCTGGCGACTATGCTGGAGTACCTGCTCAAATCTTAAGGTGGAACAAAGCAGGTGGTAAAGTTCTAGAAGGACTTACTAGACGCAGACAAGCAGAAGCAGATATGTTTGAGGGCAAATAATGAGTGAATGGTGGACTTGGTTAAGTAGTTTTTGGACTACCTATTACCGACTAACAGTTAGCTATAACGGTGTATGGGGTGACTCCGATGACAGAACATATACTGTAAAGAAGTTCTATAGTAAAAAGGACAAGTTTTTAAAGTTCAAAACCTCTGAAGGCGAGTTAGTAGAAATTCGAGGAGCAGAAGGACTGAACTACAAAATAGAGGAGTTGTAATATGCAACAATTTTTATTAGCACTTCTTTTAGTATTGGGTGGTCTCTCCTATTATTTATGGAATGAGAACTCAACACTAAAAGAAAACAATGCAAAGCTAGAAGTAGCTATACAAACACAACAAGAAGCAATGGAAACATTACAAGCAGACTTTACCTTACAAGGAGAACAGTTAGTTGAAATGAGTAAGAAAAGTCAAGCCGCACAGAGGGAACTAAATAGATACTCTGAGTTCATAAGAAACTATGAATTGAGTGCAAAAATAATGGGTGACCCTGTAGAGATGCAAAGGAAAATAAATAATGGAACAAAACATATTATGGAAGAAATCGAAAAGCTCAGCAATGTTGTTGATGACCTTGACGATGGTCTCCAACTGCAGTCTACTTCCAACTAAACAAATAGAAGTTAGTGCAAAACCTATTGAACGAACAATCGTTCAACCAGTTATGCCTAGAGAGATTGATTTAAAAGAAGTTATGTGGCTAACTATTACGCCAGAAAACTTTGAGGAACAGTTTGCTATAATAGAAAAACAAGAAGGGGAGTTAGTATTTCTTGCTATGACAGTGCCAGATTATGAAACAATGGCATACAATATGCAAGAACTAAAAAGATACATTACAGAACTCAAAGATGTCGTAGTATATTACCGAGAGGTAACGACAGCGGATTTAACGAATGGAGACACTAACAATTAAAAACCTTAACCTTTTGGTTAAGTTAGATAGAATGGCACAACAGGCATATGGTCATATAGCTACTTATAAAAACGATCCTCTACCTAACATATCTTTAGCAAGACTGCGAGAGAAAATGAAAGATAGTGAGCCAACTATGGATAAAGATAATAGTATAGACTATGGCTATAGAAACTTTAATAGAGAGTGGACAACTAGAAAGTCAGTTATAATAAATGCTTTTAGAAAAGAAACAAACACAGATAATTGGTATTATGATGAGATACTATTACAACCACCTACAATGGGTTGGAGTGCTTGGAATAATAACCAATATAAACATAAGAATTTTATCAGATTTATACACAATGCAGGTGAAGGATTCACACATTGGGTAGACAAAGGAAAATGGACATACATTCCTGATAAGCACACTACTGCAAATAAAGATTGGACAGTAATAGCAGGGACAATGGATGGAGCACAGTGGTTATCTGACCGAAATAGAAGTGCTAAACCTAGATTTGTATGTGAGATTGCAATACCTAGCTACAATAGAAGTGAGTGGGAAAATGCAAAGGAGATAGTACAAAGTGTTAACTAAGTTTTTACAAATGCTACATTGGAGAAGAGTGATGAATAAACACTCTGACTGGTTTGAGAAACATGAACCAGCACAAGAACGCTTTGAAGAAAACGAGGAATGGCTAGAAGAACTCGAAGAAAGGGTAGTCGAGTTGGAAGCTAACTCTCACCCATGTAAAGAACTACATGAGTTTGAGGCTTACCCTGAACTTATAAAAAGAATAGAAGAACTGGAGAAAAATATTGGACGAGAGTAGTTCGACAAAGCTAGTGGCGAATGACACTAGCGTAATAAAAATAAAACAAACAGAACAACTTCCAACAACAGTAGACATAAATAAAATATGTTCTGTTAGGAAACATGATAGGTTTAAGAAACAAAACCTAGACTATATAAAAGAGGTAGGACTTGATAAACCTATTATATTAGTGCCAAACATATATGGCAACTATATGAGAATAAAGGACGAAAGAAAAGACTGCATGCCAACATGGTTAAAAAGTTTTCCATTTCTAGCATACGCAGGGAATGAAATAATAACCATAGCAAGAAAGTTAAAATATGATGGCATTTCTTGTGTAATTGCAGAGGATATAGAGTGGGCAAAGAAATACAAGAAAGCACTAAATTACTAGTAAGTAAAAACGGTGAAGCAGATTTTGTAGGTCATGTGCCTAGCTTTATGACAGAAGAAGAAGTAGATAGTCTTTATTCTATCAATCAAGAGATGAAGTGGAAATATGCCATGACCAGATGGTCAGGATATAACTCTAAGATAAGAAAGTGTAAGAAAAGAAGTAATATACAGTTCCCTTTCTACGATAGATTAATGGAGTATGTAAATTTATACAATAGTAGAACATACAACTTCCATCTATACGAAGAAAGAAAAAGACATGAAATAAACATGGTCAGATATGATGAAAAAGGTATGTTCTTTAGACCACACCGAGATTATCGTCCTTCACTCGAAGATATTTATAAAAAGAAAACAGCAAGAAAGATTAGCATTAGTATACAACTGAGCAATGCTGAGGAGTATGGAGGTGGGAACTTAGAGATAGTAGAAAGCTATTCTGTTCCTGATGTATTCATGGACGCAAATTTTATTCCTGACTTTATGAAAGTTAGGGAAGACTTTAGACACAATTTTAAAACTATAAAACAAAAAGGGAGTTTAACAATTTTTACTAGCATACATGAACATGAAAGCACTCCTCTAGAATGGGGTAAACGAGATATAGTAGTAGGATTTTTACGAGGAGAGTGTCATGCCTATTAAAGCAAACAAATTTTTATATACTCTACAAGATGAAGTAGAGGCACACGGCATTTATCATGCCCATTACTTATTTCCCTTTTGTGATGTATTTCATTTTCACAACAAGAGCAAACACGAAGTAGATTTCAATAGTAGTTTTCCTATGTATTGGAAAAACAAGGAAGCTATCCTAAAATATTTTAATAATATAGCGACCAAGTCTGGTTGGAAAGAGACACTTCATGACCTACTATATGTAAAAGCGACAAAAAAGGGATTTCATATACCAATACAACAACCAACTGTAGTTTTTTGTCTTAATGATAAGGTAAGATTACTAACTTCTAAAAGAAAAATAAGATTACTAAACTGTATGGCGATATATGACTATGAACTATTCCCATTTAAAAACAGAGAGATAACTCCTACTTGGATAGGAGATACAGCTAAACCACTAGGTAATATGTGGGCACACTGTTTACATTTAGAAGAAGGACAGGAGATATTCTATGCAACCTACAGTTAATCTATTCATAGGCTCAGGTGGTAAACATGACGAAAAAGCGGCAAAAATCTACCTATACAGCTTATTTAAAAACACAACAAGAAAAATAAACATAACTTGGTTAAGTCCTGAAACGATGGGTAAGGACTGGAACAAGAGTTCTTGGGGAACACCTTTTACTTGTTATAGATATGCCATACCTCATTTAATGAATTATAAAGGTAAAGCACTCTATACTGATGTAGATATGGTAAACTTTCGAGACATAGGACATTTATTCGACACTAGTTTAAATGGTAAAGCTTTTGGTATGGTATGGGACGCTCTACAAGACAATGGTCAGAGAGGTAGAGATTTAGGATATCCACGAGGTTTCTGGTGTGATAGTGTACTTTTGATAGATTGTGAGAAAGCGAAGGACTTTGTAGACCCAATAGAAGAAATGAAAAAATGGAAAGGGGCTTCTTATAAATGGAGAGTAATGGAAAAGTTAGGTAGTCCACACAAGGAGAAAACTATGGAACTAGTAGAACAACTAGATTCAAGATGGAACTCTTTTGATGGAACTAATCCTTCTGTTAAACCCTTAGATGGTAGCATTGATTGGACTAAGAAAGAACAGTTCGATTTAGATATGATTTGGCAATTACATCTTACAGCATTGAGTTATCAACCTTGGCACCCCAAGTATACACCTCATGCAAAAGCAAGTCACCCAAGACCAGATTTAATGGAAGAATGGTGGAGGTTAGCAAAAATTGTCAATACCCTTTAATAAATTAATAGGAGCAGTAGGAGAAGATACCTTTTACGAAAAGTATAAAGATAAAAGACATTTTGTAATTAAATCAAACAAACCTAGATTTGAAAATCATTTTAGTTGGAAAGAATTTGACAACTATTTGAATCAAATAAACATAGGAGCGTGGGATAGAACCCCACAACTACAGATAGTATTAC
>Ga0209503_10002105_pt1 | contig 9916 bp, 4 predicted proteins | sample SouAtlMetagenome_2_FD_187448 | JGI IMG/M metagenome (GOLD analysis project Ga0209503, IMG submission 187448) | Marine eukaryotic phytoplankton communities from Atlantic Ocean - South Atlantic ANT15 Metagenome (SPAdes) (version 2) | ecosystem: Environmental > Aquatic > Marine > Oceanic | place...
TAGCTAGACACTACTAACACCCCCACAGCTATTAGAAATAGTCGAAATCGAAATGACCGGTGCGAGATACTCTAGTGGCGTCACCAATCTTGCAGGGACAAATCTGTCACAACTTTGTTACACCAAAACAAAAACAAGAAAAGAGTAGAACTGGGAAATGAAGTTCTAGTTTTTGCTGCTCCGCAACGATTTGAAACACCTACAGTTTGAAAAGATGTATTTGATACATTACAATGGATACATTCATTTAAACGTGTGACTCGTAATACCCATACCACTTGATATACCAGTATACAACTACCATAAGATTCTAGCAAGCAATGAAATGCTATATCATAGAAAAGGAATTAGAGAGTTACGTATGATGAATCTGAGCCTTCTTATTCCCAGTTAACATTAAGTACGCTAATCTAAAATCGCGCTATCTTTTAGATTTTTAGCATGTAATTCTCCGATCTGCGCGAGCACGCCTGAAGCGGGAAAAATAAATGCGCATTGACACGTACTTTTATTCCAACGGCTCGTTTAGAACTTAAAAAATCAGTCATCAAATCAAGTCATTTTTGATTCAATCTCTACGTTACGGTAGGTATGTACCAAGTCGCCCGTCGGAACGCCCTCCGATCATCATCCGTGCAAAATTACATGTACCGTTCCAACTCGTCCACCTTTGATGTCATTGTCATAACGCCCGGAGGAAAAGAATTTGATCACAGTTGTTGCGTCAATTTAATTACAAGAGACAGCTGGTTAATATTACGTACTCTTGCAATTCAAATTTTCGTTGAGGATAGCACGAGAAAGTGTTCAAGGAATCTGAAAATTTTTCGAGCATTACAATAAAAGTTGGCATATCGACACTTGCAAGCTCTGAACAAATACAGTTGGAGGAAAGCTAGCAAACATGGGCGCTCCAAAAGGCCAGGAAGGGAATGTGCGCGTAGTTGCCCGTATCCGTCCACTGGCAAAGTATGAGATTGAAAACGGGAGCAAACAAATCGTCAATTCGCTGCCGAGCCTTTCGTCCTCTGTGGGAGGCCCAATCCAAATCCCGACGGAACCTGAAGTCCTCGAGGTTAAGCCGGCGGGAGCAGAGAAGCGCTGGTTTGAACTCGATGCTGTATTAGACGGAAAATCGACGCAGGAAGAAGCCTATATCAAGACTGGCGCGAAACAGGCCGTCACTCAGGATTTGTTCAAGGGCTTCAACTGCACCATTCTTGCGTATGGGCAAACTGGAGCCGGTACGTAATAATTCGTAAAATTGTATTCGAATCTCCCGCTGCATTGAATTAAGATGCTGTGATGCTTGCTTGTCGTGTGGTAGAGTCAATATTCTAACCAAAAACTTTCTGCTTTATCGTATTACTGGGTCGAAATTTTGCTACGCCTGACTGAACAAAATTCCGCAAAACGTATTTGGACACGAAATACAGGCAAGACGTTCACTATGGGGTCAGCCGCTGGGACATCAATGGAAATTGGAGAATTTGATGGAATTATCCCTCGCGCATGTGTTGACTTATTTTCACAAATCCAAGCACGCTGTGATGGCAATGCTCAGGTAGAGTTGTCGTATTTGGAAATTTACAACGAAGAAATGAGAGATTTATTAGCTGATGAAAATGCCCCTGCAAAATCTAAGAATGGGAAAGTTCCTGAAATGAAAATCCGAGAAACACTTAATGGCGAAGTTTATGTCAGTGGCTTGTCTTCTCGACCTGTGGATTCGCCAAAAGCCATCGGCGACTTCATGGAGGAAGCAGCTGGGAAGAGAGTAGTTGCATCGACAAAAATGAATGCAGTATCGAGTCGGTCGCACGCAATATGTGTCTTGCGCATAAAAGGCGTGTTGGAAGACTCTTCAAAATTCCAAGCCAAACTCACACTAGTAGATTTGGCTGGTAGCGAACGTATTAAAAAAACTGGTGCCGAGGGCGGACGTCGGAAGGAGGGAATCAATATCAACAAGGGACTGTTTGTTTTAGGGCAAGTTGTTAGTGCTCTATCAGAGACACGGCCAAAGTACAAACGAAAACCACCCTATCGCGATTCAAAACTGACCCGGCTTCTTCAGGATTCACTCGGTGGAAATTCCCGGACGATTATGGTTGCCTGCGTGAGTCCTGCCGATTTCAATGTAGACGAAACCGTTACGACACTGAGGTATGCTACAAACGCACGGAATATCAAAAACACGGCAACACGCAATGTTATCAAGTCTTTATCCCCGGAAGAGGCAGCGAAACTCCAGCGCGAAAACCAGTTGCTCAAGACGCAGGTCCAGGAGCTCCAACAGACCATTCGCAAGATGAGTGCAGCAGATTTCGACACTGCTTCAACGGCTGCAACATCAATGGTTTCCTCTCTCGACTCTGTTTCGTCCGTAGAAGACTTAGGTGATGATATAAGTGACGCAGCGGGAGAAATGACATTAAGTAAACAGAAAAATCGTATCCAAGAACTTGAGAACGAAGTGCGAAAACTCAAACTATCGTCTCCCTCGAATCCGGGTGTGAGTGCTATTACAGAAAGCATGGCAGAAGATGCCATTACATTGCCTGGGCTGAAGAAACGAGTTGCCGAACTGGAAGAAGAAGTTGCAACGAAAAAGGAAATCGAAGCCGAAAACATGGAGTTACAAGAAGAAATGAACCATTTGAAATCGGATGCTAGCTCGGCACGATTAGCGGCCGATAAGATGTCGAAAATTTTGGACCAGCTCAAAGACCTCAAGGGCGACGAAATCGACAAGAAGAAAATGGAATTCGATCATATTAAGGTGGAAGAAGCCTGGGTATCCTTCGTCTATCAGGTATTGGAGACCAATCGACAACACATGAGCAAATTGCAAAACGATTTCATGGTCGTGGCAAAAGCCGTGGATTCTCCCGATTTTATGATCCAGGGACCCCAAACTGGTTTCATGTCAAGGATCAAGAGTCGTATTGGAGGTGGCAGGTTCCAGGGGAACGCTAGTGTTAAGTCACCAACGAACACTAGCAACAGCAGTAGTCACGGTAGCAGTCGGCAAGAACGCACCGTTTCGGGAAGCTCTGGCAACAGCAGCAGACGCCAACGGTCGATAAAGGTGGATGATGACAACAGTGTCAGGCAACATCGTACGGTTGGGGGCAACAGCATCAGACGGACCCGAACGATTGGAGAGGACGAAGAGAGCAAACAGGATCCACAGGAGGATCCCACCAATATAATGAAAGTTATTGTAAATCTAAAGGACGAGCTAAAGGCTGCACACGAAGTAATCCGCCAGCAGCGTGTACAGGTAGAGAGTGCCATGCAACACAAGACATCGGAAGAATCGAAAAGCGAGGATACCGAAGAAGCATCGCCTATCTTGCCGGAAGATTCTACCGTTCCCGCAGCAGAATTCAAAAAACTTAAAGCAAAATACACGCAACTGGAAATCGATCGGTGTTGGGCTGAATTTCAGCTCAGGGATCGCATCACGAACGATGCATTGAAGTTCCACCGAAGGATTCGTGCAGTCATGCAAAAAAGTAGATCCCAAGGAAATACTGGAGGCCAAGAGGATCCCGAAATACGGGAAATGGAGATCAAGAACAGGGTCGACGAGGATATACGGAAGCGATTGAAGACAGTCATGGAACACCTAAAGTGTTTTGAGGGCCGCATGGTGCAGATGCAAACACATGTCAGCTCAGAGATGGATTCTCTTGCAGCGATTCGAGATTCTCTACGGAAGCAGCAGGACGAAATGGAACTGGAGATTGGAGCTAAGGAAATCGAGCATTGCATGCTCGACAAGACGGACAACGACCTGCTCTTACAACTGACGACTCTGTTGGTCGGTCCCGTTAAGAATTTAGGTAGTTTCCCGAGCGATGATATACAAGAGGAACTAGAAGCAGAAGAAGAGGGAGCCGTGATTTGAGACGGCCTTTTTTAGGTTATGATTATGGAAGAAATTCTAGATATTTAACATAGATCTTACTTCTTGTCTGACTGAAACCAACCGCTGTTGTATCATGAATTATGAATCATGCCTTTTGTTTCGACGAGATTCGAGTTGTTTCGCGCAACTTCCAATATTTCTTTCGTTATGTTGTTTAATATGAACCCGAAAGCGAATATATTTGGATAATAGGTTATCAACAACTATAGATGTAAGTTTTGGGATAACATGTTTTCCAATGCGTCAATCGAGTGTGGAAGAACTATTACTCGAGATATCAAGGGAAGGCGGAACTCCTCGCCAAATCATCAATCGTGCACATCCCAGCATCACAATTGTTTACGTCAAGTAGATTTTTTAAATCTTGTCTATTTTTCATTAGCATCGATCAACTACTGACATCCGCGGAGGAGGGATGACTGAAAACATTTTAGTTTGAATATTTCAATGAAAAATCTTTCTAATAATTGTGGTATTAATTTGTACATGGCAACAACGCATATAGTTTGTATCTAAAATGAATTCGATTCCATGTCAAACTCTTCAATACTGCTGCTGCTGCTGCTGCCATAATTCGTAAAATTATCGTCACTATCATGCGAGCTGACCGTAGCGAGAGTGTCTCTACCACTATCACACATCTTCAAATCATCGTGAGACGATTTACTGAGCGACAAGTACATTTCGTCAGGTTGAAATCCCAACATCCACTTGATCCCATCTGCCAATAACCACGCTGACGAAAAGAGACCGCTTGCTTCGAGAATCAAGCATAATCTAATGGTCAAACGGACTACGGGGTTACCCATAAACGCAATTGGGTAGGATGCTGCTACAATCCTCCACATCAAAGAAGCAACGATTGTGGTAATTAGTGCTCCCGGTAGTCCTGTATTGAAAAAGTCTTGGATGGCGGCCGGAACGCCGAGAACAGTCGACATAGTTGTCGATGTGTCGGCCAAATCATTAGGGTCCACATCTGTTGTTGTGATGCGAGCCAACAAGAACATGCTGGTTGTGACGCAAATTTGTCGCCCAATCAAGACTGCCTTGAAGTTCCGTCCACTAAATACCAGTTGACAAGTTGAATCTGCTGCTGGGCTTTCGGCCACTATATGGGTAGGTAATTTTACCACAGCAAAGACAGCAATTTGAATAGCTTCGAGGAGACCCAAAAAACAAATCAATCCGAAAAATAAAGCAAAGGATGCCACCGTTGTCAAGCCGGGGTACATAGTAGTCTCGCCATGCCATAAGGCAGCACAGGTGACGGCCATGGCAGCAGTGAGAAAACTAACTGACAAGGCTACCCGTATCCAGTACCAAACTTGTTGTCCTGTTGTCTTTGAGGTAATTTCCTCAGAAGCATTCTCCGACGAGAAGAAACATTGTACCACATAGACTGAGTGCAACAGACCAGAGGCTTCAATGGCCAAACATACCTTAGTTGTTAACCACACGATGGAGTTATTCACAAAGTCAAGCATGCAATTGGTTGCATTAACCTCGGCTGCCAATTGACCCAGCATCACGGTGATCAGCATCACCGCCAAGCCCGATGCCACCAAGCCCGACATGAGTGCATGTGGCACACCCGGGACGTTAAAATCATCTACAACGGTGCATGCCAAATTGAGCAAAAAAATAACGAGCACCACCAAAAATTGTCGTCCCACAATGAATCGATTTAGTTCTTCACTTGTCTGCACCAATTGAGTACAAGCATACGTATGTGGATGTGATTGCTGGAATTGCGTCGGATCGACGGGTTGCAATCCAACCAAACACCCTTGTCCACCCTCGAGAATGCCCAAGAAAAAAATTGAAGCCCACATGAGGAGAAGCGCTACCACAGGATTAGCTGATATTGCTATTGGAGTTTGTTTCGCAAGTATCCCGGCCGTACAAAGGGTGACACACAAACCCAGTAGTGCGAGGGAGACGGCATATTGGGCACGTTGTGTCCAAGTTGTTGAAGATTTAGTAGATTTTGTTACGATGGGTTCTACTTGATTGCTGGCATTGCGCAATGGATTCAATTTCTGGAACGTTTTGCTAGAGTAAAGCCAATGTAAGGGTTGAAAACAAGAGCTTAGGAAAGAGTTGTCTTGGTCCGAAGTCAGTTTCCTTTCGGTGGATGTCGACGGTAACAAGGTACGTCGTTCAGGATGAAGATTGATTGGAGAAAACGAACAATCAGCTGTCATGATGGCGATGATGAGGCAATTAGTACTCCAATAGATGCAAAAGATGACTCAATCGGAATATTACAAATGAGAGTTCTGTGAAGTAGCAAGCGAAAACGCAAACAGTGTTTTCATGCCAAAACGTTTTCATTGCCAAATTCGGAGATTTTGAAGAATCTTTTGTTTTTTACCGTTGGCATTCGTGTAAGTTTCGAGCATTGGAAGTGTGACCGTTAATTGTTCATTAAACGTTTAAATCAAGGGCGATGCGTACTTAAGCGAAATTCAAAATTGAAAAGAATGCGGGTTCTGTGTTCTGACTAAGCAGTGACTGTAGTACGGGAAGAGCCGTTGCTATTCTTGCATACCCGCGGATTTCGCTCTTCTCACTGACAAGACTGCCAACCAAAGAGGTCAAAAGAAATACAAGTCAGCAGAATCAAATCAAATCAACCAGCCAGACCGATTGTATCGCCATTACCATCTCAAAATGGAGCCGCCATCATCTAGGAACACCATGATATCCCCTCGCCTTGCCTTCTTGCTCGTTTCCTTGAGCCTGGGTCAACTCGGTGATGGGCTCAATATCTTTCAAGGTATTTATTTGAACGGTATAGGGTGGGCCCAAGGCGCTGTCGGAACAGCATTGTCACTTATGGGTCTGACAAGCCTTGTTATGCAACCATTTGCTGGTAATTGGGTCGATACGACATCCATAGATCGACGATGGTTTCTGGTCTTGGCAAGTCTTATTACGGCATGCTCGGCTTCCACAATTCTATTCGTTCATCCTACACAATTGAATCATGCTCTCATTTACACTTCTAAAATTGTGGAGGGTCTTGCCAGCTCTTTTATTAACCCTTGTTTAGCTGCTTTGACGTTGGCAAGCTTTGGGCCTACACAATTCGATGAAGTCATGACCAGTAACGTGTACTGGGGCCATATTGGAAGTGTAGCGGCAGCAGTATTAGCCGGCATGGTAGCCTTCATTGGTTATCCGCATATTGAATACTGCTTTTTGGTCATTGGAGCTTCTGCTTTGGTTGCTATTTTATTTGTTCCCTCTTTACCACAAGGTAATCCACTATGGGGACGGGGATTGGACGTGCCTAGTGCGCCTTCCCTGCAGAGCTCTGACAGTGGTGATACCGAAGTGGGAAGCTCACTCGGTGAAGATTCGGAAGAAGATGTAATTCCAACAGAGACAACTCCACTTGCAGCTCCTGGCCCTGCCGGGGAAGATACTCCTCAAGTGGCTTCGTATTGGGAGGTTTTGTCAGAATTCAAAACTTGCATCTTGTGCATGACAGGATTTTTCTTCCATTTTGCTAATGCCAACGTTCTATTGGTCCTTGGCGAAATCATGGGGCAAGACAAAGGAAAAGAAGAGGGCTTGACCCGCATGGCCATTCCTTTGACAGCTGGTGCAATCGTCACAGCCCAAGTCATCATGGCTATCGTCACCTCCGTGGGAGGGTGGTGCACTGAAAATGGTTGGGGTCGGAAACCACTTTTCTTAATTGGGATTTCTAGTCTGCCTATCCGATGTGCTCTCATTATTCTCTTAAAAGATGCCGGACACCAATACCTTGTGTCCACTCAAATACTAGACGGAGTGGCTGGTGGATTATTCGCATTGATTCATCCTTTCATGGTAGCTGATATTACCTTTGGAACTGGTCGCTTCAATGCAGTTAGTAAGTCTTCTTTTGAGAGTAGTGTCTATACATCATTTTATCGTGGTACTAATTTTTTTTCTGATCTTTCACAGTGGGTTTGACGGCATCTGCTTTCGGTTTGGGTGCCACCCTATCGAATTACTTGGGGCAAAGAGTCGCACAACACTTTGGTGACACGACTAGCCTCATGGCATCTTTTGTCATATCCATCATTCCGATTGTTTTGTTTGCCACTTACATGCCCGAAACAATGGGAAAACGAGGAGGAGAAAGGAAGTCTATTTCATTGGATGTATAACCTATACAACTAAAGAACACACTCTTTGTGGGATTTGTAATAGTGGAATGGCTATAGGGTGGCGTCATCATATTCACTGATCATTGTGTGAGTGAAGTGATAGTTTCATGCCATGTCCGTTGGTTTGTCGCCAAACAGAAACACGGCGCCTTCCTATTAAAAACCTAAGATAATTCTCGGTGTGGAACCAGGAATTACATCATCCACTGCGTGTCTCACAAGACGAACAGTTTTCAGCGCTTAGATTTGATACGATGCCTAATTAGAAGACCGAAAATAATCTGATCATCGAAATCTAGATGTGGAAAACATTTAATGATACATACATATAATCAATGCTACTACATGAAATTCTTTGCACTTTCTGGATACAAGCAAATAATTATATTTCTAGTTCTTGTAAGGAAGACAAAATAATCTATAAGAATTCCGAACACACACCAACCCGTTGTTTTCATATTTTCACCAAACACGGTGGATGCAAACCAGTGCGTATCATAGTTGGAACCACTATTCCTTGAAACTTGCAAATTACCATTTCCCGGAAAACAGGTTATCAAAATTCATTCCCGGAGCTCGACATTCTTTCAAAAGCTCTCTCCAGGGATGTTTTGAATCTTCCTTTTTTTCGATCGCCAGCCCAAATAGCTCTTCCACCAAAACCGTGTAGGCCCGGAGTTCCACCGTTTCCACCAGAGATACGAATCGTTCGTTATTACACCGATAGGAAAAGGCGGCCCCGAAATCGCTCACCTTGACCGAATTGGTGTCAGGCTGGATCAAGATATTGTGGGCGTAAAAATCGGCATGGGTGACACCCAAGGAGTGCAGCTTCGACAAGACGCGAAGTGTATCAATGGCAATCTTCCACAGAGGAAAGTTTTCGAGGGAAGCCTTGGACTCGTCACCGTAGACATCCCGGGAACACGTCACAAAACTTGGGGGTCCTGCCAGTGCCGAGTATCCCTTGAGGAATTCCATCACGAGAGCACCACCGGTCTTGGTTTCTCCAAGGAGAGCAATTAGGGAACTGTCTTCTCCGGAAGCCGTTGTGACAAGCTTCGAGATTGCCTTTTCGTCCTGCGGGGACCCATCCGAGGTTAGCTCACCAGCAAAGGTCTTGACGGCAACGTCTCTGCCTTTCCAGGGAACCTTTCGCGTAACGCCTCCGGCGCCCTTGCCCAGGACTGGCCACGAGTCGTCGTCCAGGACCGGATCGTCCAGAATGGGCAACAGTGACGATTCTACGGGCGCTGTTGGAGCCAGCGTTTCCAAAAAGGGATTTCCTGCAAAGGCAGCCCACCGAAGATTGGGGCAGGCTTCCAACAGTTCCACCGGTGGTTTTGTCAGCTTGTTACAAGCAAGCCGGATCAGCTCGAGATTATTGAGATTCGATAGGATTTCTGGAGGAGGCAATTCCGAAATGAGATTCCCGGACAGCATAAATTTCTGTAGCTTATGGCATCTACCGATTGTATCAGGGAGCTTGGAAATCTTGTTGCCGGTTAGGATGAGCCACCGAAGTTGGGGTTGTAGTGCTTCCGGATGGATCGATGTGATGGTCTGGCATTCCTTGAAGGAGACCATCTGGAGCTCAGGGCATTTTCCGATGATGGGAGGGACCTCAACGAACTTGTTCTTGGGACAAAACAAAATAGAAAGGGACGGACATATTCTTGGGAGACACGTGGGCAACTCGGTCAGGCCCAGATTCGGGAGGTCGAGCTTTGTCAGAGCCGACAAGTCAGCTGCCGATGGCGTGGGGCTCGATGGGATTTTAACGTGCTCTAACAACCACTGCTGCTGTTGGTCC
>Ga0209503_10002107_pt1 | contig 9913 bp, 14 predicted proteins | sample SouAtlMetagenome_2_FD_187448 | JGI IMG/M metagenome (GOLD analysis project Ga0209503, IMG submission 187448) | Marine eukaryotic phytoplankton communities from Atlantic Ocean - South Atlantic ANT15 Metagenome (SPAdes) (version 2) | ecosystem: Environmental > Aquatic > Marine > Oceanic | place...
TTCTTCAAAAACATCTTGAAAAAAATGGGTTTTTAGCTGTTGCTATTAGACCACCAACCGTTCCTGTTAACGAATCAAGAATAAGGCTAACAATTAGAAGAGATTTAAATTTTGACATACTCAAAAAATTCACTTCTGTTTTACAATCTTTCACATGAACCAAATTATTACTCAACATGGTTGGGGTTTAGATCAAAGTTTCTGGGATAGTTATAAAGTTGAATTTCAAAAAGATGGTTGGCATTGGCAGGATAATGAGAGAGGTTATTTTTCAAAAAGTATCAATCAAGCAAAATGGATCAAGAACAACTTAAATGATCAAATCAAGATGGTTTTATGTCACTCTTTAGGTTCCCATTTAATTCAAGGAAATCTTTTAGATGAAGCATCCCACATTGTCTTTATAAATTCATTTAATAATTTTCTTCCTTCAAGCAAAAAAAGGAATCTAATTTATAGATCTCTCAAGAGAATGGAAAAAAAAATAATGTCATTTGAAGCAGAGGTTATGTTAAAAGAATTTATACATCGATCATTTTCTCCAAACCAAATGACCATTAATTTTAAAAATGTGTTTTATAAAAATATAGGTTATTTGAATAATAATCTTCTATTAAATGATCTAAAAAAACTTTATGATCAGGAAAATACATTAAAGTCTTTTAAAAGAAATTGTAATGTCATCGTTATAAATTCCAAAAACGACTTAATTCTTGACCAAGAATCAAGTGATAACTTTATTGAATTACTAAATAAAAAATTAACCAAAAAGCCAATTGTTATAAAATTATCTAATCAAGGACATTGTCTAACTAATTTAAATTTTTACCAAATCATTAAAAGAATTCTGAATAATAAATATGAAAAATAAGATTTGGAATGCAACAGTTAGAAATAATTTTAATAATGCTTCAGCAAATTATTTAGTATATTCAAATATTCAAAGACATTTTGCCAAAAAGATTGTTTATTTATTAGGAGGACTAAATATTCAAAAAGGTGAATGGATAGATCTTGGTTCAGGTACTGGCTTATTAGCTGACGAGATAGAAAAAGAGTTTTCTACAGAAAAAATTACCCGAATTGATTTTAGCCAAAAAATGCTTCTTCAGAATAAAGAATCTAGTAAAAAGATTTTATGGAATTTAAATAATGATTTACCTTCATCAATTAGAAACTGTCCTCTGTTGACATCAAACTTTTGTATACATTGGTTAAATAATCCCGAAACAACAATAAGAGATTGGTTTAGCAAATTGAGATCTGGTGGTTATTTAATAATTTCATATCCGACAAAAAATTCCTTCCCGGAATGGAAGCAAACTTGCATAAAAACTAATATTGAATATAGCGGCCTAACTTTCCCTCTTCCAAAAGATATAATAAAAAGTTTCAACTCTGATGAAATACTCTTCTCAAATAAATACATCTATGTAGAAAACTTTCCAGATGTCTATAAACTTTTCAGAAGTATAGTTAATGTAGGAGCTCAATCCACTAAGTGTAAACGTAAAAAGGTATGCGAATTAAAAGAGATGCAAAAGTTTTGGCCTAAGAAAGAAACTAATTCAGTTAACCTTACATGGGAGATTAATATTCAAATATTAAAAAAGTTATGAACGCTATAAATAAATTCCAATTCGTCATCTGTGGTACAGATACTGATGTAGGAAAGACATTAATTAGTTCTTTTTTTGTAAGAGGATTAAATTCTTTTTACTGGAAGCCTATTCAAAGTGGGATTGAGTCAGAGATGGATAGTCAAGCTGTTGAAAGACTTACAAAAGTAAAAAAAACAAAGATAATTAATGAAGCTTATATCCTTAGAAAACCTGTTTCTCCTCATTGGGCGGCAGAAATAGATCAAACAGTTATTAACTTACAACTATTGAACTTACCAAATGTTGACGGGTCATTAATTGTAGAAACAGCAGGGGGATTAATGGTCCCAATCACAAGGGATTATTTACAAATAGATCAAATCAAGAAATGGAATCTCCCTGTGATACTTGTATGCAGGAGTGGACTTGGGACTCTTAATCATACTCTTCTTAGTATTGAGGCATTAAAAAAAAGAAATATTAAAATCCTTGGTCTAGTGATTAATGGAAAAAAACACTTAGACAATCCAAAAACACTAACTGAATTTAGTCGTCTGCCTATTATTGCTGAATTTCCATATATCCAAAAACTCGACTCCAATAATTTAGATATACTTTGGAAAGAGCTAAATATTAAAAATAAATTAATCACCTTATTAAACTCCAAAAAAAATAAATGAAATCTCAGATTTTAGAAAATGTCTATCAAGATTGGCACCCTAATATATGGCCACCCTTTACACAGATTTCACAAAGCAAACCTCAAATAGAAGTTACTCATGGAAAAAATGCATTAATTTATACAAAAAATCCAAAACAAGAACTTATTGATGGAATAAGTAGTTGGTGGGTTACTCTTCATGGCCATAGTAACGATTACATAGCAAATGCCATTTTTCATCAAGCCAAGACCCTTGAACAAGTTATATTCGCCGACTTCTTACATCCACAAGCTAAATTATTAGCAGAGAGGATCAGTAGCTTAACAAAATTAGAACGATTATTTTTTTCTGATAATGGATCTACTGCGGTAGAGGTAGCTTTAAAAATTGCCTATCAATATTGGCAAAATCAAGGTGAAACAAGAAAACAAATTATTGCTTTTGATGGAGCCTATCATGGCGATACATTTGGAGCAATGGCTTTAGGTGAAAGAAATATTTTCAATGAAAATTATGACAATCTAATGTTCCCTGTCAAGAGAGCCCCATGGCCTTCAACTTGGATAAATGATTATGATGTTGAAATTAAAGAGAATAAAGCAATCCAAATATTAAATAACCTTCTTAAAGAACCAACTGTAGCGGTCATCCTTGAACCATTAGTACAAGGTGCGGGGGGGATGAATATGGTCAGGCCTGAATTTATTACAAAAGTTTCAGAAATAATAAAGAATCATAATTCTTTATTAATAGCGGATGAAGTCTTAACTGGATTTGGTAGATGTGGCAGTCTCTTCGCATTTCAAAGAGCAAATATAATTCCTGATTTAATTTCCATCTCAAAAGGCCTAACGGGAGGATTCCTTCCTATGGGAATTACATTAGCTAAAGAGAAAATTTTCCAAGCTTTTATTAGTGATTCGCCTAAAAAAACCTTTTGGCATGGTCACAGCTTTACTGCAAATCCTTTGGGATGTGCAGCAGCTAATGCAAGTCTTGACTTATTAGAAAAAGCTCCAAATAAATATCTTTCTTTTGAGAAAAAGCACCTATCCCATTTAGAGAAAATTAAAAAGCTACCATTCGTAAAAAATATCAGAGTCACAGGAACAATCGCCGCATTTGATATTGAATTTGGTAATAATCAAGGTTATCTAAATAATATTGGCAAAAAAATCAAAGCCTTATCAATAAAAAAGGGGTTATTTATTAGACCACTTGGTAATGTTATCTATCTCTTGCCTCCTCTATGTATTACGGACGATCAATTAGAAAAAAGTTATAAAATTATATTTGAAATCTTAAGCAATCTCTAAAATAAAACTTTAAGGCCCTTGTAAAATAGAATTTTCTATATCTTCTCTATTAATACAATATGAAAAAAGTCTTTTAGTAAATTCCCCTCTACTCTCCCAAACAACACTTAAGTCTTCTTGCTCAAAAATAATAGTTGCATTCCAATTGGGAAGTATTAAATACCATTTAGACGGGTTTTCAATATCTTTTTTTGCCCCTAAATCTTTTAACCATAATTCTAAGGCTTGCAAAGAATGTTGATTGATTGGTGTATTAGATGGAATCACAAAACTTCTGTAAAAATTATCTCAAAAGCCAAGTTGGGATTGACTCTATTTCTTTACCAGTAAAAGATGCGATTGTGATCGCAAAAATTAAACTAATAAAAATAATTGTAATCAACAAAAATAATGAGAACATTTCTCCATTTGAAAATGGTCTCCTATTACCTACTAACTGATGATTATTTGCATCCACAACAAGAGTATTTAAAACTTTGGCATTATTTTTATCTGGTTTTTTAGAATTTCTAAGTAATTTCTCATCATAAATTCTTCTTAAATTAGAATTATTTAAATTTTCATATGCTTCTAATACTTTTTGAAATTTATTTTTTGCCTCTTCTGATTCCAAAGAGGTTGTATCAGGATGAAGTTCAATTGAAAGTTTGCAAAAAGCTTTCCTTAATTCATGACTTGAAGCATTTTCATTGACTCCTAAAATCTTATAATAGGTTATCTCGCCTTTCAAAAAATTATTTATTGTTAACGACATTCTAATCAATTTTGATGAAATTGAATATTTCAACTAACAGCCAAAAAAACTACTTAAAACTCAATGAAAAAAGAAAGTATCCCTAGCGAAATTCTCAATTTGGTAACGGAAGAAGAAATAATAATATATAAAGAATTACAGATAATAATTCAAGAATTAAATAATAAAATAACTTAACAAGATTAATTGAAGGAGATAATTACTGGATTTCTCAAGTGTACGACAGTATTTGGACATTTAAAGAAAACCAAAATAATAATTTTGATAATAAAAAATTTATTGATATTGGATCAGGTTGTGGTTTCCCTGGACTTGCCTATGCGATTACTCATCCTAATTCAGAAATATATTTAGTAGATTCTTCACAAAAAAAAACTGATTCACTTGAAGAAATCATCAAAAGAATTAATTTCAAAAATAATATATCTGTAATAAATGATCGTATTGAAAATCTTGCCCATGAATCGGCATTTAGAAATAGCTTTAATATTGCAACAGCAAGAGCAGTTAGCAATCCATCGACAGTATCAGAATATATTTTACCTATGTTAAGAGAGGATGGACTAGGTATTTTATATTGTGGGAAGTGGTGTAATGAAGATACTCAAAATTTAGAAAAAACCTTAAAGATATTAAGAGGAGAAATCGTAGAAATCAAAAGTAATTTTCTTCCTAAAGGAAAAGGTATCCGTAATGCTATTTTCATTAAGCCAGAAGCATCTTGTCCTAGGATATATCCGAGAAGTATTGGCAGGGCTGAAAAATATCCCCTAAAAGGTTAATTCTTTGATAATCTAGTTAATGATTTTTTTCCAAACTTGTCTTTTAAAAATCTTAATTTCCTAATAACTTTTTTGGGATTTATATGCCTTTCTAAAACCTTTAATAATTGACTTTCAGATACATCAGTATCCAATACATTTGCATTGTTACCGGGAAACCAATGACTTCCATTACCTAGTAATTGATATCTAGATTTTGCAAATTCTTCTAAGTCATAAGAATCTATTAAATTAGAGAGCCAGAGAAGAATAGGAATATTTATGTTACCTGGAGTATTTTGCCAATTTGGTAAATTTTTATCCCAACTTTGATACCACTCAAAGCCCAACGAATTTATTGATTCGTTTTTTAAATTAGTCAATATTTTTGGAATATACTGATCAGAGTTAGGTAATAAAGAAACTGCTTCTAAATGTAAGTCAAAGTCTTTTACTTTCGCTATTCCAACACTTATTGTATGAATATTATTATTCCTTAAACAAAAAAGATCATTAAAAACTATTGGGTGTAAGGGGCTACAAAGTTCTAATATTTTTGTAGATGGAGTGTGAAGATGGCCTCCTTTATCGGTAGGACTTATTATAAAAACCCCAAGATCATATTCATGAGCTAAATCTATTACCTTCGAATTTGTTTGATTAATGTAGTACCAGTGCAAATTAACGTAATCAAATAAATTTGTTGCTATCGTTTTTTCTATAAGTGATGACTCTCCATGTGTCGAGAATCCTACATGCCCAATTAAATTTTCTTTTTGGAATTTTCTTAAAATATCAATGCAACCTCCAGTTCTTACCGCATTATGAAGATGTTCAAGTGTATTGATCCCATGTATTGCTAGCAAATCAATTTTTTTAACTTGCAATTTTTCAAAGCTGTTCAACAGTTCACTTTCGAATAATTTTGGATTACGATTAGGAGGTATTTTTGTTTGAATTATTTTTGGTATTTTATTAATATTCTTGAAGCCCATTCCTAATTGAACTTCTGAAGTTCCATAATATTTAGCTGTCTCTATATGATTAAAACCAAATTTATTTGCAAGAGTTAATATAGTCTCGAGATTTCTCTGATCCTGTAGTGAAATGTCAGAAAATTTAAGTTCGTCCCAACTTTTTTGAAATCTCATTCCTCCTAATGATAAAACAGGCATCTTTAGATTAGTTCTACCAAATCTGCGATAAGGCAATATCATTAGAAATTAATGCTTATTCATTCTTGGAAGTTTACCTAGCGATTGAAACATATCCCTATCAAGACTATTTTCTAGATCTGCTAACTCTTCAAATTTAACCCAATGAATACAATCTACAGGACAAGTATCAATAGCTTCTTCAAGCGTTTCTAGATTATCCCCATCTTGTCTTATAGCTCTACTCCTGCCGTAATCTTCATCGACTATAAAAGTATTTGTAGCAACATGAGCACAGTATCTACAACCTATACATCTGGATTCATCCACCCAAATCGCTTTTTCAGTTAAACTTCCTCCTAGAACAGGTTCAAAACCTGTTAATTCCTCAATCTCATTAATATTTTCAAATTCGCTTTTGGAATTAATATCCAATGGCTAGCTATCCCATTTTGTAAGAACCAATTCGATTGATCCATCATTCTTATTTTTTTGCTCAACTATTTGATATCCATCTTCTTCTGTTTTAGAAATAATTGTGTGATAGGCATACATTTGAGTGACTTTTGAGATAAACCTTTCAACGGGCAACTCAAATTTCCAAAGATCAAGATCAGTAACTAATTCGTATGAATTCGAATTATTATCCCATTTAAATCCAACTTTAGTATTACTAGGCAAATCCATGCTTATGTCTACAGCTGTAAATTGACCTTTATAACCTTTAACAAACTTTTCTTCTTGATTAATTACGTACCCAAGTTGATTCAAAGCCTTAATTAAGGGTTTTGATTCTTTAAGTTGAGTTTTAATAGTACTAAAATGTGACATTAGATTCGTTTTTAAATGATTTTTGTTTTTCGCTTTGATTAGAGATAAATGCCTCTGCAGTTTTGTTTTTAACTCTTACTTCACCAAGAGCTTCTTCTATTTTTTTTGTAGCATTATTACATGAACTACCTTCGAAACCTTCAACGGTCTCTTGAACTCTTCCGTCTTGAAGAATTTTAAATCTTAATGTTCGTTGGGGCATTAAAATTAAATACCTAAGTACTTATACTTTATATAGAATAACGAAAAATAATTGTTTCAGTTGGTACACGTTAATTAATTTTAATTTTATTTTGATTGTCTAATAAATGACAGACCTTTAATTATAAAATCCCTGCATACCCATTGAATCTAACGCAGTTTTTGCTTCTTCCATAACAGAAGGTTCTTTATCAAAAAGAGCAATTTTTGTACATTCATCTACAAAACTTTCTTGAGAAGTTTCATTTAGTTTTTCAAACAATCTACATAATGACCAAATACAATTACTCCTTACCACAGGCTCATTATCTATTTTTAAGCTAATTAATAATTGTTCAGCCGCTAATTGAGCATTAGCAGATGAGGTGCTTCCGATTTCTGCCAAAGAACTTGAGGACCATAACCTTACTGCAGCTACATCATTTTTTAGTGAATTTATTAATGGCTTTAAAACAATTTGATTTTCATAATTAGCTAAACTCCATGCAGTTGCCCTTCTTACATAGGCGTTATCATCATTTTTTAATAAGCTAACTAATTTTTGCACTGCACTTGGACATGGATTACGGCCTAAGGCATAAACTGCGCTCATCCTCTCAACAGGGCAGGGTTGATCCAGTAAAGGTAGTAAAAAAGGAAACGATCTTTGATCTCTATATTCACAAAATATTCTTAAGCCTTGAATTCTTTGATCTCTATTACCTTTTAATAATTTCAAGGCTTCATCACATTCTAACTTTATATCTAGATTTTCCTTTGAGAAACTATCCTGATCAATTTCTTCTAGAGGATCAATTTCAATCTCAACAGATAATTCTTTAGCGAGTACATCAGGATCTATTGCTATTTCTGCCAAGCTTTCATTTTGAACATCCTTTTTTTTTGTCATTTTTAAATAAATTATTAATTAATCGGAGCAGGTGACATCATATCCCCTGGGAGCCAAATCCTAGCACTTACAGCAAGGAAAGCTACACCAAAAAGACTGACAATTGCAAAAGGTAAAAGCTTTGTTTTGATAAAACCCAATGAAAAAAAAAACTATTAGCTAAATAATAACGCGTTTAAGATGAATTTAATAAAAATTTTTAAATTTGATTATTTGTTCTTGGCATTTTGTCTTAACTGACCACATGCTGCATTTCTATCCGAGCCTCTACTTTTCCGAAAACTAACATTGATGCCGTTATTAAAAAGTCTAGCTTGAAAAAGTTGAGCAACTTTTGAAGGGGTTTGCCTAAATCCCACACCATCAACCTGATTATATTGAATTAAATTCACATGGCATTGAAAACCTTTTATTAAATTACTTAATTCGTCAGCGTGTTCTATCTTATCATTAACCCCATTTATCATTAAGTATTCAAAACTTACTCTTCTTCCAGTATTTTTTACAAATTGCCTGCAATCTGCAATAATTTTTTTTATGTCATAATATTTAGCACTTGGTATTATTACTTCTCTTGTTTTTTGGTTGGAAGCATGCAAACTTATGGCAAGAGTAAACTGACATTTTCCCAATATTTGAAAAGACATCTCTGATAACTTATTTATCATTTTTGGAATTGCAACAGTGCTTACTGTGACCTTTCTCTGACTAATATCAAAATCCTCATTAATTGATCTGATTGACAAAAGTAATTCATCAATATTTAATAATGGCTCACCCATACCCATAAATACAATGTTCGAAACTTTCTGATTCATTTCATTTTCTATATAGAGAATTTGATCTAGTATTTCACTTGCTTTTAAGGATCTCTTTAATCCTTCTTTACCAGTAGCGCAGAATTTACAATCCATTGGGCATCCCACTTGGCTTGAGAGACATGCTGTTAATCTTTTTTCTGTTGGGATACCTACGCACTCTACACTTTCATTATCTCTTGTATTTAATAGCAACTTTAAAGTACCGTCAGTTGCTAAAACTTTCTCTCTTAATGTTAATTCGCCAAAGATAAAGCCCTCTTGTTTTAATTGATTTCTAAAATTTAAGGGTAAAATATTAATTTGATCAATACTTTTGAGTCTGTTTTTATAATTATAAATCCAACTATAAATTTGACGTCCTCTAAAAGCAGCTTGACCGTAATTCAATGCTACATTTTCTAAATCTTTAACACTCCGTCCAAGAAGATTCTTCAAGTTATTATTAATCCTGACTATCTAAAGTAATTACCATAACAATAATCCATGTTTTAAAAAAAACTCGGTCAAAATAAGAGCAACAAAACCAATCATAGCAAGCCTACCATTAAGCTTTTCATTATAAAAATGAAAACCATAACGAGGTAATTTTCTCTTAGGAATAATATCAGGCTTAATCATTAATTAAACTTTAAAATAGCATTCTAGTAACTGAAAATGAGAAAAGCTTTTATTCATCAGAAAGAAGTCCTTCCTCTTGTAAACCTTCCAAAGCGGCCGGATCAGGTAATTGATCCTCAGAGAATTGATTCTCAGCATTAGGCCTTGCGAAAGCCGCAAAATTACTGGAGTTAGGATCGATTCCATGTCTATTTCTAGTAGTTTCTAAATCTTCATCACTTGGATCATCAAGAATAGCGGTTGAACTTACAGTAGGAGATTGAGGCATATCAACCGTATAGTCTGGTCTTAGATTTTGCGCTCTT
>Ga0209503_10002108_pt1 | contig 9912 bp, 11 predicted proteins | sample SouAtlMetagenome_2_FD_187448 | JGI IMG/M metagenome (GOLD analysis project Ga0209503, IMG submission 187448) | Marine eukaryotic phytoplankton communities from Atlantic Ocean - South Atlantic ANT15 Metagenome (SPAdes) (version 2) | ecosystem: Environmental > Aquatic > Marine > Oceanic | place...
CAGCTCTCTATTGTGGAGCTGGTCTAATAAATCTACAAACACACAATACAAATATTCAAGCAAGCCTAGAAAGAAACCCTGAAGTAATGTGCTCAGGAATTGATAGCGATTTATCAATGCAAAATATTGATACACTTCTTTTTGGCCCAGGACTAAAAAATGATAAATGGGCACGAAATACTTTCGAAAACTGTCTTCAAACAGCTAATTTTAAAAATGTAATTTTAGATGCTGGAGTACTTAATTTCTTTAATGATGTTTATAAAAAAGAATATTCTAAATTTGAAAATTTAGTATTAACGCCTCATCCAGGTGAGGCAGGAAAACTTCTTAATATTTCTGCAGAGGAAGTTCAGAAAGATCGACTTAGTGCTGCAAAGAAAATTGTAAAAAAATATAATGCACATGTGATACTTAAAGGTAACGGAACATTGATAGTTTCTAATGATAATGATGAAATTTATATTTGTTCTGAAGGAGGTCCTGAGCTTGCGTCTGGAGGGACTGGTGATGTGCTTGCAGGAATTCTGTCATCTTTAATTACACAGGGTATGGAAATTCTTAATAGTTGCATTCTTGCTGTTGCAGTTCATTCTAGGGCAGGGAAAATATTTAAAAACAATACAGGTGAAATTGGTCTAAACGCTTCATCGCTAATAACAATATCAAGAGATCTTTTAAATGGATAGCGTATTACTTAGAGATGATTCGAATACAAATAATCTAGGTAAAAATATTGCAAATATATTATTAAAATCTAATTTTGATGTTATTGAAATTCATCTTAATGGTGATCTGGGAACTGGGAAAACATTTCTAACTCAATCAATCTTAAAAAATTCAGGCTGGAGCAGGAATGTAAAGAGTCCAACTTATACCTTATGCGAAGAGTATGATTTTAATGACTTATTGTTTCTTCATATCGATTTATATCGAACAAATGAAGCTGAAGACATATTAATTTTTGATTTAGATCGAAAAGTTAATGGAAAAAAAATTATAATTATTGAATGGTCTGAAAGACTAAAACAACCAAGGCCATATGACATGAAAATAAACTTAGAGCATAAAGATAAATCGAGAATAGCGAGCTTTGATGTTAAAAATAATATATTTTCTGGACTATATAAGAATAATGTTTAGATTATCTTTAATAGGTTTATTATTTGTTTCTTTTGTTAATTCAAATGAAGTTGTTTTTAATGAAGTAGTTGAAAAAGATGACAAAAGTGTTGAAATATCTTTTTTGCTAGAAAGAGTATCTTTAGTTAAATCATATTCACTTAATAATCCATCTAGACTGGTGTTGGATATTTATGATACAGAATTAAAAGATGAAATTAATGTTTCCTACAACTATCCAATTAAAAAAATAAGGTCAATATCAGAGGGTGATACTTCAAGAATAGTTGTTGACCTTTATGAAAATGTTTTTTGGGAAAAGCCTACTCAAGTTCAAACAAAAAATGGAGTAATACTTAAGGTAGTAACAAAAAGAAAAAAGAATTTAAAAAATAGTATCAGAGATATTGTTATCGCTATTGATGCTGGCCATGGAGGAAAATATCCTGGAGCAGTAGGCCCAAATAATATACTTGAAAAAGACGTAACTCTTTTAATTGCAAAAGAGCTTGAGCGAACCCTCAGAGATACCTCCGGGTATTATCCAGTTATGATTAGGTCAAATGATGAAACTATTGATTTGAATAGCAGATATCAAGAGGCCAGAAAAAAAGGTGCGGACGCATTTATCTCAATTCATGCTGATGGTTTTAGGCTTGAATCTGTTAAAGGAGCATCAGTTTTCATATGGTCCGATGAAGCATCAAGCACTGTTGCAAGAAATTTATCTGAGAAACAAAGAAAACGAATACAAGCCGATATTAAAAATTTAAAAGATGATGATTTCAATGAAGATAGGGCTCGAAACAATTATCCAGAAATGTATAAAAATAAAATTAATCAAAGTCGGATCCTTGGTACAAAAATTTTAGATCAACTCAAAAGAGATCCATATACCAAGATACATAAGAAAAATGTTGAGTATGCTGATTTTAGAGTTTTAAAGTCTGTTGACATACCTTCTGTACTAGTTGAATCTGGATTTATAACAAATCCAGAAGATGCCGCAAGATTAAAAGGTAAAGCTGGCAGGCGAATGATTGCTAGATCTATTTTCTTAGGAATTCATAACTACTTTAAGCAAGAACCAATTTCTAATACAACAATAGAGATGAACCCAGATATGGTTCTGTATGAAATTCAAAAAGGAGACGTGCTTTCGGAAATATCAATTAGATTTGGTGTTACAGTTGATTCAATTATTAAATTAAATAATCTTAATGGGCAACCAATTTTTCCAGGTCAAATTCTAAAAATAAATATTTAAGACATGTCATAAGGGTCTATATCAAATGACCATTTAATTTTTTTTGCCTCTGGCCAATTTTCAAACTCATTTATTAAGAACTTTAAAACTCTGTTTAAATATGTCTTAGTTGAAGATTGAAGAACTAAATGAAATCTTGAATTTCCTTTGACCTTTGATGGAATTGATGGGAAAGGCCCAATAGCATTCAGTTTATTTTTACTTTTTAAAATTTGATGAGCTCTATTTAAAAAATTTAAGCAATTGTTTGAATTTGGAGATGTGCATCTCAGTAAACAAATACTTGAATATGGTGGAAAGTTTTTTAGTTTGCTATTTTCTAGGCATTGATCTGCAATCAATTTGTAATTACCCGTTTTAATTTTTTTGAGATTTAAGTCATCAGGATATCTTGTTTGTATGATGACCTTTGCTAAATTATTATTTCTTCCAGCTCTTCCTGATACCTGAATTAGTTGTTGGGATATTTTTTCTATGGCATTGAGCTCAGGACTAATTAGTCCATTGTCAGCATTTAATATTACACACATAGTTACTCTTGGGAAATCATGTCCTTTAGTGAGCATTTGTGTACCAACTAATATCGCAGCTCTGCTCTCGTGAATTTTTGAATATATCTTTTCTAGTGATCCTTTCTTCTTTGTAGAGTCGTGATCAAATCTTATGATAGGAATGTTTGCAAACTTTGATTTTAAAACTTCCTCTATTTTTTCAGTTCCCAATCCATGTGTTTCTATTTTAGATGACTTGCATTCAGGACAAGCCTTAGAAACATTAAAAACAGACTCACATTTATGACAAATTAACCTATTTTTAGATTTATGAAACACTAAGTTTGAGTCACATAATTTACAAGATGCCACCCAACCGCAATCTGCACATTCAGACAAAGGCGCAAAACCTCTTCTGTTAATAAAAACTAGTGCTTGTTCTCCTTTGCTAATTGTTTTTTCGATTGCTGTCATGCTTTCTTCAGCGATTCCCTCAATTAATTCTGAATTATTAATATCCAAAGCAATTAATTTAGGAGGACTTTTACCATCAGTTCTTTTTAGAATTTCAAATTTTTTAAATTTTTTTTCAGAAACTAATTTTAAAGTTTGCAATGATGGCGTTGCAGAACCAAGAATTAATGGAATATTTTCGATTTGTGATCTTTTGATTGCCATATCTCTCGCTGAAAATTTAAAACCATCTGATTGACGATATGACTGATCATGTTCTTCATCAACAATAATTAACCCCAATCCATCTAAAGGCATCATGATGGATGATCTTGTGCCAATAACAATTTTTATTACTCCAAATTTTGACTTTAACCAAGTCTCAAATCTTTTTTTAGGTGTTATATTGGAGTGGAACACCCCTATTTCACCATTAAACCTATTTTTAAAACGATCAATTAGTTGAGGTGTTAAATTAATTTCTGGAACTAGAATTAAGACTGATTTATCTTTCTTAATGTAATTTTCAGTTAAGCGCAAATAAACCTCAGTTTTACCAGATCCAGTAACCCCATATAACAAAGAGGGATCAAATCCCTTAATTTTTGAAATGTTATTGATTGCTTTTTTTTGCTCATCATTTAATGCAAAAGACTTATCTTCTTCATTGATAGAATAATTTGTTTTAGTTTTTATATGAGTAATTTTTTTTGAAGCGTCTTTCCTTAAGATGGTTGGAATAAATGAGAAAAATACTTCTCCAATAGGATGATGATAATATTCTGATGCCCACAGCACAGAATCAAAGGTGGATTTATCAAAACATTTATATTCATCAATTGATATTGCATCTTTAATAGTATTTTTCTTGATCTGTGGATTGATTTTTTTTAGCTTTCTAACAACAATGCCCAGTACTTTTTTTGTCCCAAAGCTAACTTGCACTCTGGTACCAACTGAAATTCTTGTATTTGATTTATAAGTAAAGCACTTTCTCAAAGGAACATTTATTGCAACATCATAGTAAAAAATATTCATTTTTTAATTGTAATGGGTTTTATTTTTGATATAGTTCTCATCCTAAATTAATTTTATTATGAAAAAAGATATACATCCTGAATACCGTGAAGTTCTATTCCACGATACAAGTGTGGATGAATATTTTATTATTAATTCAACACTGAACACTTCTCAAACAAAAGAGCATGATGGAAAAACTTATCCATACTATCAGGTTGAAATTTCATCTTCTTCTCATCCTTTCTATACAGGCAAACAAAAAATTATCGACTCTGGCGGTAGAGTACAAAAATTTGAAGAAAGATTTGGTAAAAAATAACACTTCTAGTTAATACCAGAACTTCCAAAACCTTTCTCTCCTCTTTCAGACATTTCAAAATCATCTACAGCCTCAAAATTAACTTGAGCAACAGGGACTATAATCATTTGGGCAATCCTATCTCCTGGTTTTATTACAAAATCTGTATCAGATCTGTTCCAAGCAGGAACCATTAATTCTCCCTGATAATCAGAATCTATTAACCCAACTAAATTACCAAGGACAATTCCGTGTCTAGAACCAAGACCAGATCTGGGAACTACCAAAGCAGCCAAACCAGGATCCTCTAAATACATTGCAAACCCAATTGGGATCATTTCAGTACAGTTAGATTTTAATGTTAATTCGCTATCTATACAGGCCCTTAAATCCATACCAGCAGAGCCATCTGTCTTATATTCAGGAAGAGGTATTGACTCGTTTATCAGTGGATTGAGTATTTTAATTTTGATATTTTTCAATTTTTATTTCCTTTGGTTTGGTTAATGATTTTAACTCACAAGATCCAAATGAAGTATCTTTCCATGTCTTTTTAGAAGTAATATTTGCTAAATTGCATGTTGCAAATTTATGAATAAATTTATTCGTAAGTTTTTCAATAAGCATGTGTAGAGTAGGATTATGTCCAACTATCAAAACACTTAAATCTTTTTCATCAAGATTTTTTATCATTTCAATAATTTTATAAGGTTCGCCATAGTAGAGATTATCTGTATATGTTACTTTTTCAATTGAAAAATCAAGGTCCTTTGAGATCAAATCAAACGTATCTTTTGTCCTCCTGGCGTTACTGCAAATTACATTAGATACTCTAATCTTGTTAGATAATATAAACTTGCCTAATTTGACTGCATCATTTATTCCTCTTTTAGATAAAGGTCTCTCAAAATCACTTAGTTTGTTGTTGTCCCAGGATGATTTAGCATGTCTTAAGATATAAATTTGTTTCATATAAATCGATTATAGTATTGATAAGTATGCTTCTGTTCTATAAAATCGCGTTTCTATGAGTAAAAAGTGTCAAGTAACAGGAAAAATACCTCAGTCTGGGAATAATGTTTCTCACGCTAACAATAGAACAAAAAGAAAATTTTTTCCCAATCTACATACCCATAAGTTTTGGGTAGAATCTGAGAACAGATTTGTTAATCTAAAGGTGTCAGCAAAAGGTATGCGTATCATTGACAAAAAAGGCATCAGTCAAGTTCTTAAAGAGATAAGAGCTCGCGGCGAAAAAGTTTAAACAACAATATTTATTTATAGCCTACTTCTTGTGCAAGAAACACTGCCTCTTTTTGTAGTGAGCCCAATTTACCAACATTAATATTATCTTCAACAAATTCACCCCAATCTTTAATTGATTCATGCACCATAGCTCCATCTAGAACTGGATACTCTTTGTTTGCAGATGCATAAAAATCTTGAGCCTTTTCAGATGACAAGTACTCTAAAAGTAAAGTTGCAGCTTGTTTGTTTTTGGAAGTTTTAACTATTCCAGCTCCAGATATATTTACATGAACCCCTCTATCATTTTGATTTGCCCAAAAGAGAGTCAAATTATCATATTGAGGGTCATCCAGTAATCTAGCTAAGTAGTATGTATTTACAATTGTTAGACCACACTGCCCACTCGATACAGCTTTTAAAGCATTTGTATCATTGGAGAATACTTCAGTAGCAAGATTTGATATCCATCCTGTAACTACTTCTTTTGCTTTTTCAAAACCATAAGTATCTATCATGCTGGCCATCAGAGACCTGTTATAAACTTTCTTTGATGTTCTTAAGCACAATTTGCCTTCCCATTTTGGATCAGCTAAATCCTCATATGTTGAAAAATCATCATCATTAAATTGATCATTAGAATAAACAATTGTTCTTGCTCTCTTTGATAAACCAAACCACTTGTTTTCGGGATCTCTCAAATATGATGGTATATTTTCTTCCAATATCTTTGAATTAGTACTACTAAAGATATCTCTCTCAGCTGCTTGCCATAAGACTCCTGCATCTACAGTCATAAAAATATCAGCAGGAGAATTTTCACCCTCCACATCAATTCTTTCCATTAATTCTTGTGCATTTCCAGATAAAAAATTTACCTTAATTCCTGTTTCTAAACTAAATTTTTCAACAATTGGTTCAATTAGCTGTGGCTGCCTAGATGTGTAGACTGTCAGTTCATCTGCAGGTTCATATGCGCATGAAACTAAGATTAATAAAGATGCACAAATAGATATTTTTTTCATTTCTAACCTCGCTTGAAATAAGATCTAATATTGGTGTGCATAAGGATTATAACTTATTCCTACCAGAGGCATGATTTATAAAGAAAGTTTTTAAGAAATTAATCTTATTAACACCCGAGAGTCCATAATTTCTCAACAGTTTTATTACAAGATTTTGAGATCTAAAGATTTCAACAAAGAAATCCATTGATTTAAGCATTAAAAGATTCATCTGTTTTCTTCTAATTTCATACCTTTTTAAAACTAAATCTTTGTTCATTCTCATTCTGCTTTTATATCCCTTAATAACCTCTTCACAAAATGCATCTGCGTCTGCGAAACCTAAATTGATTCCTTGTCCCGCTAAGGGATGAATGGAGTGAGCTGCATCACCAATTAAAACTGTTGATCCAGATATATAATTTTCAAAGTAATGATTTTTAAGGCCAAAGCTTAGGAATGAAGAACAAGCATTAATTTTCATTTTTAGTTTATTCTCAAAATAAGCAAGATTTTCTTCTGCATATTCTTCAATAGATGCTCCATTTTCAATATTTTTATTTTCAATTGACCAAACAATGGTATGAGTTGATTCATGATTACCTAAAGGACATGGCATAACTGCAAAAATACCTCTATCAGAAAAAACCTGATAAGCTTCCTTATCATTATCTGTTTCTATATTTGCAGTAAATGTTATTGCGGTTTGGCCGTAATCAGCACTTTTAAGATTAAAAAATGCTAACTTGGCAACATTTGAATTTCTTCCATCACATCCAGCAACAAATACTGAAGAATGTTTTGTTTTGTCTTTAAGTGTAACTTCACAAAAATAGTCGTTAATGTCTTCATTGATTTGAATCAATTCGTTTTCAAAAATAGTTCTTGAAACTTCTTTTTCTTGAAGCGCATTATGCAAATCATTGAAGAAAACTACATAAGATAAATTATCTTCATGTATTTCATTTGAATTAAAATCTATTACTCCTGTGCCCTCACCGTCAATTACCCTTATGTGCTTAATTTCTGCAATAGGAACCTCTATACCAATTTCATCAAGTAGTTTTTTAGAATAAGGGTTAAGAGTTATAGTTCTGATTTTATCTGACTGAGGTTTAGAATTCTTATTTTTTTCTACTACTTTTGTATCAATGCCGTTTACATGAAGGCGAGCAGAAATATAATTTCCAATAATACCGCCACCAGATATGGTTACAACAGTACTCAAAATTTATGACATTAATGATTCTATTTCATGAGGATCGGATGGTACCTTTTTTGTCAGGTTCTCATTGCCATCTTTAGTCACGAGAATGTCATCTTCTATTCGAACGCCGATACCCTTCCATTTATTATCGACATCCATTGAATTGCTAATATATATACCTGGTTCGATTGTAGTAATCATGCCTGGTTTGAATTTCATAAAATCGTCACCTTCCATATAATCACCAACATCATGAACATCTAAGCCCAACCAATGACCTATTTTATGCATATAAAAATCTTTATATGCTCCTTCTTTATGAAGTTCATCTGGATCACCATCTAAAATTCCTATTTCTATCAATCCTTCTGTAATAACTTTTTCAGAAATTTCTTGAGGCATCATAATGCTATTTCCTACTTTGACAGAATCTATCGCAGCATTCATTGCTCTTAAAACAATCTCGTAAACTTTTAATTGCTCATCCGAGAATTTGCCACCTACTGGAAAAGTCCTTGTTATATCAGCTGCATACATTTTATATTCACAACCAGCATCAACTAAAAGCAACTCATTACTTTTAAGATCCTTATCATTTTCAACATAATGTAATACACATGCATTCTCTCCTCCTGCAACTATAGGAGTGTATGCTGGATACCTGCCTCCTCTTTTTGAAAATTCATGAACATATAGACTCTCAATATATTGCTCATTGTCACCTTCTTTAACTGCTTTCATTGCTTCGATGTGAGCATCTGCAGAAATCTCACAAGCTTTTTTAATTAGATCAATTTCATGATCATCTTTTATTAAACGAACGTTGCCAATCATTGATGATGCATCAGTAATATTTATAGATTTACTGTGTCTATCCTTAGAAGAGGCTGCGGTAGTCCAATCAATAACTTTTTGATCAAAACCTTGTTTCTTACCAATTGAATATAGAACCTGTTCAGAACCTTGGAGAATGTCAGGCATCATAGAATCAATTTGATTATTGTCATATGCCTTATCAAAAAGAAAATCTTCTACAGCTCCAATAGGACCAGCTCTATAGCCGTCCCATATTTCTTTTAGCTTGTCTTTAGGTGGTACAAATATTAGTGAACTTAAGCCCATATCGTTATTGACAATAGCTATTAATGAGGAAGGTTCGCAAAATCCAGAAAAATAGAAAAAACTGCTTTCTTGCCTAAAAGCATGCGCAGAATCAGCATTTCTGTATTGGAGATCAGCTCCAGGAAGTAATAAAACAGAATTATTTGGTAGTATTTCTTCTAAATTATCTCTTCTTTTTTTATATATAGTGTTATCCATCTGCTTATTCTACTCTTTTATTAAACAAACTTTCCAATTCATTAAAGTAGAATTAAACTATCAAAATGTCTAAAGATTCTGAATTAACTTCAAAAGACCTAGAAGATAGAATAAATAATCTTATAAAAAGATTTGAAGAACAAAAAGGCATCATCGATGCTTATGTAAAAAGAGAAAGAGGTTGGAAAAAAGACAAGGTGCTTCACAAAAAAGAAATTACAAAGCTTGAAAAAGATTTGAGGAAGGCACGTAATGAGTAAGACTGAGACAATCTCATTAAGAATCTTTGGAAGAGACCTTACAATAGCTTGTCCTCCAAAAGAAAAGAATAATCTAATAAAGGCGGCAGAATTATTGAATGCTGAATTAGATGGTATTAGTGATAAAAATAATGCATTGATTATTGCTGGTCTCACCCTAGCAAATAAATTACTAACAGATGAAACTAGCTCAAATATTTCTGGAGATATCAACATCTCTAAGCT
>Ga0209503_10002109_pt1 | contig 9912 bp, 5 predicted proteins | sample SouAtlMetagenome_2_FD_187448 | JGI IMG/M metagenome (GOLD analysis project Ga0209503, IMG submission 187448) | Marine eukaryotic phytoplankton communities from Atlantic Ocean - South Atlantic ANT15 Metagenome (SPAdes) (version 2) | ecosystem: Environmental > Aquatic > Marine > Oceanic | place...
CGCGTGGGGGTAGCATCAGCGTGCGACGCCTCAGAGGCCTATGTAGTCGGTTCGTAGTCGGTGTAGTCTGAGACCGGAAATCGACGTATCTCTCCGAGCTGGATCAATCCCCAGAGTTCCTAGGAAATATCCATACCCGCAAAATTTCGGTACTTTCGGCGATACTACGCCCGGAAATGTATCCGAGGCTCCGTTTACTGGTCCTTTGACCTAGTTATGGCCTGGGAACGGCCCCAGGATGTACTGGGCAGCGTGGGAAGGCCCCAAAACCGCGTATAGTAGCCCCCGGGCTGCCCCGGCCCCTGGCTGAAGTAGTCGGGAAGTAGTCGGACCCCGGATTTCGACCACTATCTCAGGCCACCCGGAGCCCTTGTAGTCGGCAGAGGGGAGGGTCTTGGTCGCGCATAGTACCCCACCGCGGTTGACCGTGCCCGCCCCGGGGCCCGGGCCCCGGGGGGACAGGCCAAAAGTGACTCTGTGGTGCACCACAGCGGGCTGCGAGGCTGCCTGATGACTGGGGAGTTCGGCTGCATCTAAAAATAATATTGAAGGGAATTGACTTCAGCAGCTGTTGGAGCGCGATACGCCGTTTGAAACCCCCTGGGCCTCAAATCAGCCGCTGAATCCCCGCATGTGCCCGCCGTGGTGGCCGGGAAGGCATACAACAAAAATTCCTAGACATTCAGCGCAATATTCGCCCGATGCAGAAACGCGGACCACACATAGACCGACATCCCATGGGCCCCTGCCGCTGCTTTTTGTCTCAGATCTTCGGCGGCCACACGGACGATGATATCCGACACTGCGGTGGCCCGATCCGCTCGAAACTGCGCCAAAAAAAGACGATCGCATGTCTTTTTTCTCTGCGATGTTTTGAAAAGTAGGGGGGGGGGTAAAACTACGAGCTCGAGCCAGCATCAAGTGTCTCGTTTGGCTGCCGGTGCCGCCGATGCGCGCCTGCTGCGTCCCGCCCGCGCGGGGGAAGGGAGTCTATCGACGCTGACCAGCGAGTGAGCGTGAATTTGGCAGCATCCGGCGGCCGTGCGGTCGATCGCACCGACGCATAGCACGCAAATAGTTTTCGATGTCAGCTTCTGCGCTGCCCCCAAGGACGCGGACAGGACCTACGTGAAGCGAGACCCCATTATTATATGGCAAAGTGTGGTTGCTTTCGCCCTCGGTAATCGGAAGGTGCCGAACAGTGGCAATATTCACTGGCCATCAGGTTTAAGCGCGCCATTCACGCTGAAAAGGGGGGGTAAAACAGCCAAATTTAGCTGTACTCACTGGTACGGCTCCAGTATTAAGAACAATTTACCTTGGAAGGTAAATTTGTGCTGAATTACCCTGCGACACTTAATGTTCCGTGGAGACTTCGATTTTTAGGGGGGGGGTCGCCGCTTTTGCACCGTTGATGCGCTTTTTGCGCAAAACGCCGTACAGCCACGCGGCGACCGAATGGCGGGAAACTTTTGCTGAGGCGTAGGTTCTGTATGCTAAAATAATGGGCTGTGCGCAGTTTGGTACCTTGCGGGCAGCCTCACGCAGAGAAATCAGCAGCGACGTGGTGCGATGGTCTGAGATAAAACCCGCCCCAAACCGCATCGCTCCGAAAGACAGTATAAATGGACGCGTAATTACGCCCTTATTTTTTCCTATCGTCCCCCAGTCGCTATCGTACCTATTGGAATTTCCGGTGTGTGCCCAGGGTGAACCCTTATCATCTTTCTACTACATTCAATAAGCATGATTACTTAGTATGAGACACTCCCAGGCTCATTCTACCACACATTTAGTGCTAATGCCTTACGGGATCCTCCTATGACCTCAGTCGTCATACCCGCTGGGGTTCTCGCTTATGTTGCGCAGCAGGTCGCTAGACCTGTGGAGTGACAAGAGTGCCAACCCCTGCTCTCTCCGCCGCCCCGGCGTCCTGCTCGCTGGCCCATAGAATCATCGGACTCCGACAGTCCACCGCCATCGTCCTATGAGGACGATCATTCACTTAGGCATCCACTTCCTTCACTAGATTTTAAAATCCAGGTACTATCGGCAACTTTTGTTCGCGACGCACGGCGCTCCTGGCTTGGTGTCCGTGCCGGGCCAGGTCCTCGAGAACCCAAGGGAAGAACCTCAAGGCCTCAATTTTCTCCAAGCCGCAAATTTTGCGCTTCTTTTTCTGCATGCAGAACTTGGGTCGTCTGTTCTAGTGACAGCTGGCGCAGCGTAAGTTCCCTAGAAGCCATGCTACCGGCACCACTATGGTCAGAGCCGTATCTGAGGCCTTATGGGACCTTCAGAGCCGCCGCCTTGGCCGCGGTGGTTGACTGCAGCAGCGCCAAAAGCGTCGTCGTGCCGCCAAAAGCGTCGTCGTGCACCGTGAGGCAGTGTATTTTTTAATGGAACCAATAATCAGCTTCCTCGTTTTTTTTCATTCCATTTTTTTTCAGTCAACTTTAGCGAGGGACGCTTCGTGAATACCGGCTCTTTTAAGAGATAACTTGTCTACTAGCAATATGCCTGTGTTTGTGTTGGAGATGGCGCACCTGAACCCACTTTGGAAGTACTCAGTTGGCTGGAAAAGCGCAAGAGTGCGTGCCGCCTGGTCTTTAACCTCGGGGGTGACGCTGAGTAGGAGGGTGCGCGTGAGAGCAATAACTACGCCGGTATCTGCAATGGCGCTAATTTGCCATTTTGCTAAATTTTCGAGGATTTCAAATGAAAGTAGTGCACGTGCGTCATCTGCTTGACCAAGTAAGCGGACAAGGGCAAAGGGCATTCCCACTTGAACCATTTTCAAGCAGCAACCAATATGGCGCTCGCTCAGAACTTTAAGCTTGCGGAGAATCGGGAGCGCAACATTTGGCTCGTTTGACTTGAGAGCATCACGTGCTGGTGTGAAGTTATACGCGGTGGCTGCAAATATGGCTCCATTAGCAATAATTGCAGAAAGTGAGCTAGTGGCCGTCACCAGATTATGAACTTCATCCAATACAACAGTATGAGTCGCGTGAAGTAGGTTTAGCTCATCTTGCATCCTAATAATAGTGGTGTCGGATGCAGCTAGAGCAGCCCGCAGATTGCCATCCGTTTTACGTGCCCGCATCAGTCGACTCGCCTTTGTCCTGGTTGCACCCCCCAGGGATATTTGAGGGCATAAAGTAGCAGTCACTTGACACCTCGGTGATTTTGATTCTCTGGCTTTCTTGTGTCTGCGAAGCTGTTGCAGGGTCCGGGTCGCACGAAAATTGCTTAAAGATGTGGTTTGACAACACTTGGTCGTATACTCATACAAGAACTTGGTCTGTGTAGCTGTTATGGCTACTCTAAGAGAGCATCTATCCTTGAGTGCCGCGCTACACATGTGACGAGCGATAGTGGCACGCCATAAGGACTGTAATTTACAAATTTCACCACTAGGAGTGATCTTGAATGGCTGATACTTAGCCTCACGAAATCTTCTGATCCCCACCTCGTGTGCATTTGTCAGCAAAGCCTGCTGCGAGGGCTGAAGTTCTACGCACTTCGACTCGCTTTGGAGTTCAAGCTGTACTGATTCAGAGGGCTCTGATACTTTGTGCCACTCCTTTTCTAATAGCTCGACCACTGGCCTGCTGTCTTCCATGCCAAAATCAAACACTTGACCTTGCTTTCTGTAGTTTTGGGCATTGCCATGATGGCTGAGGTCGTCTCTGGAAGTATTGTATCTTGTTGGCACGGGCCCTGGTTTTTTTATGTTTTCGTCTTGGCTACTACCAGCCTCTGTCCAACAAGAATTGTGCTGCTCGGCGGCTGATCGACAGGCATGAAAAATCTGGGCCAAGCATCCCCATCCAGGATCTCCCACAGTTCGCAATCCCACTTCCCTTCTGAGTGGTCGCTCTGGTGCAAGCCTCCGTGCGCATTTATAAATTTCCCTTGTTAAAAGAGTACCCAGCGCAGAGTTTCCCCGCCGTACTAGACTTTTTTGCTTCGCTCTCATCTTCTTGGTGCACGTTCGCCAGAGCTTGTTTGCTTCCATTCCCCAGAACTTGTCTCCGTGCCTCAGGTAGCAACTCTCCACCAAGTGACGCATCGCACAGCTGCCCGCCTCCTGCGCCAAAGCGCCATCTTTCGACGCTGCGAATCTTAAAGCCAGTCTTTCATATTCATGCCCGCACATCGTTCCCGTGCACAAATGCCATACGATTCAACCAGAGCGAACAACCGCGAACCTCATATGCTCGGGTCTAAAGCTTGGTCGATGGTCTTGTGCGTTGTGCGTTTGCGAAATTTCCACCTACGACCCCATTACAAGCTAGTAAGTGAATACTGCGGTACCTCCTATGATATGGGCCACGTATCCTTGTATTTACGTCTATGGTGCTCCGGGTGTTCAACCCAGCTGCCTTTGGCAGTTAAGAAGCAGGGGATTTATATCCCTAAGCTGGGCTTAGTTCCCAAATAAATACGTCCTGTTCGACCAGTCGCAGATCCGACTCGGAGTCAACTTGAACTTGAATATAATGATCTCACTGGCAGCCTGAGGCTGTTGGCGAGCCAAATTGTTATCAGCTTGCTCAGGCACTGCCAAAGGGGCTTTTGGTAATTCCCCTGAAGGTGTGGGGTTACCCCCGGAACTTACTATATCATGATGAGGCTGACTCAGGTCTGTCAGCTAGGATCGGTATCTCAGTAACAGTATCGTCACACCTAGCCTGAGTGACTTCGCTACGAATACTACTAGTATACTTCCTTCATTTTGCATGCAATTTAAACTGTCTGTTGTGTTTATTTTCCGAGTCGCCGCGGTCCAGCCGCGGCCCGGTGAAAATCGGGGCACCTGTGATTTGTTACGCGCCATACTGCAATTTAACTTGAATACAAAAACACACGGGTCGTGGCCCGTCACGGTGACGCCAACTTGAACTTGACCTAACCCTGCCAGTGGCAGTCCGGCAGGCGTCCGGAAGACCTCCATCCTCTTAAATGCTGAAGTAGCCCAGGCTAACGGTCACGGTCACGGTGTAGACTCCGACTCGGAGTCCGAGCCTGAGTCGGACTCGGAGTCAACTCAGGCTTGAAGTATTAGAGAGTGGGCGCCCATCGACCACCTCACTTCTCACTTAACCAGCTCATAGGGGTATGAAGCCCCAACGATCGAGCGCGGGTGATTTCCATTTCCGTCGTCTCGCCGCAGGAGTCATACGATTACTTCGTACCATTAATTGGGCCCGAGGCGGTGCGCAGATACATATCTGCAGCTTCTCTCGCCATCTTTACAGCGCCTTGTCGAGCTAGCTAGTCAAGATGGCAACAATTGCGACTCAGAAGCGAATGAACCTGGAAATGAATGCGCTGCAGCTCAAGTCTGATTGGCATACACGACAGGTTGACATACACGAAACTCATTTAATACCCTAATCCAGTAGCACGTAGATGATCATTGAGCGAAAAAGGTTAAGCGATTTAGAAGGTGCACTAAGAAAGGCAGACGAACAGATCGCACATTTTCGCCTGTCTACGAAAAATACGGCTGTCGATTTATTGAATCAACACAGATTTACCTTGAGGCCAGCCAAAGCTCGAACAGATGGTATTGATCCTTCGAAGCTGGCGGAGATTTCCAGGAAAAAATTGATATCTTCGTTTGAGCATCGCCTGAATCATATGCACATAAGGCTGTCACAATCAGAGAACTACAATGAAAAGCTCAGGTTGCAGATAAACTCCGTGCGGAGACATCGAATGTCGTCCGGTAAATCTCGCGCCAAAATTGAGCAATCGATCCGAGAGGTCAATTGTCGCGTCGAGAAGGTGCTAGAACGAAGCTATGCGATATCTGAAACGCGCGACAAGGTTGTCAAGCAACTACGCGAGCTACATCAATCACAGGCAGAAGATAGGGCAACTTTCTCAAAGAAAATGAAATCTTTGTCTGAATTTATTGACCAGCAAAACCGCGAGTTTGAAGAGTCTATGGCGGCAGCAGCAGCATCATCAGTGACGCACAACAATGGCCTAGGAGAGGAACCTTTAACGCGGGGGTTGATGACGATCGAAGAGGAGACAAAGAAGGCAGGTTTGGTCGAAGAGCTCGCGAAGCAGATCGCAAACGAAAAAGATGTCATGCAACATACCAAAGATAAAATATTTCTCTACCGAACTTCGTTCGCTGAGCTTAAGCGTGTTAGTGGAATCAATGCGCTCGGGGACATTGTCCGCAAGTACGTTAAATCAGAGGAAGAAGCGTTTTCGCTTTTTAACTATGTCCAGGCTCAGAATCAGGAGACCGACTGGACTCTTAAACGTCGTGCAAGATTAGAAGCAGAGATATGCACATATGAAGATAAATTAAGTGAAGAGGAGACGCAGCGCGCAGATGCGATGGCCGATTTGCAGGGTAAGTGGCGAAGCGCAAAAGAAAACGCAGATGAGTGCAAATACGCTGCGCTAGAGGCACAGCAAGCCCTCGAGCAGATTGCAAGAAAGATTCAGTCATTTTTTTTCAAAATACAGTGTGATCAGCTTGTTGCTATTGCACATGACGCCAGTGGAAATAAAGGTGGACAAAGAGTCATTTTCAATCGGTCGGGTGGAAGTCTTGCTCTTCTTTCTGGCCAAGGAGTCACCAAATCTAATATCTTGGCTTACGCTGAGCTAATCGAACAGCGCGCGCTTGAAATTATGTCAGACTTCAATCGTCGTATCAGTAGCCGAGAAAAATGCGCCTCAGGACATACCTTGGAGCCCAGTCGTAGCCTGACGACGGCAACCAGTCAAGACTACATGTATCCACCTGACGTGGAAGAGGATGATAACGAGTCGGCAAAAGATGTCAACCGCCGACCTGTCGGCTTAGAGGAAATACGCCGCCACACAGCGGCAAGAATATCCCAAAAGCGGTAATACACAAGAGATAAATGGCCTTGGCATATGTATATAGTGGTTGCCTGATATTGGGGTTGTGTGTCTGTTCAAGTTTTGCAGATCACATGCAAATCGCACATTAGACGACGTGGTATGAGAGCTAAACACAACAAGACCCTTGCAGACCTCAGGCTAACCCTATCAATCATGATCGGTGCCCTAGACCCTCTATTCTGTCTTTTTCCTAACTTGAACGAAATCATGATAGCCGTAGTCCGGGTCAATTCGGGTTCAGGGACGCAAATGCCTAGGGGGGGTAGCGAGCCTAGAGGTCGCTCACGGACTGCACGGACTGGAAGTAGCCGGGTAGTCGCCCGAGTAGCCGAGGTAGTCGCCCGAGTAGCCGACTCGGACTCGGAGGGGTAGTAGCCTGAGGGGGTTCCCACACTCTCAGGCTCACGTCTCCGAGTCAGTGAGAGTCCTTCCTGTTGGCATCTCCGTGTCACATTGACACCCGAGAGACCTAGCTACCATAGCAGCATTGTGCATTTATTGCACCATGCTCATAAGATCCAAGCACATACCTGTCGAGTATAGACCACGACTCCTCCGCGCCGAGAAACTAGGGTAAACCCAAATTTACGGCGCAAAGTACCTAGGCGTGTTAGCGGCTCGGGAGGTGTGGTCTAAACGCGGCAGAGCACATACCAAAGCTGATATCATAATCGCTGACTCGGACTCGGACTCGGAAGGCTCAAGATGGAAAGTACTAAGTTAGCCTCAGCCTGCCAGCCTGAGTGTGGACTGGAGCGGCCCGGGGATGCGACTTTTGGACCCCTTAGGCTATCAACTTGAAAGGGATACCGTGACCACTTACCGGCTCAGGCTCCGAGTCGGCCCCGGGCCGGGAGTCACGGTACCGTGACTAGTACCCTTGGGATAGGAAGTAGCCTAGGAAGGCAATACAAGTACAGGTGTGCGGCTTGCATACGTCCCAGTTGAACATTGGAATCCTACGGTATCTACGGTACCGTGACCTACCCGGGCCTACGGTACCCGGGCCACCTACGGTACCGTACTAGCAGGTACCGTGGTACCTACCTACGGTACGCTACGAAGAGAGGCGCTAAGTATTATACCTCATATTAGTTTGTCTCAAGCCGCCTATCAATCGACAAAGCGATGAACTCAGTTAACCTTGAACCTGTCAGCCTTGAAACATCACTTCTTGACGATGCAATTCGCCAGTCGATGCCTGTGGGTTTTTTTAGGCAAATGGAGCATGACGTCGAGAGTTCGCACGTCGACATGGTAGGAGCAACAAAGCACAGCATGCCATACGTGGCAGAAACGACTCTTTTGGAGACTCTTAGAGGACACAACGCTATCCTAGGTGCCATCCAGGAAACTGTTGATCGACACGACGAGTTACTTGAATCGGCCCGCCACGAGATGAGACAGTTGCGTGAATTCTTAGCTGCGGTTGAGCGAAGCACCAGGAAGCAATCTGAAGAGCTTGCTGGGACACGGCAGCAATTGATTGATAATAGAGATCAAATCTCAGTGTTGCAAGGCAGACTTTCAACTTTCAAGGATCTAGAGGACAAAGTGTGCAGTCAAGACGGGCAAATCACCGCGCTTCAGAAGCTGGCAAATGACATGGACGCACGGTTTGCAAGACGTTTTGAAGAAACCCAAACATTCCTATCAAAGGTGGACATGCGTTTGGGGACTGTTGAAGAAGTTGTATCACATTTACAAGCCCGTGTAGCCCAGCTAAAAGAGAACTTGTTGATTCCTGCGCAGAACGTGACACTACCGACGGAACTACAAGCTGATCTGACTGGAAACGTAGACGACAGAGGCTCTCAGTTGACTCACCTGCTAGCAAGTTTCCGGGATCAATTAGAAATCCACGAGGCCGATGTTGAGCGTCAGCGCAAGATGCTGCAAGATCATGCTATAGCCATCAGTGGTAAAGCCTCAATAGAAATTGAAAATATCGTTCACTCCCATTCATTGCATCTAGAAGGAGTTCAGGCAAAAATCGATGCAAATGCAGAGTGTCATTTACCATCTATGTTGGCCGCAATCGATGAAGCAGAAAAACAGCTTGTAGATATCCTGAACCAGCTCAAGTACAAAGTTTCTTATGAAGATGTGGACGTCAAGGTGGAAGCCAGATTTGGTGAGATATTAGTGTACCTACAATCGGCATTACACGCCACAGAAGCTGATGACGACGATGTCCGCCGAGAAACGTCCCAGTTGCGACGCGGCCTGGATGAAATGCGCACAATCAAGGCAGACAGGGGTGACCTAGCTCAAATTCGGTCTCAGATTGCTTCGCAAGTCGATGATATCATGAGTGCCAATGAAATCAAGAATTTTAAGCATGAGCTAGACATCCGTCCAAAGCGAGCTGAAATCCTCGACTTACTTGCCAAGAAAACTTCGTTTTGGGACCTTAAACAGAGTCTTGATGCAGCCTTGGGAGACAGAATGCTAAAAAGCAACACCTCCGACAGCAATGCTGCTGCTATTGTGTCAAGGGAGCCTAAGCAAGCCCATGCGCCACTTCTGGAATTTACCAAAAAGCATCCTCTCAATTTTCTGGGGCAGTGCGTCTCGTGTGAAGCTCCATTGAATCACACAGATCGGTCTAACAAAATCCCGGGTATCAAGCCCCTTTATATATCAGGCATAACTCCTGCTACCTTGGTGAGCCGCAATACTAGTCAACGAGAAGGGAGGTGACTCAAGTCCCTGTTCGTTGCGTGGTTGTCGTCGTCAATGTGGAGACAATGTGCATCTACCTACTTCTTGGAAGCTGCCAAAGCTTAGCTTTTGTATCATGATCATAACTTCAAGTCAAAGAAACTCAGCAGGCTAGTCCCGCGTGTGTCCGTAAAAGTACGACTCGGGGTCTGGGTCATCCTGGGCACACACCGGAAATTCCAATAGGTACGATAGCGACTGGGGGACGATAGGAAAAAATTAGGGCGTAATTACGCGTCCATTTATACTGTCTTTCGGAGCGATGCGGTTTGGGGCGGGTTTTAT